>Ga0070747_1001627_pt1 | contig 10880 bp, 10 predicted proteins | sample VirMetDEL_Mar_31_FD_77321 | JGI IMG/M metagenome (GOLD analysis project Ga0070747, IMG submission 77321) | Aqueous microbial communities from the Delaware River and Bay under freshwater to marine salinity gradient to study organic matter... | ecosystem: Environmental > Aquatic > Marine > Coastal...
AGAAGAATTGAAGGACGAGCAACGATAACACCAAGTGTAAGTAGATAACTTATGGCTAGAAATCCAACTCAAAGATATATTGATAACGAAAAATCAAAAAGTTTTTTAACAAATATTTTAAATCAAACACCAGTAGGTGTAGTTGAGGAAGTAGATATTGATTTAGATGTTGAGAAGAAGATTTCAGAGCTACAAGAAGCAAAATTAAATGGTAAAAGTGTCAATGCTGGTAAAGAATTAAAAGAATGGGAACTTGGTAAACAATTTGCAAATCTTTTAGACAATGTTGGTAAAGAAAAAGAAGTTGTTGAAAGAAATATTGTAGAAGAAGAAAAAAAGATAGAAGGTCTAGAGAGTTTACTTGCAGATTTAACAGCTGAAAAAGATAAAAAAAAGAAGAAAAAATTAATAGTAGAACCTGAAAAAACAAAACCTGTTCATGAGGAAGTTAAACAGGTCATACTTAAACAACCAGAAAAATTAGACTTAACTAAAACTAAAGATTATGTGGCAGAAAAATATGTCAAGCCTTTAGAAAAAGAAGAAGTTGCTTTAGATGAAGAAGCAAGAAAAGTTGTTGCTAATAAGTATAGTGAATTAGGTCATGGTACTTTACAATCATTCTTATCACCAAAACAAATAGAATCAGATCCTGATATTATTAACAAAGTTGAATCTCATATTGCTGAGATGAAAATTGCTAATGAATTAGAAAAAGATAAAGTAACTAGTTTAAGGTCTATTGATACTTTAGAAAAACTTACTAGAGAATTTTTAAACTTTAAGAATATTACATCTATGCAAATGTCAACTATCGGTGGCGGTGGTGGCGTTCAGTTATTAGATATGGATGATGTTAATGTATCTACTAAGGCAAATGGATATATTTTAAAGTATAATTCTTCAACTGAAAGAATGGACTTTGTTAGTGCTGATAGTGGACTAATAACAGGTTTAACAGCAGACGGAAGTAACAATATAACAATTACTGGTGATTTAACTGTTGAAGGAACAACTACAACGATTGATTCGACTACAATTGAGATACAAAATTCATTTAAGTTCGAAGGTGCAACTGCTGACGCACACGAAACAAACTTAACAACGATTGATCCAACAGCAGATAGAACAATATCTTTACCAAACGCAACTGGTACAATTGTGTTGCAAGATACAAGTGATACACTAACAAACAAAAGTATTGACTCTGATAACAACACAATTACAAATATTGTAAATGCTAATATAAAATCTGGCGCGGCTATTGCTTTTGATAAAATGGCAACATTAACTGCTTCAAGAGCATTAGTATCAAATAGTGATGGTGAGTTAGAAGTAAGTGCTGTTACATCAACTGAAATAGGTTATCTTGATGGAGTTACTAGTGCTATACAAACACAGATTGATGCTAATACCGCTCTTGCAAACACGAAGGCAACTAATGCTTTCGCAATCGCTCAGGCAGTCGCATTAGGATAGTTATAAATAGTTAAAAAGGAAGAATAAAATATGGCAGTCCCAAGTACGAAAGCAACATTAAAAGAATACTGTTTAAGAGCATTAGGTAAGCCTGTAATAGATATAAATGTTGATGATGACCAAGTAGATGATAGAATAGACGAGGCAGTACAATACTTTTGTCAATATCATAGTGATGGTGTTGAGAGAATGTACTTAAAATATCAGGTAACGGCAGACGATATAACTCGCATGACTGCTGATACATCTGAATCAGTTACAGAGAACGGTGTAACAACTACTTGGAAACAAGGAAATAATTTTCTTATAGTTCCTGAAACTGTTATTTCAGTTGTCAATGTATTTCCTTTATCTGACAGAGCAAACTTAAATATGTTTGATGTTAGATATCAATTAAGATTAAACGACCTATACGATTTTTCATCTACAAGTATTGTTCACTATGAAATGACAATGAAACATTTAGATTTTTTAGACCACATTTTAGTGGGCGAAAAACCAATGAGATTTAATCATCTATCAAATAAATTATTTCTTGATATGGACTGGAACAATGATATTACAGCAGGTGAATTTTTAATCTTTGAAGTTTTTAGAAGATTAGATCCTGCAACAAGTACAGATATGTTTGATGACCTTTATTTAAAAAGATATACAACCACTTTAATTAAAAAACAATGGGGACAAAATCTATCAAAATTTTCAGGCACAGCGATGTTAGGAGGAGTAACATTAAACGGACCTGAGTTATTTTCTACAGCAATTCAAGAACAAAGACAATTAGAAGATGAGATAAGATTAAATTATGAAGAGCCTCCTCATATGCAACAAGGATAAATAAATGCCAACAAATGTCTATTTTGACACAGGCACCACATCTGAACAGCGACTATACGAAGATTTAATTATAGAACAGCTTAAGATATATGGTCAAGATGTCTATTACTTACCAAGAAAAATAGTAAACAAAGATAATATCTTTGGCGAAGATCCTGCGAGCTCTTTTGACGATTCATATATTATTGAAATGTATGTTGATAATACTGATGGATATATGGGCGAACAAGAGATTATTAAAAAGTTTGGTTTAGAATTAAGAGATGATATTGTATTTACTTTATCTAAATTAAGATGGGAAACACTAATTAAAAATAATAGTGATTTAGTTGCTGATAGACCACAAGAAGGTGACCTAGTTTACTTCCCAACTACAAACGCATTTTTTGAAATACAATTTGTTGAACATGAACAACCTTTCTATCAACAAAGTGCTTTACCTACTTACAAATTATCTTGTACTCGATTTGAGTATAGTTCAGAAAGAATTGATACTGGTATTGCTACAATTGATAGTGTTGAAGATAGTCTATCAACTGATACAATGAATTTTCAGTTTAGTTTAGAAAATGAGACTGGCTCATTCGTATTAGAAAGTAGTATTGGTGCAATAGATTATGTAATTAATGAAAGTTTCACAATGGCAGACCAAGCAACTAATGACCAAGGTCAAGTATTTGAAACAGAAGCAGGAACAAATACTGCTTCAACAGGCGATGATATATTAGACTTCAGCGAAAGAAACCCATTTGGTGAGGTTGACGAATACTAATGGATAGAGATAGACATAGACAACTTACAGACTTTCATAAAAAGTCTGAAACACATAAAAAAGAAATGAATTTAAGTAGAAATTTAAAAAAAGAAGTAAATATTGGTGCTAACGGTACACAAAAATATATTATTAAAGAAGGCCTTAATAAAGGTAAAATAGTATAATGTTTGGAGAACACTTTTATCACAAAAAAATTCGTAATACTGTTATTGCGTTTGGTACGATATTTAATAATGTAAATATTAAGAGATTGGATTCTAGCGGGAATCCTATACAAAACATTAAAGTACCTTTATCATATTCACCAAAAGAAAAGTTTTTAGCTAGATTAGACGCACAGCAAGACCTAACTGGAGACGACTCAAAAGTGGCAATCACTCTACCTCGAATGTCATTTGAAGTTACTGGATATAGTTACGATGGCGGTCGTAAGTTAAATAAGAATCAAAAGATAACTAAAGTAACAACAAATGCTGACACCACAAAAATGAATAGTCAATATACACCTGTGCCTTATGATGTTAATTTCTCTTTGGGAGTTTATGTTGCCAATTCAGATGACGGATTACAGATAATAGAACAAATACTTCCGTACTTTCAACCTGACTATACTGTTACCATGATTGAAGATAGAACAATGGATACAAAAAGAGATATACCATTTGTACTAAACAATGTAGATTTTGAAGATAGTTATACAGGCTCACTTACAACAAGTAGAAGAATAATCTATACATTATCATTTACAGCAAAAATTTATTTGTTTGGACCAATTAGTACAAACTCTATAATTAAAACTGTTTCAGCTGATTTATATTCTGATACAGGAAGTAATGCACCAAGAGTTGAGAGAGTTACAGTTACACCAAATCCAACATCAGCTGATAAAGATGATGACTATACATATACTACCACATTAGATTTCTTTACGGACACTTTAGATTATGATGAAGCGACTGGTGAAGATAAGTAATTAAAAGGACTTTAACATGAGTAAAATTGATGATAAACTAAATGAAGTATTAGGTATTGCTGAGATAGATAAAACTTTTGAAAACGAAGTGTTACCTAAAAAAACAACAACCGAATTAATAGTACCAGAAGATAAAGATCCAGATATTGATTTTGAAACTGGTAGAAAAAATCTTTATAACTTACTTGATAAAGGTAATGAAGCAATTGATGGTATACTTGGTCTTGCAAAAGAAGGAGAACATCCTCGTGCTTATGAAGTTGCAGGACAACTAATCAAGACAGTAAGTGAGGTATCACAAAATCTTTTAGACTTGCAAGATAAATTAAAAAAGATAAAAGATATACCTGATAAAGGACCTAAAAATGTTACTAATGCCTTATTTGTTGGCTCAACAACTGAATTACAAAAGATGTTAAAGGAAAAGAAATGATATTTTTTAGACAAAACTTGCATGAAGTAATTACACTACCCGAACCACCTGTTGAAGATTTAACAGAAGCATATGAGGTAGAAGAAGTAATTAGACGAAGAACAGAGAAAGATGTTCAGTCTATTCAAAACCATGACCAAGAACCTTACTATGCAATTCGTAAAGTTTGTGAAAAAAATGGTCTAGAGTTTCACGATAGTGAGTTCAAACAAATTATAAAAGAGTCTGTACCAATTATTACATACTTTAAAGATTTCTTTAATCGTCCAAGACCTGTTGAAGTTCTTAACCGTTTAAATACTTTACCAAGTAAAACAAATAAAACTAGGTCATACCCTAGTGGTCATGCGGCTCAATCGGTTATACTTGCAAGATATGTTGCTGGTAAAGTACCAAAGTTAGAAAAAGAGTTGATGAAAGCAGCCTACGAATGTGGTTATGGTAGAGTACAAGCAGGGTTTCATTATGTATCAGATTACGAAATAGGCAATCTACTTGGTGAAAAGATGTATGTATTAATGAACAAAATGGATTATGGACAAGAAATGAATGAAGATAAAATATCTTTCAAAGACTTCTTAAAAAATTAAATGGCAACAACGGATCAATATTTAGGTAATCCTAATTTAAAGAAAGCTCACACCTCTTCTCGTTTTACAAAAAAACAAATCAAAGAAGTGATGAGTTGTCTTGAGAGTCCTAAATACTTTATAGAAAATTATTTAAAAATTGTCACCATTGATAAAGGTCTTGTACCTTTTGAGATGTATGACTTTCAGCGGAAGATGGTAGATACTTTTCACGACAATAGGTTTACGATATGTAAATTACCTAGACAAAGTGGAAAGTCAACTATCATAGTCTCTTACCTCTTACATTATGTCTTATTTAATGACAATGTGAATGTTGCAATATTGGCTAATAAATCTTCTACGGCAAGAGATTTATTAGGTCGTTTGCAATTGGCTTACGAACATTTACCCAAATGGATGCAACAAGGCGTTCTCAACTGGAACAAAGGTTCACTCGAATTAGAAAACGGAAGTAGAATTGTAGCGGCAAGTACTTCTTCTAGTGCTGTTCGTGGTAGTACCTTTAACATAATATTCTTAGATGAGTTCGCTTATGTGCCTAATAATATTGCCGAAGAATTTTTTAGTTCAGTTTATCCTACAATATCATCTGGTAAATCATCAAAGGTGATGATAGTATCTACACCACATGGTATGAATATGTTTTACAAGATGTGGGTAGACGCAACAAATAAAAACAATAACTTTGTTCCTGTCGAAGTACACTGGAGTGAAGTACCAGGTCGTGATGAAAAATGGAAAGAAGAAACAATTAAGAATACAAGTGAGGCACAATTTCAGACAGAGTTTGAATGTGAGTTCTTGGGTAGTGTTGATACTCTTATCAGCGCAAATAAAATAAAAACTATGCCAGTTATCGAACCTAAACGAAGTGGTGGTCTTGATGTTTACGAAATGCCAAAAAAGAATCATCTCTATACAATGACAGTTGATGTGTCGAGAGGATTAACAAATGACTATTCAGCCTTTTGTATTATGGACTGTACAAGTGTACCATATAAGGTAGTTGCAAAGTACAGAGATAATGAAATCAAACCTCTTCTTTTTCCAAGTATCATAGATAGAGTTGCTAAAAGTTATAACAAAGCATTTATTTTAGTAGAGATAAACGACTTAGGACAACAAGTAGCAGACAATTTACAGTTTGAATTAGAGTATGATAACATGATGATGGTTACACAAAGAGGTCGTTCTGGTCAAGTATTGGGTGGGGGTTTTAGTGGTCGTGGTAATCAATTAGGTTTGAGAATGACTAAAGGTACGAAAAAAATCGGAACTTCTAATCTCAAAAGTTTAATCGAGGGAGATAAATTACTTATTTCAGATTTTGATATTATCTCAGAATTATCGACTTTTATATCAAAAGGAAAATCTTTTGAGGCTGAGTCAGGTGCTACAGACGATTTAGTAATGTGTTTGGTGATATTTTCGTGGTTGGCAAATCAAAGATATTTTAAAGAATTAACAAATGTAGATGTGAGAGGTCAAATGTTTACTGAACAACAGAATGCCATTGAGGCAGATATGGCACCTTTTGGTTTCATAGACGATGGATTAAACGATCCAGAGGGAAATGATGGGTATTTTGTTGACGCAGGAGAAGTTTGGCGACCTGTATCATATCGCAAAGGAGAATAGTGTAATTTCGGTATACTATAAATATATGCAAAGGGTTATAACTAATAAACTTAATATTAAGGAGAACTAAAATATGGCTTTTCAAGTATCACCAGGTGTTCTCGTTACTGAAAAGGATCTTACTAATGTCATTCCTGCTGTCTCAACATCAGCGGGTGGTATAGTAATTAATGCAGAAAAAGGACCAGTAGATGAAGTTACTACGATTTCATCTGAATCTGAGTTGGTTGATATATTTGGGAAACCAAATGCAAACAACTTTGAAGAATGGTTTTGTGCTGCTAACTTTTTGGGATACGGAAATAATCTGAAGGTAGTAAGACCAATTACTGGCATGTTAAATGCTGTGTCAACTGGTAGTGCTGTCTTAATAAAAAATACGACTGAATATCTTGGAACTTATTATTCTGAAACTGGCGCTGGTCAAGTATCTAATATAGGAACTTGGGCTGCAAGAGAACCTGGAACACTAGGAAACAATTTAAAAATTTCTTTATGTTCTAATTCAACTGCATTTGGACCACACTCAATGAGTGGTAATCTAGTTGCTGACGCTTCTGCTGCTATCGGAGATACAACAATTTCTGTTGATGATGGTAGTTTAATGCAAGTTGGCGACATACTAGAATTTGGAGACGCAACTAGTGTGCCTTCAGCTGATGGTGCACCTTCAGGACATTATTACAAGATAACTGCAATATCAACAAACTTATTAACAATCGCAAGATTTAATGTCGCTACTGGTAAAACAGAAACAGGCGGATTAAGACACGCTGTTGTTGATAACGCTAAAGTCCTAAGACATTGGGAATTTTACTTTCAATTTGATGGACCACCAACAACAACTGATGATGTATCAGCTGCAGGCGGTTCACTAGATGAAATGCATATTGCCGTGATTGACGAAGATGGCGGAATTACAGGAACTGCAGGCGAAATAATAGAAACTTTTGCTGGCGTTTCACAGGCAAATGACGCTAAGGATGCTTCAGGTAATTCAAACTACTATCCAGATGTAATTTACAGAACAAGTAGCTTCATCTATTGGGTAGACCACATCGCTACTTTAACAGACGGTTCTGCTAAAAAAGGCACAACTTTTGATAATACAGTCGGCGATGCTTTTGTAGTATCTAATACTTCACTTACTGGTGGAACAGATGACTTTGTTGCTACTAATGCTGAGATTGCAACTGCATATGAAAAATTTAATGACACAGAAAATGTGGATTTATCTTTATTAATTTGTGGACCTTCACAGACAGGTGCTGACGCTACAGGCGACACAAAAGCAACTGCTGTTATGGATATCGCAACTGCAAGAAAAGATTGTGTGGCATTTATATCACCTGCGAGAGCAGATGTTGTTGATGTTGCAAACGCTGTTACACAAACACAAAATGTTGTAGCATTTGCTGATGGTTTACCATCATCAAGTTATGCTGTCATTGATAGTGGTTACAAATATATGTATGACAAATACTCTGATATATTCAGATTTGTACCATTAAACGGTGACATCGCTGGACTTTGTGCAAGAACAGATAACATCGCTGATCCTTTCTTCTCACCCGCTGGATTTAACAGAGGGCAGATTAGAGGTGCAGTAAAATTAGCATTCAATCCAAACCAAACTCAAAGAGATGAATTATACAAATCAAGGGTAAATCCTGTTGTATCATTCCCAGGGCAAGGTACGATATTGTTTGGCGATAAAACTGCTCAATCTAAACCAAGTGCTTTCGATAGAATTAATGTAAGAAGATTATTCATTACTCTAGAAAAAGCAGTATCTACTGCTGCTAAGTTCCAACTCTTTGAGTTTAATGATGAATTTACAAGAGCTCAATTTAGAAATCTTGTAGAACCATTCTTGAGAGATGTACAAGGCAGACGAGGTATTACGGACTTTAGTGTTGTTTGTGATGATTCAAATAATACTGGAGATGTTATTGATAGAAACGAATTTAGGGCTGACATTTTTGTTAAACCTGCTCGTTCTATTAACTTCATTCAACTTAACTTTATTGCTACAAGAACAGGCGTTGCCTTTTCAGAAGTAGCAGGCGCATAGGAGGGATAAAAAATGGCAAATATTAATGACTTTAAAGCCCGACTAAAAGGCGGTGGTGCAAGAGCCAATCAGTTCAAGGTAACTTTACCTTTTCCTGGTTACTCAGCAGTTGGTGGAGAAACGGCCGACTTAGCATTCTTATGTAATGCTACATCAATACCTGGGCAAAATCTTGGTACTGTTCCTGTAAATTTCAGAGGCAGAATACTAAATCTTGTCGGTGATAGAACATTTAATCCATGGTCTATTACAGTACTAAATGATACAGACTTTAAAATATACAGAGGTCTAGAAAGATGGATGAACGGTATGAATAACATGACTGATAACGAGGGGTTAACAAATCCTTCAGATTATCAAGTTGATATATTCATTGACCATTTAGACAGAAACGGAAGTACTCTTAAATCTTATACTTTAAGAGGTGCATTCCCAACTGCTCTAGATGATATCGCACTTAACTATGGCACGAATAATGCTATCGAGGAGTTCGGTTGTTCATTTACATATCAGTATTTTGAAACAGATACTACTACATAATAAACAAATAAGTTATAAAGGAAAATTATAATATGGTACAATTACTTGGCTTCCAAATAACAAGACAAACTGACGATAAGGATAAACCGGCGGAGGCCAAACAGGCCTTCACGGTTCCTTCTCCTGATGACGGTACAACTACTATATCTGCTGGCGGTTACTTTGGCCAATACTTGGATATGGAAGTTACTGCCAAGAATGATGTCGATTTAATTAAAAGATATAGAGAAGTTGCTCAACACCCAGAGTGTGATATGGCAATTGAAGATATCATCAATGAGGTTATTGTTTCAGATGACAGAGACCAATCTGTTACAATATCGCTAGATAAGTTAGCAGTCTCAGAGAGTATTAAAGGCAAAATTCGTAATGAGTTTGACGAAGTTATGAGCCTACTTAACTTTGACGAAAAAGGTCACGATATATTTAAAAGATTTTATGTTGATGGTAGAATATACTTTCATAAAGTCATAGACCCAAATAGTCCACGAAAAGGCTTAACAGAATTACGATATATAGACCCACGAAAAATTAAAAAGGTTCGTGAGGTTACAAAGAAAAGAGATTCAAAAGGTAAAGGCGTTGAGATTATAGAAAAAACAGCAGAATGGTTTGTCTATAATGAAAAAGGAATATCATCAGCAAACTCAAATGCTGGTGTTAAAATTTCTGCTGACTCAATATCTTATATCACATCAGGCGTAATAGACCAAACCAAGAATATGGTTATGGGTCATTTACATAAAGCAATTAAACCTGTCAATCAATTAAGAATGATTGAGGATGCTGTTGTTATTTACAGAATAGTAAGAGCACCTGAAAGAAGAATATTCTATGTTGATGTAGGTAATCTACCAAAAGTAAAAGCAGAATCTTATTTGAGAGATGTTATGGCAAGATATAGAAACAAACTTGTCTATGACGCTGCTACAGGTGAGATTAGAGACGACAGAAAACATATGTCTATGCTTGAAGATTTTTGGTTACCTCGTAGAGAAGGTGCAAAAGGTACCGAAGTTCAAACACTTGCAGGTGGACAAAATCTTGGCGAGATTTCAGATGTACAATACTTTCAAAAGAAATTGTATAAATCTTTGAATGTACCTATTTCTAGAATGGAATCAGAAAATGGTTTTAATCTAGGTAGAGCCGCAGAGATTACAAGAGACGAACTTAAATTTACTAAGTTTGTTCAAAGATTAAGAAAAAGATTTACTCAACTATTTCATGATGTACTTAAAACACAATTAGTTTTAAAAGGTATTATTACAATAGAAGATTGGAGTACTTTAAAAGAACATATACAGTATGATTATTTAAAAGATGGATATTTTTCTGAATTAAAGACTGCTGAGATATTAAGAGAAAGACTTAATCTTGCAAATGAAGTTAGTCCATACATTGGTAAATATTTTTCTGTTGAATATATCAGAAAAAATGTATTAAGACAAAGTGATGAAGATATCATTGAGATTGATAGTCAGATTCGAAATGAAATTAAACAAGGTATTATTGCAAATCCAGAAGGCGCACAAATG
>Ga0070747_1001630_pt1 | contig 10875 bp, 30 predicted proteins | sample VirMetDEL_Mar_31_FD_77321 | JGI IMG/M metagenome (GOLD analysis project Ga0070747, IMG submission 77321) | Aqueous microbial communities from the Delaware River and Bay under freshwater to marine salinity gradient to study organic matter... | ecosystem: Environmental > Aquatic > Marine > Coastal...
CCTTTGATGGTTGTAGATTTTGGGGGGGATCGACTAATTGTATATCCATTGATTCCAGTAGTAACATTCAAGATGTAACCTTTGAGGGTTGCGAGATAGGTGTTACACAAGGTCAGGGCTTCCAGATTGGTGCTGGGCAGGTATTGATTAAAGGAGCTACGTTTAAAGCCATTAATCAAGCGGTTGCGGCTAATGGCTATGCTCTGCAATCGGTTTCAAGCTCAAATGTAAACACAATTATTACAGTTTTAGATAGTGAATTTGAATGCTCAGCTTTATCCTATGGTATCCAATGCGTAGATACAGCTATTGAATATCATTTTCAGGGTAACTGCTTCCGTGGTCAGGATGTCAATATGCTTCAAGAAATACTATTTAGTGCTAATGCTCTTAATGGTACATGCTCGGGAAATACTACCGGAAGAGTTGCTTCTGGTGATGTGACGGCGGTGGCATCAACCAATCTTAACAATATCGCTGTCAATGATTACAACTTACAAGGCGGTGCTACTAATATTGATGACATATACCCTACGTGGCATGGTCGTCGTGTGACCTTGAAAGCTGATACTGCTATTCAGACCTTAACCAATGCAGGAAATATCCGCAATAAGGCAGGCGGTGCTGCCAATGCCATACCTATTTCTGATGTAGTATTGTATGAGTATAGGGGCGATACGGCGCGATGGCATGAGTTATAGGTGATATATTCATTTTTATATCTAAATCTATATATCGGCAGAGAATAAAAATAAGAAGCGCCAAGGATACATATTGAATAAATCTAATTATTGCGTAGTTGAGAAATGATTAAAGTAAATCTGGTGTTGCTGTATGGAATTATTGCTGTTACCGGAGGAGGCTACGCTTATTGGAGCGGTGGCAATCCTCCTATTGCTGGACAAAATAGTATCCCTGTTGGATCATATTCTTTCCGGTATTGTCAAACTGTGCATGAAAGTGAAGCGCCTGATACGTCAGATGTTCCGCAAATAGTGCCTTGGTTTCTAACGACTTAACTCTGTATAGTTTTCTAATATCTCACCGTATATCTGATACATGATTGAAGTATCTAGCCCGCCTCGATGGTAGTCTATCCACAGGAATCGACCGGCAATCAGAACAAAAACAGCAATCAATGTAAGCTTTATTATCATAATCATAAGAATAATTATCAGTAGTTTAATTGCTTGGGGCGACCACTTGATATGGTTGCCTAGTTTTTTATTGCAGACTTCACATTGATATATGAGATTAGACTTCCACAGCCTTGATGATTTAAACCTGCTAGCCGGTAGGATATGCCCGCTTTGAATATCCTTAGCAGAACCGCAATGACAGCGCATAGTTTTATGCTCTTTGGCTAGCTTCTGCCATGCGGGGGATTGGTGGAAGTTACTCACCATTAAGCGGCTGTACTATCTCAAAATCACCTGACCTATGAATCTTTACCGTAGTTATCCCTAGCTTATCCTTGACGATATGCCCAAGCACTAGCAGCAATTTATCATGTTGATGATACTGGTGGCTGACCAGCTTAAGCGCACCAAACAAATACATCACAGCGAATATTAACAAGCCTATTACTAGCTGCTCAGTGGTTAGGTTCTGCCATAGTGTTATTAGTCTTTCCATTGTTCATGCCTCAGTAGTGGGCATCCTTGCCCGTATGGTTTAGAAATTAAGCCGAATACCCACAGCCAACTGGTCAACCTCATCTAACAACTCCGAATAACTCGCGTTAATAGTCCAAGCCTCCAGAATGTCATAGCTCACACCAAAACTATACGCAGTACCGGAATCATCAGCAGACTCGCTATAATTACCATAACTGGCCGTTGCTTCACCTCGTGCATGGCCAATAGTCCCAAAAACACTAAGACTATTACCAAGAGGCAGAGTACCTTTAACGGATAAAGTGTATAAGCTATCAATCTCGACATTAACGCCTCGATACGTGTCGTCATTTGAGTTAATAAGCGTCGTGGCTTCAACTGCAAAGAAGTCGTTAAACGCATAGCCTCCTGTTAGTACGTTGCCGAAATGGTCGCTAATGTCGGTGTCGATTTGAGCAGCACTAATACCCGCATAACCGCCAGCCTGAGCCTGATTAATCCCTACCAGCCCTGATACTGCAATGATACAACACCCTAAAATAATACCGTTTTTCTTTGTCATCGTCTTTCCCCTGGTTGTGCGCTTAATTGCGCGTTTTAATTATAGCTCAAACCACCACAACCCAAAGCACACAACAGCCAAGGCAGCGATGAGTATTACCTGAATCTTTTGATCTGTGTTCATGCGTTATCAGTTTCCATCATTATCGCAAGCCTCTCAGCTCTTGCTGTTACTTGTCGATGCCATCTACTGTTACGCATTTCATTAGCAGCTTTTTTATAATCACCCTGATTAATAGCGTCTATCATATTCTCAAACTTAGCAACGCCATTAGCGCCTAAATTAAACACCATATTAATGATTACCCGCTTACGCACATCAGATAGGTCATAGAACCAATAAAGCCGCTCACAGTCGTTAATAGCGGCCCCTATGTCATACTGCAATAACTTCTCTGCAATGTACTCAGGTATTGGGTTGTCTTGGATATTATGGCCATATCCGACAGTTATCTTGTCAGCAGTACAGCGATAAGCGCAACCCATAAAGCCTTCATCACGCTTAAGCTCATCCGTTAGTATTCCTATATCAATGCTCATCTTTATCTCCATAGATTTTTTTATATATAACGTCACGCTGAATCTCTACATCATCATCAGCGGTAATTGCTAGTCTAGCCTGCTGCCCCTTGCATCCAACTACATCGATTTTAATATGATGATCGCCAACTAGTAGATGTATTGGCCCATCGTATTTATCTGCTGTTAAAACTAATGCCATCCTGCTTCTCCTTTCCTTATGTTGTTAAAAGTACATATTCACTTATTAGCTTTCAAAAAGTAGCGAGCAACACGCTTGCCACCAACATCAACTAACGTGCTTTCAATGTCGTTGCCTTGATCTTTTAAATCCAAAATCCTTGCGGCTAATCTCATACAGCGGAACAGCACAAAAGCATCAAGCGCGGTGATTGAGTTACCGGATTTAAGATAAGCTAGAATAGACTGGTTTTGTGTTTTCATTTTGAATCCCTCGTCAGGTCGTAAGAAGAAAAGCGCCATACTGGGTTACGAATCCAGCCTCTGCCGAGTTTAGGCGCTGAATCATTATAGTGCCGCTAATCCGATTTGTTCAACCTTTAATTCACTTGGCGGGCTAGGTTTACTCTCACAGCTAGAATAAAACAGCATAAAAATACTAGCAGCTATCGCAATGTATAAATATTTCATATTAGCTCTACGGTTAGATTTATTGGTGCTGCCGGTGGTACGATAAAATTTACACTGACTGGCGCTGACCTCGCACCTTCTGCGCTGTTAGCATATCTCGCTGATACCTGATAAGCATAATTACCGCTTGGCCTTCCAGTCATATCAATGCTGAATTGAGCCGGTGCAAGACTATCAATAATCAGCTCATCATTTTCATAGACGGAGTAGATTATTTCACCGCTTATAGCTGTTCCGTCTGCGTTATTTGTTGGTGGTTGCCAGTTTAGTTGTATTCCAGGCATAGCTATTCCTCTTTAATAAATATACGTCATGATGTCGTATATCGCGGTGTTCAACGGCTTTGCTTAATGAGTGCCGCTAACTCTATTCGCATCTCTAGCATGGCTTTATCGTAGCCTTGGTGGTACTCACCCAATCTACCTCCACTCGGTCTACGAGCGGTCATCCTCCAAAGTCTGCGTAGTTCTGCCGTTGAACAACCCGCTGTTTCGGACACACCTACCTCTGCGCCTATTTCAAAAAATCCATCGTTGTCGCCAACGCCTTCACATTCTATTCGTTTCATCTTAATTCTCCGGTGTGCCGCAAAGCTCAAGGTTATGTGTCTATAGTCAGTTGCTTCAACGTGTACCAGCCGCACCAATTACCATCAAAACTAACCTCATACTTTTTTAACTTACTGTTATAGTTTTCAATCACGCAAGGTCTACCGTGAGTCATCGCATCGGGGTCATTGATTACCGCACCCTTACCTTTAAATTTACTCATAAATCCTCCGTTCGTTCACACATAACAACCACATGGTTCGGACTGCTTCGCAGCCGCACATTCAAAGGTTATTTTTTACTTAATTGACCAAAAGCATGAGTCAAGTAGTAGAACGCTATAGCAGCAACAAAGCCTTGGCCAATGTACAGCCTATCAACAAGATCAATAACACCATCAAACTTCACGGTTTGCCCTGTCTCGTTGTAATAAAGCCCAGTGAAGAAAGCTATGCTAATTAATACTATTAGCGCCCATAGTAAATGCCGCCTGCTTCTCGCAGTAGCCGCACTCATAGTCGCTATCACTAAATCCTTAAAGGATTGCAACTGCTCTTGTGGTGTAAATTTTGACGCGTCCCATATTGTCATGCCTTTTTTGGCAATCTCTACAACGCCATCAGCTATTTTGTCTGCACTCTGAAACCAGCTCATAACACTCTCCTTTTATCCCATTCTTCAAATTTACTTTCACCGCTTAATAATGATCGCTTAACCATTATCCAAAAATCCGTCATTATTTCATCGCCTTCCTTAATCATCTTGTCGCAGTAATCAACAGACTCACTAACGCCATAGTGCTTTTTTAGCTCGATTATTTCAGCCATGACTTCCCCGCTCTCAATAGTTCTATAGCCCGCATCTTTAGCGCATTGTACGGGCATTCAGGTAGAGCGAGATAATATACAACATATTTACCGCTCATCTCTTTTTTGAGTATGCCGCCTTCGACGCTAGACCAGGCTGATAGGTTTTTACGCAATGTATCCTCAGATATTCGCCCATGCTGCACAAAATAATCGTTGTTCATCTTCTCACAGTAAATAGCGTACAACGCAGCTACAGTATAACGCTGCTCTAGTCTCATGTGTGAAGTTACGATGTATTGCGTAGCGCTGCCCATTTACGCCACCAGTGTAGGAATGATTAACCACTTAATCGGCTTTTTAATCTTTTTGTACTTAGCGTGTAGCTTTGCCAATCGATAAGTCTTTAATGAATCGTAAACAGTAAAGCTAGGCGTGGCCACAATTGTTAGCTTGCCTTGCTTACCTAGATGAAAATCACAGTTGTATGCGGGTATTAGTTTGCCTTTAAACATTATCCATTCCTCAGTAGTCTGTCAGTTTTTCTTTTGTACCATTTTTGAATCGTTTTTAAGTTGTCTATTGTGTATTTTTTAGGGGGGTGCGGGCCTTCCAGATAATCAATAATGCCCACGCCAAACCTGCCGACCAAGCTAGCCCTATAGTTAACAATATTGCCAGACAGGTGATTATTGCAAGGGGCACACTGTTTCCAGCAATTTCTAGAATCGAATCTGAGCTCTGGACAGCTACCAACAGATCGGTAATGACCGGCATGGTATTGTCCATCGTGATTACGGCCACAGCTAATGCAATTAGAGTTACCATCACGCAGCCTAATATATTTATTAAAAATTGACTGAGTCTTTTTAAGTTGAAATGATTTATCTTCATCCTTCAATTTCCTTTTAGCTTTAGTGTGAGCCTTCTTTTCCTTCTTAACCTTATCTTTTCTTGCTTTTGTTAAACCATGCTTGGTCATGTGGTCGAAGTCACAGAACCATCCATTACGAGGCTTAATCATATCCTCCATAGGGAAGTATTCTTTACAGAATAGGCATTTACGTTTATTCATGTGCTAGAATTGTATCTGTCATGTTGCTTATCCTCAGTAACGCAATATGGAAGTGGTGGGCAGTAGTTATCGCTACTGTCTGCCCATTATAGCTTACTTCCTTCCAAGCGCCATGTTAATTAATGTATCCCTGCTTGGAAAATCAGCAGACACTCCGCACGTTTTAGCCATGTGTGCATTCACTACATCGTAAACCTTTGAGACTTGATCTGTTTCAAGCTTAGATGTTTTCCTGTGCTGATACATAGCCTCTTGAATACCTCGCCATACGTCCTCACCAAAGCTCTCAGGCGTCCAGTCAACATCAACCACCTTAACTGCGTAATACTTTTTCTTTGACCATCCAGCATCATTCAGCAGGTTAATCATAATGTCCCAATATTTACGCATGGCTTTATTTTGCAAGATAGTCCTGGTTGCCTTCTCGCCTTTAATATCAACGCCTATCATTTCACGATCATCAAAAGCCTTATCACCATCCTTATCGAGAAGAATGTATTTAGCGCCTTTGTGTATCTTTTCCATTTCTGGCGTCATTCTAATAAGTACGTTTTCCATCTTAATCCTCAGAAATATACGTCATAGTGTCGTATATCGCAGTGTTATGCGTTCAGAATCTTAGGGTTTGATGCCATGTGTAGATAAGTATGGCTGTAATCAATCCTTACCCTCTTTCCGACAAGGCTCTTACAGAATTCGATGTAGTCTTTGCCTTCTGGTATCGGTATTGTCCCATCAGTTAGAAGGTCAATATTTATCTTCTTTTTCGCTTCTTCATCTTTGCACACATGGTAATCGCCGTTATCCTGATAGCTGATAATTTCCAACTCTTTTACTGTATCGTAAGTATCCATCTTTCCACTCCGTAGCAACGCATAACAAAACGCTGCATTTGATTGTCGTTACGCTGGCGCTTACGCCAACAACTGAGCTAAGGGTTAGCTGTCATCATCTTCTTCTCTCTCTTTGTAAAGAGATTCCAAAGGAATATGTTTAGCGCCATCAGTATTCATTATGCAGGCACCGCTTCCAAACACTATTGAATCGCTAATAGCCTTACCTAGCTCCGTAGAGCCAGCTAACAAGGCGCTTAAATCGGACTCGTCTTTCTTCGCTTCGCTCATCTTTCCTCTCCGTTTAGCTTGGGGTTAAAAAAGCTGCCACAACTAACAACGACAGCACAAAGCGACATTAGCCGCTGACCCTCGTTCCCCACAATTCATGCACTCGCTTGTATCTGTGCAAATGCAAACTTGCTTCCTGCTCCGAAATCGTATCAAATTCGCGCACTACAGTGCTCTTTAAATTATTAGCGGTTGCGTAGTCCATCGTGTACCAAAAAACCTTATTCTTATCTTTTACTCTAAATAGCTTGCCAGTCTCCAAGCCTTCATTAAAAGCAGTTCTCATCGTACCTTTGCTGACCTGGAGCCTTGCACACAAAAACGACATATCAATACGCTTTGATGCCTGAGTATTGTTTAGCGTAGATATTACTTTATCCAGCGATAGTATTTTCTTCTTCTTCATAATAACCTCCATCAAAACGGAATATCGTCATTAAAGTCATCCTGCTCAATACTCGCTTGAGCTTGCTGTACGCCTTGGCTATGCGTCTGTGCTTTCTGGTTATTATCATCACGCCAGAATACTTGCACGTTGCCTAGTATCGGCCCCTTGACGCCTTGGTCTTTCTCTTCCTTCGTTACGTCCTGCGTAATCATGCCGTTGTTATCGTATTGATCTTTGTTATCAATATCGACAAATACAGTAGCATCAAGATAGGTGCCTTTTTTGCCTTTGAATAATCGCGCCTTTTCGATCTCGCTAACATTGATTTTTAGTTTAATTCCTACCTTCATTTTATGCTCCTCAGATGTTCGATTTCTTCTTGTGTTAAAAGACCAGCTAATAACTTCTTCTCCATTGGCTCAAGCTCATCTACTAGCTGACCAACAGCAAGATTATCCCCAGACTTAATTCCTTCTGAAATTTGGCCAGCATAATCCTTAAGGATGCCCCAGCCTTCTCGCTCCAGCTTCTTCATTTTTGCTTTGGCTTGAGATATTGTGCCTTTTTCAAAAGAACTGTTAAGAGCCATCATTACATCGTTGCCTACAGTCTTTGAAAACGCTACATATCCAAGCGCACTGTCAGAGTCAAGCAGCTCATGTAATTGAGCCTTTTGTATTTCTGTGAACTCTGGTGCCTCGTAAGTTCTGCTTTCTTCATTCTCTCCAGTTTCTATAGAAAACACTTTAAGCATTGCGTATTTGGTTGCGTAGCTTGCCGCCTTTCCAGGTGCCTTGTCGCCATTGTCGGCAGCGTGAGCGTTAATTGTAACTGTTACCCTATCTTCTGGGTTGTCGATATTTACAAAGCTGATAGCATAATCACCAGAGTAAAGGTGCATTTTTATATCTGATTTAACATCACGCTTAATTAATAGTTCGCCTTTTAGTTGCTCAAGGTGAACGACAATACCCTCTATAACTAAATGCTGCCTAATTTGCGCGGTCACATTGTCATGGGTTACGGCGCTATAATTTTGACCACCACCACTAACAGCTTTATCTTTTTGCACATAAGTTATTTTCTTCATCACAGCATTAATACGCTGATAAATATTTAAGTCGCTCATTGCCCCGCTCCTTTTTCAACTCTATCAATTTCTGACAGCACAGAGCTAACGCACAGGTTTTGTAATTGTTTATTAGCTCTATCCGCCATCTCACCGTCACCATCTTTAATATGCTTATCAACCAACTCATTAAGCTGCTTAATCATAATCACGCGCGTGTTATCAATGTGCATCATCATTATTCATTACCTATCTTGTTAAGCGTGTCAAAATCAAAGGCCATAAACTTATAGCAACTATGGTAGTCATTAACTAGCGTTTCATGTTGGTCACGTAGCTGGCCATTTTCATCAAGCGATAACTTAACGCACTCGAAACTATCAGGTGTTACAACATCACCCTGGTTTAGTTTGTACCAGCCTTCAACGACTGGCTTTTTGTATGTCCATTGGTTCATATTCTTTCATCCTTCCTTAATTGGTTCTGTTGGTCTGCGTATTCATCCCTAGCGTTAATCATATGCTCTTCATAATCAGCAAGGCATTCCTCTTCAAGATGAGCGACAAACTCACCCTCATCAACATCAACCTTGATTCTGTTAGAGCCTTGTACTATCTCAATTGAGCTGATCGAAACACCAGCGGCTAAACCTTCTTGGGCATCTTCGACCGGATACATGATAAGCGGCTGTCCTTCTTCATAATCGTAACCAACATGAAGCAGTAGCTCGCCTAATATCTCAAATTCGTAATAAGTAACTAGTCTCATTTCTTCACCTTCCTATCTGCTGAACCCCAAATAAACTTGCCGTCCTTTTTTTCCAGCTTTGGAATCTTTTTGGGAATAGGCTCGGGCGGTAGCTGGTAAGCCTTGGGCAAAACGTCGAATAATGATTTGATTGGTGTTGTCATTACTTAATCCTCAGTAAGTAGTTGATGATCCATCAACCTCTAACAAATGTGGCTTTGTTTATTTCGTTGTCGTAGTTTTTGCCTTTTGAATACCCGCTTGATAGTGGTATTTCTTCAATTGTTAGGGTTGAATCTTCGCTTAATCCCTTCGCTGATTTTGATTTTAATTCAACAGTAGATGCTATCAATGCGTTGCCTACCTTTCTAATCGCGTGATCCTCATCCTCTCCAAGCATCGTAGTAATAAGGCCAACAGCATAGAGCTTTGGATCATATTTTTTTGTTGTCGCGCCTTGCGGGACAGGCTGACTAGAGCCGCCTCTTAAAATAGTTGGCGTATCAATTGAGGCTGACTCTTTATATGTCGTACTCAAAACATGAACCTTCTCCCTAACCTTTTCTATGTTCTTAATAGAAAATCCGTCATATTTTGTTCTGTCTATAATCCAGTTTATTTTCCTTTCTATATCAGCCTCCTCGCAACCGACCAACAAGAGCTTTTGCTTAACTCTTTGAAGCCCATTATTTTTAGATAAATTTACTTCCACTATATATAGCATTCCTAAAACACCAGTATTGTCATTTCTTGCTTTTTTGTATTTAGACATAATACGCCTCATTAGTTAATCGGTTTTGTTTGTTGATGGTTTAAATTTACACGCATTATAAATAATCGTCAAGTATTTATTGCAATAAATTTACAGCGCGTGTATATTTCAATCTAACAGGAGGGTAAACAATGAAACCAGAACGCTATACAAAGATATTAAGACGTTATGTCGCTGACAATTTCAACAGTCAGAAGGAGGCCGCTGCATTTTTCGAGTGCAGCACATCAACTATGTGCTTGGTGCTAATGGGAGAGCGAACACCAACTGACAGAATGATTCAAGAGTCGGGATATGAATACGAGGTTATATCAACACGCAACTATAAGAGGATTAAGTAATGAGTGAACTGCTAACAGTATACGGAGATCACAATGGCATTGAATGGAGCTTGAAGGCTTTATACCGGATTGCGCCATTTGAGCCTGCAACGCTGGAATATCCTGGCTGTGAGGCTGAGATTGAAATAACTGGGCTGTATCGTCGTGAGTACACAAAAGAAAGCAACGGCACACAAACAGGATGGGTGCTTTTTGAAGATGAGTCTGAGCAGCTAACAGATCACATAAGTGAAAAGATATGGGAGAAGGAATATGCTTGAATTTATCGAATCAGAACATAGCGGCAATCTAATTGCTGACAGCGAGGTAACACCGTTTAAATCATATTGCATTGTAGATGGCGCATGGTGCCATTTATCAATAGCTATTGGTGACAGAGCTGGCGTTAAAGAATATCAAAAGGGCGCGTTTAATACAGTTGAGGATGCTATTGCAGAGGCTAATCGACTTGATAGCTATGAGGGGAATGATAATGGATAAAGCAGAATTGATTAAGTTGATTGAGTATGAGCGCTACGAATTCATGTTTGGTGATGGCGAGATTGAGTCAGCTCATAATTATGCTATGAACAAGGCGGTAGAAATCATCAACGAAGCACTAGAGGGTTATTTAATAGTGCCTGATAGTTATGACGTTATGATGGATAGAATGTGTCGA
>Ga0070747_1001634_pt1 | contig 10867 bp, 6 predicted proteins | sample VirMetDEL_Mar_31_FD_77321 | JGI IMG/M metagenome (GOLD analysis project Ga0070747, IMG submission 77321) | Aqueous microbial communities from the Delaware River and Bay under freshwater to marine salinity gradient to study organic matter... | ecosystem: Environmental > Aquatic > Marine > Coastal ...
TCTAGTCTTAGTTCTCTATATAACATAGAAAGAAGAGGGGTAACAGATTATCACAATAGTACAGAAGATGAGTTTACAGTAGATACAGATTTACTAGATAAGACTAATGCTAATTGGCTAGAAGAACTAATAGAATCTCCTTCTGTTTATATACAGAGAAATGGAGAATTTATTCCTATAGTCATTACAGATAGTTCTTATACTGCAAATACTAATCAAGCAAGACAGAAACAATTTCAATATACTATAAACTTTAAACCAAGCAATCAACCATTTGGTACTTGGATACCAGAGTACGTTTCAGTACCGCAAATAGATAATACAGGTGTGCCAAATAACATAGTAGCTTATACTCCTTCTTTAATATTAAGTCAAAGTGCAGTACTAAGCGGTAGTATAGGAAGCAGCGGTAGTGCAGCATTAACGGAAATAGGATTTGTTTACAATTCAGCAAGTCTTGATATTCCAGTAAAAGGAGGAACAGGAGTTACTACAGTAATAGTTACACCTCCTCAAGAGGGATTATTTAGTTCATCTATATCAGGTTTAAATGCCTTAAGTACTTATCAATATAGAGCTTATGCAGAAAATTCACTTGGTACTTCATACAGTAACAACGTAACTTGGACTTCAGGCAAAGCACCTTTTGACCCTACATTAGATGGAGCTTTAACTAGTCAGCTTTGGGCTTGGTGGGACTTTAGTGATACCGGAAGTATGGTGTTAGATGGTAATCAACCTACAGAGGTACAAAGTAAGGGTACATATACAGGTAGTATTTATTATCAAGATCGAGGTTCTCTGTTAACTGGTTCTGTAGAATTTAACAGTAACGGATATACAAGTATATCAGGAGGATTAGGATACGGTATGGGAACTACAACTACTGATGATTGGTTAGTATTTGAAAGCGGATCTTCGTTTACAACTATAACGGTAGCGCAAGACTTTGAAGGTACTCATGTATCGGGAGAAAATCCACCTGAGATATATTATCAACCTACGATTTTAACTCCTTCATCAAGAAGACAGTATACTAATCTTCAGTTAGGTGGTTTTAGAAATAATGCTGATCCATTTGATACAGGTTCTTCAAGACTCCAATATTACTTAAGTACTGAAACAGCTAACAACGGTATAAGTAGTTCAGCTCAAGCTTATGATTTTGATGTAAATAAAAGTAGAACTATAATATATAACTATAGCGGGTCTAACGGCACTGATATTTGGGAATCTAGATTTATGAGATCAGAATTTAACTTAGGAACTCAAGATTCTAATATTACAGTAGGTAGAAATTCTTCTAATTCTCTTATTTTTAACAATGATCAGCATAGTACTACTAACAATGGTGTTGGATTTTACTTAAGAAGTAATAGTGCTACAAATAAGTTAAACGTATCTCAAGTACTTATATATACTGGTAGTTTAAGTGATAGTCAAATAGATAACGTAATAGATAATCTTAAAAACTCTAGCAATATAACATTTGGAGATGAAATAAACGCAGTAAATAATTAACAATGATTAACGATTTAATTTTAAGAGTAACACATAATGGAGTCATAACTGACTTAGACGTAGATGGTGCAGTACCTTTAAGGTTAGATATATCACAAGTAGATAACCAAGAGATAGGAGAAGTATTTGGAGTAAGTTCTCAAAACTTTAACTTACCGGGTACTAATAAAAACAATAAATTCTTTAATCATGGCTACTTACAATCTGCCGTAGATGTACCAGGAATGTATAATACTATAGACTGTTCTGTTATACGTAACGGAGAGACGGTATTATTAGGGACGTTACAGGTAAATGACATTGTAACCTCTAACGATGGTTTTATAACTTACGATGTTACTGTATCTTCTAAGGTAGTAGAGTTTAACGAAGCATTAAAAGGTAAGTTTTTATACCAGGGTAACTGGTCTACATATGACCATATTTTAGATGCTGATAATATAGTTAAGAGTTGGAATCCTAGAAGCGGTAGTAGTAACTCTTTTATATTAGACTCTGGTAAGACAGGTTCAGTCTACTATCCTTATATAGATTTTGGATTTGACAATGTCTTTAGTTGGCCAGAATACCCTATTATATCTTCTGACGATACTATTGGTGGTAGACCACAAACAGGTAGTACTGCATTAAGCGGTTCGCCTTTTAACCTTGCACAAGTATACCCGGCCATAGGAGCAAGAGAAGTATTTGACGTAATATTTGAACAAGCAGGATTTAGCTATAGTTCTTCTTTTATAGATTCAAATGACTTTAACGAGGTATACGTACTTAGTAAAAATAAAGAAGGGTTAGGTGTCGTAGCTGCACCCGGTCAAGAAAGTGGTAATTTATTTTCAGCTTCTTTAGCAGCAGATTATACTTTAGACGCAGTACAAGCAGGATTAGATTTTGACTTTACTTTACCGTTTACCGGTAGTGTATACGATCCGGGTAGCAACTATAGTACTACAACTTATTATTATACAATACCTATAGCAGGAGATTATGTATTTCAAAGTACTGTGTTGTTTAATAATTCAGCACAAGATAGTGGAGAAAGTAATGCTACTGATTATAACCTACTCTTTAACGTAGATAGACTTAATTCTGTATCTGACCCTACAGTTAGGATAGGTCAAACGTCTTTAACAGTAGATGATACTGATAATCCATATTCTGTTAGTGGTCAAGCTTCTGACTTTTTTAATCCAGGAGATAGAGTTACAGTAACTTTTGAAGTTAACAATAGAGAGTCAGCAGAAGATACTTCGACTACTCTTGTACTAAGTGGTAGTAATTTTAAATCTACTCAAGCACAAATAGATTACGATGATTTTCCAGTATCAATGTCTTATCAAATCGATAGTTCTATAAAATCTATAGATATGTTTAAGGGGTTACTAACACAGTTTAATTTAGTAGCTTATCCTGAACAGCAAAACCCTTCTGTAATTAACATAGAGACGTTCGATCACTGGATGAGACAAGGTGAGACTAAAGATTGGACAGAGAAATACAATACGGCTAAAAGAATTAGTATAAAAAATCCTGTAAGTGAACAACCTAGAGAGTTAAGATTTAGTAATGCTAACGATGACGATAGAATATCTAAATTAGCAAAAGAATCTACTCCTAATTTTCAATACGGTACATTAAGAGCTATATCTGATAGTAGTTTAACGTCAGGAGAAAAGAAAGTAGAAAGTTTATTTGCACCTACAGTACTAGCACCTGCTTTATCATTAGCATCTTCTAGTTTTAGTACAGATTTACCTTTACCTTTTAGTCAAACAAGTCCTAACTTTATTATACCTCATTTATATAAGTTTAACAATAAAGAAACTGAATCATTTAAATTTAAGCCTAGAATAGGTTATAAATCTTATTATAAAGATTCAGGTAGTAATTCAACAGGATTTAGTGCTACTCCTACTGCATTAAGTGCGTCTACTCCATTAGAGGTAGAATCTGATTTATCTTCTCCAGCTACTCAATATATTACGTCAGGTAGTGGCGGTGTCTTTAGGTTTACAAATTATAGTACTTTAAGTAACTATAGAAATTACCCAGTTACTTCTTCTACAGAAGATTTACTAATGAACAGTTCTTATACTAAATTAAGTAATTCTAGTACGTTATATCCAAGCTCTGGTTCTAGTAACTTTAATAACTACTGGAAAACTTACATAGATAGTATATACGATACTGATAGTAGAAAAGTAACATTAGATTTATACTTTAACGAGTATGAATATCAAGATATAAAACTAAACGATAAGATAATTATACAAGACGAAGCTTATCGTATAAATAAAATAAAAGGATTTAACCTTACAAGAAGAGATATAGTAACAGTTGAGTTACTAAAATTATATCCGGCTTACTATCCTATAATACCACCAGGAGAAGGTACAATATGTCCTACAGTCAGTACTTATCCAGCACAAGACATTACTTCTCAATCTATGACTTTAACAGGTTCGGTAGATAGTGCAGGTAGTGGTACAGTATTAGAAAGAGGGTTTGTATACAGTACAACAGATACTACTCCTACTATAGAAGAAGGAGCTACTAAAATAGCAGACGGTAGCGGTGTAGGTCATTTTGATCATTCGTTAACTGGTCTTAATCCTGGTACTAATTACTATTACCAAGCATATGCAAGTTCAAGTGAAGTAGCTTGTGATGTAATATATGGCGGTAGTGAGACAGTTACTACACTTACTTCAAGCGTCTGTCCTACAGTATATACTTACGGACCATTTAATATAACATCAGCATCATTTACTATGTCAGGTTCAGCTACAGCAGGAACTAGTGCAATAGTAGAGAGAGGATTTGTAGTTAGTAAAACAGATAGTACACCTACAATAGGAGAAGGAGCTGATAAATATCCTACAGGGTCAGGAGCAGGACATTTCGATTATGGTAACTTCCCTGCAACAGCATCTACAACATATTACTATAGAGCTTATGCTTCTGCTAGTGGATGTTTAGAATATGGTAGTTCAGTAACGTTATCAACCAGTGCATCTGTACCGGTATCATCTTGTAATGCATTTAGTGCTTCAGGTCCTACTAACTTTGGAGGAGCTTGTAGTGAAACTATAGATGAAGTACTTTACACAGACTATAGCGGTTCATGGCCTCCAACTCAAGCTTACTTAGACGCAGGAGGTAAAATGACAGTTTATACTTCTGCAGGATGTAGCGTAGCATCGTTTAATACTTACTATGCATTTGATAGTGGTTCTGCAACAGGAACAAATGTTAATGCGTTCTTAAGAGTAGATGACGCAGTAGGAGCTAATCCTGGAGATGTAATACAGATATATGACTGTACAGGTCCTTAAAAATTAAAAATTCTATTTATCTAATATGGCAATTAACAAAGAAGTAGTAAATATAGACGTTCAAGTCCAAACTAAGTCAATTAATGATCTAGAGAAAGAGTTAGCTAAAGTTAACGAAAAGTTAAAGGATGTAAAGATTGGTAGTGACAGATTTCAAGAACTATCTAAAGATGCACAAAAACTTACCGGGCAGTTAGAAAAAGTAAATCAAAAAGTAGAAGGATTTACTTTAGATAAGAAGATTGAAACATCTCAAGCAGCTGTATTAGGTTTAGCCGGAGGTTTAGAAGCTACTGTAGGTACGTTAGGACTATTAGGAGTAGAATCTGAAGTCTTTGGTAAGTTTGAAGAACGTGCTATATCAGCATTAACAGCAGCAAGAGGTTTTATTGACCTATCAGAAGGATTCGGTAAACTGGCTAAGAATATATCATTTGCAACTATAAAGTCTAAAATATTTGGTATAACAACCAAACAAGCTTTAATTGCTACAGGTATAGGTGCATTTGCAGTTGCATTAGGAAGTATTATAGCCTACTGGGATGATATTATAAAAGGAGTAAATAAAGCAGCAGAAAAGTTTCCTTTACTTGGTATTATACTTACTAAGATAGAAAACGGTTTTAATTCTCTTATAGAGTCAATGAGACCAGTACTAGAATTTTTTGGTATCTTACCTGATGCTGCAGAAAGAGCTAACAATGCAATAATAGAAGGTAATGAAAAAGTTATTGCTTCTAATCAAAAAGAAATAGATATACTTAGAGCTAAAGGAGCTACTCAAGAAGAGATATATAAAAAGCAAGAAGAGCTTTTAATGGCTGAGTTAGATAATCTTAAAAGAACAGATGCTGAAAAAGAAGATATAGAGTCTAAAGCTCATGAGTTAACTTTACTAAGAATTACAGAAGAGTCAAGAAAACGTAAAGAAGCATTTGACCAAAGATTAAAACAAATACAGTTAAGTGAACAATTAGAGAAAGAAAGAGTAGAGCTAGAAAAAGAATGGTTTGCTAACTTTGGAGATGAAGCTGCTATGTCTTTTGTAGAGGCATTTAATGATACTGTAAAAGAAGAAGGATTAGATTTTATAGATCCAGAGTATATAGATGAGACATTTTTAGAGGTAGAAGACGACCTTTTAAGTACAGTTAAAAAGTTTCAAGATGGTTTAGCAGATGCTTTAGACCAAACATTGTTAAATAGAGAAAAGTTTGATGCTTTCTTTAGTATAGCTAACGATGCGTTTAACAATATAACGGATTTATCTCAACAAAGGTTTGATAGACAGATGATTAACCTTGAAAGAGAAAGAGAGGCTATAACTACTAATATACATCTTACAGAAGAAGAAAGAAATGCTGCATTGGCAAGATTAGAAGAAAAAGAAAAAGCTGCTGAAATAAGAAGAATAAAAGCTGAAAGAGATCAATTTACTCTTAAGCAGACTTTAATTTTAGCAGAAACTATACTTAAGGCTAAAAGTTATGCTATGGAGCAAATACAAATAGCTAAATTAAACGTAGCAAAAGCTACAGCTACAGCTCAAGAAGTATCTTTAGCAGCTGCCGCATCAATAGGTAAAGCTAATATGTCGTTAGGTGCTTTTGTTAGTGCTTTAGGTCCTTTTGGTATTGCTGCATTTGCAGTATCTATTGGAGGTATTATAGCATCTATAGTTTCAGCAAGAAAAACTGCTCAGTCACAAATTAAATCTTTAGGAGGTAGTTCATCAGCTGCATCAGGAGGAGGTGCTCAATTACCTCAGGTAGGAAATATACCAACTGATAATACTACTGCACCTCAAACTACAACAGTTGCTCCGGCTATAAGAACTTATGTTATTACCGGTGATGTTAACTCGGCTCAAGAAGCAGATGCAAGACTAAACAGAAGAAGAAAATTAGGATAAAATAAAAGATATGACAGATAAACCAAAATGTGGATGTGGTAACACTCAAAATAATAACGGACATTGTGATGGATCTCACAATAAAAAATAAAAATTATGAGAATCGTAGAATTATTAATCGATAAATTAGAAGAATTAACAGGCTTTGATGCAGTAGCACTAGTTGAAGAACCGGCTATAGAGGCCGATTTTATGGCTTTTAATAATAAAGAAGTATTAGATACTATAAAGTTTGAAGTACTAAAACTTGCAATGAAAGAAAAATTTGTAGAAAGAAGACCTGGAGAAGGTAGAGATGAGTATATAGCAAGATGTATACCAGTACTTAAGTCAGAAGGATATGCAGACGATCAAGCAGCAGCTATATGTTATGATGCTTTAAAGCTACAAGACGAAACAGAAGACGTATACGAACTAATTATTGGTGATTATCAGACTAGACATTACGATATATGTCCTGGTGCTTCTAATTTATACAAAAAAATAGAGAGCGGTGAGATAGATGCTGATATGGGATTAGCTATTAGAGCTGCTAAACTACAAGATGCTTTATTTTGGTTAGAAAAACATACAGTCAAAGAAATGCAATCAGCTACTTTTGATGACGTACAAGCAGCTACTGTATTAGCAGATGAAATACTATTATTAGCAAGAATGATGGGCTTAGAAGAAGAACATTCTTATATACCAGGTCACGTACAAGCTATAATAGATGTAGCAAGACAATCTATGGATATAGATGTATCTAGTTTACCAAATTATACTAACCCTTTAGACGACGAAAATTATGAATTCGAATCTTATACAGATTATCCTCAATCTGCCACAAATGCTGCAAAAAGAGTCCTTAAATGGAAAGAAGAGCACCCTGACAATGACTGTCTTACAAGAGTTGGAATCGCGAGAGCTAATCAACTTGCTAACAGACGACCAATATCAGAGGATACTATTAGTAGAATGGCTTCGTTTGCTAGACATTTACAACACGAAGATGTCCCGTATAGCGAGGGATGTGGAGGTATGGCAGTTGATGCTTGGGGAGGACGTGCTGGAATAGAATGGGCTAAAAATAAACTAGAAGAAATAAGAGCGTCTAAGCAATCGTTAAAAAAGTCAAATGTATTACTTACTAAAGATAGATTAGAACTATTAGAGAAACAATCAGACTTACAGAGTACCACTAGATTTAAGTTTGGTATCAATGAAGAGCAAATGAAAGTTATTGGTCCTATGTTAATTCCAGATAAATTAATTATGAGAATTGACGAACAAGGTGAACCATACTTCGTTTATTTTAGTAAAGAGACAGTAAAAGCAATAGCAGAAAAAGCTATGAAAAATAAACTTATAGACGTAGTAAATCTAGAGCATGATAGTGATGTAAAAGTAGATGCATTTATGACCTCTAGCTGGATTGTAGAGAATAGTGAAAAAGATAAGAGTGCATTATACGGAATGGATTTACCCGTTGGTAGCTGGGTAGCCGAATATAAGATAGAAGATTTATCTGTTTGGGAAGATATAAAGAAAGGTGTATATAAAGGCTTCAGCATTGAAGGAATATTCCAAAACAATATAGTAAACGCTAGATAATATATAAATATATATGACTATTTCACCGGAACCAAAGGCAGGATTTTTATTTACTTTTTTTACAACAGGATTTATGATACAAGATATAGCTATGGCTTTAGTGTTAGGCTTTGTTGGAGCATTAGGTGGTTATGTATTTAAGGTTTTAAAAGACTTTCTCATAAGTAAATCCCGTAAATAAAGCGTCTCTCTCTAAAGATTTCTTAAAAGATATATATTAGCCTATTTATCACTATAGATTAGAACTTAAACAAACTTAAAAAATCATTTATTATGACTAAAAGTGAATTGAAAGATTTGGTAAAGGGCTACTTTAATCTAACTGACAACAAAGAAATCGAAACAAAATCAGAAGATATTACTAAAGAAACATTTGCTGCAGGTGAGTTAATTGACGGTACAAAAGTCAATAACGGATCTGACAAAGAGTTTGAAGTAGGTGATAGTCTATTTGTTGAGACTGAAGCTGGCGATGTAGTTGATGCACCTTCTGGGGAGCATGAGCTTAAAGACGGTACTGTTGTTGTAGTAGATGGAGAGGGCAAAATTACCGGTCTTAGAAAACCAGATGAAACTGGACAAGGTTCTTTAGCAGAAGAACTACCTGACTCAGGACCTGCTAAGATTTTAAACGAAGAAGAAAAACTTTCTGAAGAAAAAATCGAAGAGGAAAAAGAAACAGAAGTAGAATTAGACGCTATTGAAGAATCTGATGAATTACCTTTAGCTGAACATGGCGACGAAGAAGAAGCTATGGAAGAGCACGGTATAAAAGAAGAGATCATTGACGCTATCATGCAAGAAATTGCACCAAAGATAGAAGAAATGCAAAAGAAACTTGCTGAGCATGATGAGAAAATGAAAGAACATTACTCTTCGGCTGCTAGTGAGTCAGTAACTGAGAAGGCTTTTAGTAAAGCTGGATTCGGTTCTAAACCAGAAGGAGAATTATTTCAATTCAAAACTTCAGATTTAAAAGCTATGCAATACGAAAATGTATTGAAGAGAGCTTCAAAAAACAATTAATTAATAACAAAACTTTCAAAATTTAAAAATTATGGCATTAGATGTATCAGCTTTAAATGACTTCAACAACGAAGTTGCTGGAAAAGTCGTACCAAAGATTGTATTTGAAGGATACACTACTTCAATACTTCCTATTCAAGAGGGCATAAAATACCAATCTCCTTTGAATATCTTCGAAGTAGATTTACAAGTTCAGTCAGGAGACTGTGTGAGTAACCCTTCAGGATCTTTCGATGCTACGCAAAGAAACATTACAGTTACACAAAGAACATCTTACGATGGTCTATGTTTAGATAACTTAAACCCAAAATACTTAGGTATTTCGGCATTAGATAGAGGTTCGTATAATGAAACCTTTAAATTAGCTTCAGTATACACTGAGCAAATCGTTAACCAAATGAAAAAGAGCGATGATAGCTTTTTATGGAACGCTAGTAACTTCGGTACTTGGACTTCAGGTTCAACTGCAGGAGTAGTAGTACCAGATGCAGCTACAGGATCAGTATCTTCAGCTACTATCATCGGTATTACAGATGCACTTATTGAAAACTTATCAGCAGACGTTGCTGACAGAGATGATTTAACAATCTGGATGTCAGTTGGTAACTTCAGAAAATTCATTACTGCTCTAAGAGGATTAAACAACTATTTCTTCGATCCAGGATCAATTTCTAACAGAACAGGTATCCTACAAATTGCTTACCCATTCCAAAACGTAAAAGTAGTTGGAACTGCAGGTATTACAGGAGATAGAATCGCTTTAATGCCAGATGCTTACGCAGTAGTAGGTACTGACCTTATGAGTGACGTTGAGAACTTCCAGTTATGGTATGATATTAACGCAGACCAACTTAAACATAGACTAAAGTCTAAGTTAGGTTCACAGGTAGCGTTCCCAGAATATATCGTATCTAACGACAAAGCTGCTCAATAATAATAAAAGACAAAACTGGGGTCTTTAATTAGGCCCCTTTTATTAACCTTTAAAAACAATTAAACTATGGCATGTGATATTACATCAGGATTTTCGTTAGCGTGTAGAGACAATAGCGGAGGAATAAAAAACATTTATATTCTTTCAGGTTCTACTCCAGTAGTAACAGAATCATCAGAAGGTTTAATTAGCGACTTATCAGGTACAGGTGTCTTTTATAAATTTGAGTTAACTAAAAACGTAGGAGACTTTACAGAGACTCCAACAGTAAGTTTAGAAAATGGTACTGTATTTTATGATCAAATCATAAACGTAGCATTCCACAAACTACAATCGTCAATAAGAAACTCAGTTAAAGTATTAGCTCAAAACCCAGATTTAAAAATCGTAGTAGAGACTAATAACGGCGTAGAATCTCCTTATACAGGAAGATACTTCTACATTGGAAACAGAAGAGGAGCAAATCTATCAGGAGGTGCTGGTGCTACAGGTACTGCATTTGGTGATATGAATGCTTACTCACTTACTTTCCAAGGTATCGAGCCAGAA
>Ga0070747_1001637_pt1 | contig 10859 bp, 27 predicted proteins | sample VirMetDEL_Mar_31_FD_77321 | JGI IMG/M metagenome (GOLD analysis project Ga0070747, IMG submission 77321) | Aqueous microbial communities from the Delaware River and Bay under freshwater to marine salinity gradient to study organic matter... | ecosystem: Environmental > Aquatic > Marine > Coastal...
CTGGGAAGTCTGCGCCTACTTGTGTGTAGCCCATTGCAATCATATCTGAAGGAGTGGCGCCAACTACAACGTAGTCTAAGTCCTTTGGTTCTAGTCCAAGCAGTTGGTCCCTTACGGCTCCCCCAACGAGGTAAGTTTTAAAGTCTTTCATTATGCACTCCCATGCGTTTAATATGTAATGAGTATAGCAGTATTTTGTATTAAGTCAACAGTTTCTTTATTTGTGAAGCAGTATAAGGTCTGTAACTTGATCCGACAAAATCGGATAGTTTATGTTCTTCACCCTTCACGTAGATTAGATTCTTGCCGCCACCAGCTGCGGCGCCTTCATACTTGTACCAAACTAATGTAGGATTAGCTAAGTCACCAACCACTGCAATGAATTGTTGCATTTTTCGAACCTTGTTATAACGGTCCGACTCTGTGTATGACCCATAGCCTTCGTGGGTAAATTCAAAAAAGTGATTAAACCGTAATCCGTTCTTTTTAAGAATGTCAATAAGAACTTCTGAATTCTTTTCTTGGACTTTGGACACCCATCCTGTAAACTTCTCAATGGTACCAACGTAGGCTTTCTTTTGCCCATACGCAGGGTTAGGGATAGTTGTGTTCCTAACCCCTGTGCGTATCCTCTCTTGTACCTTAGCCATCTGTGCAACTCCCATTGCGTTAATATGTAAGTAGTATAGCAGCTAACAGTTTCCTGTCAACTGCTATTTGCAACTCATTTACAGTGCTGCGTCCTGCCCTAGCACCCTAATACCTGTAATGCTGTTGCAAGCGTATGTGCGTATAATTACTTGGTCTTTTAAGCCACCCTGCTGTGTTGGGCTTGCTTTAACTACTGGCAGTCCCTGTACGTCTGCTTTGTCTATGGGCGCACCGTCCAACAAGTAAGTAACTTCGCCTGCCTTAAGGAAGATAACTTCCATGTAGTAGTTGCCCTTGTGCTCTACGTAAGGTGCATCTTTAACACGCTCTCCCCATTGACGAGGGGACAGTTTAAAGTTACTAGGCAGCTGGCCTTCTTTTGCAAGTTCACGCTTGACTTTTGCTTCATAAGCGTTCACGTTTTTGTTTTGGAATATTTGGACACGTGAGCCAACTACTTGCTTTTGTACGCGCCCTTGTTGGATGTTCTTTTTACCACCTGTAAGCTTGACATCTGTAATAGTGTCTAGGCTAGCAAATGTGCCACCGCTAAGTGTGTCTGTTAAGTGGCGCAGTCTGTTGTAAGCTTGTGTGTTTTGCATGTTGCATCTCCCAATGCGTTTAATGTTCAATGATTATAGCAGTTAACACGTTAATGTCAACTGCTATTTCACATTAATTTCTAAGCGTCCTCGTCCTCCTCATCCTCTAAGCGCATACGCTCTTCTTCCTCTTCACGCTCTCTCTCCTCCTCTTCCTCGGCGCGTTCGAACTCGTCCTCACAGTCCCTGCAAGTATGGCCCCATAAGCTCCACTGGACGTCATCGTTGCTGTCTCCACACTCCTCGCAAAATATCTCTTCCTCTTCCTGCCACTCAAACATGTCATGCATATTAGTCTCAGTCTCAAGCTCAGGATGTGCTAGTATGTGCTCTATAGTGCTGTCACACGCAGCTTCTATGGCAGACTGTAGACTATCACCAGCGTAATTGCCCTCGTACAGACGCCCGCGTGTGTAAGGGTGTATAGTATAGTGCAACTCATCGCTTATAGCGCCAAGCTCGCGTAGCATGTTGACAGCACCGCTAGTGTTGTTGCCCATACCATTGTTGTAGAGGTCATAGCCCAGTCTGCTAACTGCGCGTATAAGCTCTCCTGCTACTACAGTGCTTGCGCCTGAGCCGGGCATAAGCTCAATAAGGCGCTTATACTCTGCTTGGTGCTTTCCGTTGTCGTTCCAGTATGTGTTGTCCATCTGCGTATCTCCCAATGCGTTTATGTGTAGCTATAATAGCACAACGATCGTTTCTGTCAACAGTTATTTCAATTTAAAGCAAACAATTTTATTGCCCGTGCCCGCTGTTACTACGCGGAAGCGGGTTGCTTTAAATTCTTCTTTTAGTTCGGACTTGACTTTTGCTACATTATCAGGATGAACCCCGTATACAGCGTGTGTTTGAACGGGGTCGAATAATGTGCGAACTGCGTGACCTTTAAATGATTCCATGCTACATCTCCCAATGCGTTTATGTGTAGCTATAATAGCACGAACGATCAGTCTGTCAACTGTTCTTTTAAGTCTCTATTCGTTAGCTTCAACACTACAGTATAGCATGAACCCGCACCATATTACAAGCACTAATTCAAATACAATCCAAAAAGTGTCCTCTTGTTCTATGTTTATACCAAGCGTAATGCTGTTCAATGCCATTAAAAATACCCAGTAGTAAGGTGTTATTTTCATGATATTCTCTCTGCTATTGCGGCAAACGCATCGCCGTATTCATCCATCTCATCGCCCATGTGTACAACTGGGTCAAGGTATAGCTCATTGAAGTTGTCTAGCGTGTGCTTGCTCATCTTACGAAAGTTAAATCTACACTCACGATCCTTTAATACATATCGCAGCATCCCAACTAGTGTGCTGAGCTTCTCGCTCCTTACATTCATGGCAATGTCAACTAAATCACTGATTGCCATAATGTCTGCATCACTACCAGTCCATGCATCACATACGGCTTTGGTTGCGGCATGAAGGCCGATAGTGCTGTTGTCGTAGCTAGCAACTGCCACGCTTGGTACAACTAATACGCCAGCAGCTAGAGGTACTCTCTTTAGGAAGTTACGTCTGTTCATCTTATATCACCGGCAAGAAGGCTGGGATGACAAACAGTACAAGGATAATAAGTGCGCCCAGTGCTGCTGCAATGTTGTCTTTACGCTCTGCGTCTTTCTTTTCTACGTATGGATCTTTCATTTGTACATCTCCCAATGCGTTTATGTGTAGCTATAATAGCATGAACGATCAGTCTGTCAACCATTATTCATAAATGGCTTGATCCGTATCTTTGTCGTAATCGTATCCCCAGATCGCGCAAGCCATTTCTGCACCACCTACTATCTCTGTTGTCAACATGCCACCCAGGTATGTAAGTTGGCCTACGTTGCTACCAATGTCCTCGTCTGCATAGTCGATTACCATTTTTACTTCAGGGAACAGTTCAGACAGTTTAGCAAAAACATTTGGTGCTGTCGACCAGGCAGTTTGGAAAAGTAGCTTACCATCATCGGTTAAAATTGTATCGTATGCTCCCCATTTTGTGCCCCAATTGTCACAGCACCAGTCATACCAATCGCTGTAGCCGGTAATAGATACAAGCTCTGCATTTGTGTTACCGTCTGCTGTTGAGTCTTTAAGAACGTCTGGCATAGGTATGACGTTGTTGAAGCAGAACAGGTCACTTTCATCCTCACCCTTAATGTGGTTAAGCAGAGCAACTATTTGCTCGGATGGTCCAGTCAGTTCCATAACATGTTGTACGTGATTAGGCATTGTGTTCTCCTACACTCTGTCGCTTTCAAAAATGGGTGCGCCATAACGGTATGCGCGGCATGATTTACCTAACAATTCGCTTGACTTATCGAAATGGTCTGCCAAGAACTTCATCTGTGGTTCCCGCATATCCATGCTTGGGCTGTAATGGTCACCGGTGCTTGCAATGAGGTCAAAGTAACTGTGGAACGCAGTGTTCTCTCTTGTCACTCTGTCAAGCATCGCATCAAGAGGTCGACGCCGCTCAATCTCTACAGCAATTTCCATCATTGTGTTGAGGATGATAGCGCGTGTGCGGTTAAGCATGACAAAGATGCGTGACTTGTCACTACCATCACGGTTTGCTTGGCCGAGCTTTGCTCTCAAGTCATCGTAAGATGACAATGTAACAGCAAGCTTCTTCCTCGCGTAATTGTAGTCTTTGTTGTTCATCGTGTATCTCCCAATACGTTTATGTGTAGCTATAATAGCACGAACGATATAATAGTCAACCCTTATTTGTAATACATTCTTACGTGGGTTGCATCCTTCCGCTTGGTATACGCCCGCATAAAGTCGTGACGTGGGCCTCTGTATATAGCTCTCCACCGCTTGTAGCCGTTGCGACTAGTGCCCAAGCTGCGTATTTCTTTCTCGTACAAGTTAAAGAATGCAATCGGTATTGGCATTGTGATAGCGAAGTCAGCTCTACCATTCCGAGTTGGCTCATCCTCAAACAACTGGTTAATTATGTCTACTGTAAGGTTCACTGTACATCTCCCAATGCGTTTAAGTTGTAAGTATTATAGCAGCTGACACGTTAATGTCAACTGCTATTTTGGTTAAACTGCCTGGAAGGCTTCGCGTTGCTCTTCTACTTGCTCACATACTTGCTCAACAAATGCAAGTATGTCTGCCTTCTTTGCGTTGCGTGGAAAGCCTAGTGTGCTCTTGATGATTGCGCTACAGCTACGGCCTCTTGACATTTGCATCCCAGGGAATTTAACTTCTAAGCGCATTGCTTGACGCCATGCCATCAAAGTAATTACTGGAATTGATGCAATCTCATTGCCGTCATCGTCGTTAAAAACTACTGGTGTATTGTGTGACATATTGTTCTCCCAAACGTTTAATGTGTAGCTATAATAGCATACGGACGGATTATGTCAACCCTTACGTCATGTTTATGTATATAGACGTTATGCTTGCCCCAGCAAGTCCACAGCAAAACAAAAAGAGTATGTAGGACATTGTGATTTCCGCACCAGACATTGCGACGACTGTGCCTATTAGCAGTGTTGATATTGCTGCTGAGATTATTACTATCAGAACTTCTATTAAGAAATCGCTCATTACCAGCTCCCTCTACGGTGCCGGCCAACATTTATGTTCTGCTCAAGGAACAAGTCTTCTACCTCTGCTTTAGCTTCCTTCAATCCTTTACCAGTGATCTCGCGGTAGGCCTTAATAGCATTAATGAACTTAGGAGCCTCTAGTCCTTGTACTTTGTACTCGTGGATAGACTCACGGATCATTGTAGCGATGCTCGTGGCTTGTACGTCCCTGTCTACGTATTCGAACAGTATCTCAGGGTGATGTGCAAGCATGAAATTTAAAAGAGAGTCAGCTTCGTCTGCTTTGCGAATTGCTTCTTTAATTACTAGTAGGTCCATTGCCATCATGCATCTCCCAATGCGTTTAAGTTGTCACTATAGTAACACGAACGATCGTTATGTCAAGTGTTTGGTTGGGTAGTGAGGAATCGAGCCTCGCCCACATTTGCAAGCCTGGACAAAGTCCAGTCAGGGGGCCTTCCCCTGCTTCTACCCAATTAAAAGGGGTCACTACTCCCGTTTAGTCTGCGCCGCGAGCTTAGTTGTGAGCTAAGTGGACCAGCATGACTGTGTTAGTGCCTGCGCCCTCTGGAGTAATTCCATCGTTGGCGCAGGGCTTTCATCAAGAGCTTAACCAAGGCTATTGCCCTACTCTGCTAGGATAAGGCCGCTGCATCTACCATCCTGTCTGGAAGTACCATCCTGTCTGGATTGGCAGCGCCTTACACGGACCACTATAATAACACAATGACTGCTCGTGTCAACCCTTTATGCAAACATCTTGCGGCCTTGGTCTAAACTGATCTCTAATTGGGCGACAGCCTCAACTAGTGAATTATAATCTTGGCGTGTCATTTCCATTTTCTCGCCGTTGACCTGCAATACGAGAGTAAAGGGGCCATCAGTATCTGTGTTGACTCCAGCTATTGCGTTACCTACTTCTTTTTGAAATGCTAACATACAGTTCTCCCAAACGTTTAATGTATAATAATTATAGCACATCCTTGTGCCGTGTCAACTATTTCTTGAAACTTTTACCCAACCAATCTAGATCTAGATCCTAGATCTTTCTTTGGACCCAAACGTTCTTGAATTTTCATTGGTCCCTTTTATTCTAGACGATTATTGCAGACAAGTCAAGCGTTAGTCGAAAGAATTACCTTCAAACTTTCTCTTTAGGCGAGCGTACTCGATCCTCTCTTCTTCCTGCTGCTCAAGCTCTTTCCTTGCTTTGGTCTTCTCAGCGGTTAGCTTTGCTTTACGTTTACGTTCTTTAGCCTTCGCTAATCTGGCCTTGACTTCTTCAGGTGTTTCGTATCGGTGAACACGCACGACGATGACATCTCTATCACGATCACCGTAACAACCGTATTCTGTATCCTCATCGAACGTGATGTTCGCAGCGGTAAGGTTATGCTCAGGCCATTCCTGCCATGCATCTTCAAGGATCTTATCAAATCTCTCCTTAAGGCTGGTAAGGTTCTCATTACACCCGAAGAAGTCATAAATGCTGTATGTGCGGCTGCTCAACTCTATCTTCAGCGGTGTTGATTGTGATGTCTTCTTAGCCATAAGCTTCTCCTTTAATCGTTGTATATTGTAACAAGGTTTATGTGTTCTTGCAAGCTATGACTTCTAGGACGGAAGGTCCAACCTGTCACTTCTGGCAGCTCTCTATCGTTCTTGCTGCTGTACAAGGTGTCGATGTAGATGAACGTCTCGACCCGACCAGTCTTCATGGACTTCATTCGGAACCCCATCTGTGACTCGTTTATGTCTTCTACCATCTCGGCGATACCGTTACCAGCTATGTCTGATATCATGGCAACCATTGTCTTGGCATGCTCGAAGTAACTAAATGCTGTTGAATTGACGTAGTTCATCTGTGCATCTCCCAATGCGTTTATGTGTAGCTATAATAGCACATCCGTGTGCTATGTCAACTAGTTTATAGGATAAGCCATGCACGTTCCAGCATCGTATGGCTCAGCGTACCAACCTGCTTCGTCTAGCACCCTGTCAATGCGTGGGTTCATGCCATAGTTCCAATCCATGTTATAGTTGTCAAACACTCGCTCACCGTCAGCTAGTACGTCTTCACTGCCACGGAACCAAATGCCGCCCAATCGTCCGTTCCACTCCATGGTGCATACAGGCTTTGACTCTGGAAACATCTTCTCTAGTTTGGCTATCAGTTTTTCGGTCTTCATGTGCAACTCCCATTGCGTGTATGTGTAGCTATAATAGCACATCCGTGTGCTAAGTCAAGCACTATAACTTGTTACATTACAAGGGCTTACGCTTAATTTAAGCTATTAAAAAACGCTTGTGTGTCATTGTACTCATCCCAGTCACCGTCTAACATTTCATCAACGTACTCGTCAAGTGTAAATTCAAACATTTCAAACAGCGCATCAACATTGCTTTCCAAATCAGCCCGTGTTACACTAATGTTATGCTGCTCACAAAACTCAGTAGCTATCCAAATTATATGCTCAACGCTTTGCCCTTCCATTGTTTTATCATGCACAGTTATTGCTGCTTTAATACTGTTTAATGTTGCTTGCATAGTGTGTTGCCTTTGCTGTTAATGTGTATATATAATAGCACATTTATTGCACTACGCAAGCACAAAAAACGTAGCAAAAACAAGGGCTTACAAGGCATGTAAGTTGTTGATTTATAACAAGTTTCTTTGCTTTACAAGCCTGCTTATTGTGCTATAATTATTACACATTAACAGCAAAGAGCAACAAACTATGCAAAGCATTTTAAACACGCGCATTAAAAATTGCACAACAGCACAAGCACTAGTAATATTTAAAAAGTGTGAGGCTGCGCTAGCAAATGCTACAAGCTACGGGCACAACAATAACGACACTAGCGAGTTAGTGTTTAAAAACAATGTAGTAACGCTGTACGGCATTGACAACGACGACGAGTACACTGAGGCTGAGGTAGCTGAGGGTGTACGGGAAGCTGTAATGTACGACAATGTGCTTGACGCAGCTATATATTATGTGTATTATATATACAGCTACGCTGCTGACGATGCTTGGGCTGAAATAAATGAAGATTTATTAGTTGACATTACTGTAAAAGAGCATATAATGTTAGAGCTGGGACAAATGGTTTGTGACGAATTAGCTACACAAGCTTACAAGCTAATAATTAATGCGTAAGCTCTTGTAATATAACAAGTTATAGTGCTTTACATTAACGTGTAAAGTGCTATAATACTTACACATTAAACGCATGGGAGTGCAAAGTATGCAAGTAATAAGTTTTTTAGCAGTTGACGAAAGCGGGCTTGTAATTGTAAATAGCAAGCTAGCAACTATAGGCTACGACAAAGACGGCGTTAACACTACTATTGCAAAAGCACAAGCACATTTTGCAAGCAGTGTGCTAGCAGCAGCGGAGGCGGAGTATAGCATAATTGCAACAACAAAGCAAGACGCAATGTTAGTTTATTGCACAGTAACTGGCGCTTACATTGTACAACATGCGTTAGATTGCGGCGACAACTTGTGTAACGTGTTTGTACATAACGACATGCTAGTTGGCTTGGACTTTGTTAACGCGCAAGCAGCAGCAACACAAGCTCTTATGTGCAACATACAACAAGAAATTGAGGGGTGGCATATACTTAAAAGCAACACGTAAGTGCTTGTAATGTAACAAGTTATAGTGCTTGCATGTTAACTGTGCAAGTGCTATAATTTACATATCTCTCTCTAAAAAAATAAAAAATCTATTGTTGACTTCTCGATCGTTCGTGCTATTATATATACATACTAACAAGGAGCAAACAACATGTTACAAGTAGAACGCGACCTAGAAACAGCGATGACCGAGCTTGCTAACCTTATTTTAGATGCTGAAGATGCGCAAGCAAAACAAGCTGTGCTAGTGCAACACATTAAAACACAATGCACTAGCAAGCAATTAGCTACTGTAAATAAAGCTTGTGATCTTGGTTGGTATGTGTTAAAGTCTAACAATAGCATTGTTATTTTGTCAAATAACACTAGCGAAATGCATGTTGATAAATGTGGCGGATATACTCGACACTAACGATCTTTGTGCTACTATAGCTACACATTAACGCAACGGGAAATAGACATGAAAAGCACCCAATATAACGGCCTCACTGTGTCAGTATCGGACTTGGTATACGTCAGTCGGAAAGAAGACGCAACAGGCTTTGAGGTACTGGACATAGCCGAGGATGGCTTTACCTTAGGCATCCGAGACGTGGTTGAAGAAGGACGTGGTTACACCTATGCCCGCCAGGAGATAGACGTAAGCTTCGTTGTATCGGTAAAGCCACAAGCTGCAAAGATTTAGTTGACAAGAACGATCTTTGTGTTATTATAGTTACAAGTTAAACGTATTGGGAGATACAACATGTCAACAGAACTTAAAAGACCAACAAAGAATATTACTGCTACACGCTTCACTGGCAGAGGACCTATTAGTGATAAGCCATTCACAGGCATCCAGCTTACTGCACCACGCAAGGATATGAATGGCTTCCACACATTGCAACTTAGCAGAGGCGAGGCGTTACTTGTAGCACAGACGCTGCTAGCATTTGGGCTAGGACAGGAGGAGGAGGCGTAGGCAATAGTTGTTGACAAGAACGATCGTTGTGCTATTATATAGACACTAACAAAGGGAGAGCAACATGTACCAGCATCCACCACATACTTGGCACAGCGAAACAATGAAGAAGATGACTACTCTTACAGTAGAAGAGTTGGAGTATGTGCGTGACGATGCGAGAGGTGCTGCTCAAGTAGCTGACATAATAGACAACCCTAAGGGTGGCCAGTACTGGGACGAGTACCATTATGCATGTATGGAGCTCCACAAGCGATTCCTAACAATTAACCCCCTTGACAAGAACGATCGTTGTGCTATTATATAGACACTAACAAAGGGAGAACAACATGAACCATTGGTACTGTAAAGGATCAGAAGACTATGTAAAGGGCATAGCCTTCAACGGGCACGAGGAGATGACCGACAAACAGTTCCGCTTCTGGGCATACGGATGGCAGAAGGCTTACAGTATATGGTTAAAGGACCAGGAAGACGAACTCAACAGCTTACTAGACAATGACGGGAGGATGTAGTACAATGCACATACTACTAACGCTAGTGCTGTGGACTAACGTGCCCCAGGACTGTGACCCCATAGGGTTCATGAGCCTCCCTAGAGCGACACAGGAGGCGTTCGTCGAGTATGGATACTTGACATGGTGGCAGAACTGTCAGATACAAAAGAATGCACAAAAGGGTTGACGTGAACGATCGTTGTGTTATTATAAACATATACAAAGTGCAAAAGGGGTGGGGTACCTGGTGCAGAGCGACAAAAAGGTGGGTAGTTACGTAAGGCGCGAGCAACTTCGGAGCTCAGTTTTTTCTGCACCATCGAAGCATTTTTTCTAATATTCTATTCTTGAATTTTTTCGCGACCGAAATTCTTTCATCCTCTATAGAACGTTTCTTGTCACAATTGTCTGGGTCTAGTCCTGGATAAGCCATGAAGCAACTTCCGCAACGGCAGTAAGGCGTATATGATTGTAATGTTTCTTCATCTGAGCTCAGATAACACACTTCACATAGTTGTCCCCACTTCTTATACCATGCCCTGACATCGCGGTCTAACTCACCGCCACAGTGTAGGCATACATACGCTAGTTTACGTTCTGCCAGTATAAGTTTCTCGTCACTTGACAGGCGGAGCCTGTATTCAAGAGCATCTTCCTTTAACTGTTTCGTATCTTCGTCGGTCATTCTATTCAACATGGTCATACTATTTTGTTCCTTCTACTCCAGCTGATCCGTTCCATTGTGTCATACATACGAAACACCGTTTATCATTATTAAAGTCTCCTGAGATGCCATGGTAATATACATGACTTCCACAGTTAAGACAAGCACCACTTAGCTTCCTTTCAGCTAGCTTTAGCTTGTAATCGGCTAAATCCTGCTCTTCAGTGAAACTGTAGGAGTCTAGTATATCTTGTATATCGTCTTTGTCTTCTTTA
>Ga0070747_1001638_pt1 | contig 10855 bp, 18 predicted proteins | sample VirMetDEL_Mar_31_FD_77321 | JGI IMG/M metagenome (GOLD analysis project Ga0070747, IMG submission 77321) | Aqueous microbial communities from the Delaware River and Bay under freshwater to marine salinity gradient to study organic matter... | ecosystem: Environmental > Aquatic > Marine > Coastal...
CACGAGTACATGCCTTGGAACGAAGTATCGAAGCGCTACGTGGATGACACGCCAGAGTTGTATGAACCTGAGTGGCGCAGTCGTAGTGTTGATAAGAAGCAAGGCTCAGGGGGGCCGATGGAAATTAGCCTCGACAGTGAGATGCTCTACCACGCTACGTGTCGTAATGCACTTACGACTTACGAGCGTATGATCCAAGAAGGAGTGTCGCCTGAGCAAGCTCGTAGTATCTTGCCGCAGAATATGATGACCCAGTGGTACTGGAGCGGAACGGTTGGGGCGGTAAGTAAGATGTGTCGGCTACGGTGTAAAGAGGATACACAGTATGAAAGCCGTTTAGTTGCCAATCAAATTCGTGAAATGATGGGCAAGCTCTACCCTGTGAGTTGGGCTGCACTTATGAAAGGAGAAACAGAATGACTGAAGAACTTTTATGTGAAGGCTGTGACACGCCTCTATCTGACTGTGGTCCTATTGGTTTCTCATGTTTGAACAAGTCTTGTAGTTATGATTTAGACAGGGCCAGATCATGGCTGAAGCAAACTAAGGAACGAAAAGAAAGGGCAGAACTAGCACGACTAAAAGCAAAGTATGAAGGAGAAACAGATGAGTAAACTTGAAGAACTAAAGGCTGCTGCTGATGCTGCTTTATGCACTGGTCAGTAAATATGCCTGAACAAGAGGAGACTAAGAATGAAAGAGTATAATACTGATAACTGGGTTGTTCTAAAGTTTGATGGAGACGATCCTCACTACCGTGTTCTTGCGGGGTGGTCTGGTGGGTACATTACTGGAAACAGTTGGCGTATGAACAGCGGTATCACAAAGGTAGAGGGAGATGAGTCTTTCTTCTACTTTTACGGCTCTAGCGGGTCGAGGTATCGCTGTAATAAAGAGGCGTACATGTTAAGGATGAACACTGCTGGCGCATGGGCTAGGCTGCAAGAACTACACGGTGATAAAGTTGAAATGATGCCAGAAGATACAGATTGGATGAACATGGATTGGATTATCAAATGACGGAAAAGATGAAAATAACAGCCATAACAGAACATGAAGACGGTAGTGCCACGTTTGACTTTGACTTGGACGATACCACAGCTGCCTTAGCTCAAGAACTTGGACTAAAACTGCTGATCTACTGCGGTGCCGCTGGGATAAACTTGGACTATGTGTTCAAAACTATATTGGAAAGGACTGAAGATGCCTGACATTTCAATGTGTGCCAGTGTAACCTGCTCACTGGCTAAAAACTGTTACCGCAACGAACGTAGTGGTACAAAGCCCTCTGAATACATACAGGCATACTTCTTTGGTCTGGCTGAGGAAGGGGAAGACTGTTACTACTACTGGCCAATGAACGGAGAAACAGAATGAAGAGTAGATCAATTCAAATATCGTATGACATGATAGACGACATAGTAACGGAAACCCTCACTGAGCAAGCTCAGATGTACAAGCACATGGCTGAAGGTACTGCCGAGTATTACGTTCACCCTGACGATCAGGAAGAGGCACACAGTATGTATGCAGCCTTGGTTAAAGTCTTGGAGCTATATAGATGAGTGAGAAGCAGATGAACACTGAGGAGATCGTAACTATGTGTGAACGTCTCGCACGTAAGTACAAGAGAAGTGACTTGACAGACGACTTAGTGTCAGAGGGTGTACTAGCAGTCTATGAGCGCCTTGAGGTTAAGCCTGATGAGTACCCAGCGAGCCTCTACCGCAGGGCTAACAAGGCTATGCACGACTATATAAACATCAAGTCTAAGCCTGTGTATATTCCCAAGACAAGGACAGCAGAGAGTGTATCAAAAGGTGTCAGCTATACGTCAGGTTCGTACTCACAGAGGGGGAAGAAAAACCTAGAGGCTGCCCTGAACTCAGTGTCTGTGTCGTCTGATGAAGATTATACGTTATCAACACCCGACTGTGCAGAAAAGTACGAGACCGCCGACTTCTTAAACAAAGCCTTAGGGTCTCTTAGTGACAAGGAAAAGGAGGTCATCAACTATATATACTTCTTGGAGTTGTCTAGGGGGGAGGTTGGTAAACTTAAGGGTGTATCTCAACAGGCTATTTCAGAGTGGGAACGGGAGGCAATTAATAAAATGTCGCGTCTGTAACAATTCGTGAATTGTAGACTTTGGAAATAGGTCTATATAAGTAAGTACCAACTTAAGTTACTGCTTAGGTTATCAACAACAACAAGTAGTATTACTACTTAAGTTAAACGAAAGGATAGACTATGGGTGATGAAGGAGGTTTTCTTGGCATTGATACAAATGGCCGACAACCTGTTGTAAGGCAAACTACGCCCAGTGTAGGACACAACAGTGAGGCTTTAATTATTGGTCGTGTAAAATCTACGATTGATAGCCTTATTAAACTTGAGGGGGAGCATGAGGAAGCTGTGCAGTCTCTATTGGACAACCAAGAGGATGAGCGTGAGGCAATCTTGTTGGTTCTTGGTAGGCAACTGTTAAGTGGTCGTAAGGGTAAAAGCAATGAAAACTATGGTAAGTGGGTTTCTCGCAACTTTCCAAACTTGCGAGAAACCGTCAGCGCAGACGAGCAAGCAGCTATACTATGGGCAGCAGAGTTTCCTGAGCAACATCAGGACATGCTGGATAAGCACTCTCGTGTAAGGACAACCCGTGGTTTGTATGAGAAGTGGAAAGCTCACAAGAAAGCTAAAGCTGCCGCCAGTGGAAATAATGGGGGTAATGGAGGGGGTAGTGGTAAGGGTAAACCTAATAATAACACTGGGGGTAACTCTGGTAAACCTGATAAGCCACCACAAGGAGATAGCGACACAAACCCTAACAAAGGTAAAGGAGGGATAAACACAACAAACCCTGACACCACTACAGTCAAAGCTGATGCAACTATGATAGCAAGCAGTCTTATTGGTGTCGTTACTAACGTCCTACTGTTTGAGCAAACTCAAGGTAGGGATGTAGAGGAGCCTGAACTTTCCTCTGCTATCTTTAACGAGATCAGAGGTCAATCTGCCGATAAAATGTCAGATGCTGAAGTCGAAGAGTTTATTGAGCATAAACTCAAGCGTGTCTTGAGCATAATTACAAACTCACTTCCCACAATGGGTGGTAACGTAGTGAATATCCAAAAAGCAATGGAGAACTATAAATGAAAACCGCATCACAAAGAACACTGTTCAAAGCCTTCGAGACAAGCTCTGTACGTAATGGCATCACAGAGTTCCCAGAGAAGTTGAAGCAAGCACGTTGGTCTGGCGCAAGCTACCGCTGTACAGTAGAAGCCCAGAACCGAAAAAGCCTAGCCAACCGTTTTGATGACGATCTGATGAAACCTTATCAAGACACATACCGCAACCAAATCCCTGCCATTCTTTTGGCGATGGGTGACAATGAGGCTTTAACCAAGGTTATCCTCAAGAAGCTAAAGTTGGCAGAAAACGAACAGCGTCTTGCACGTTACCTTCTTGAATCTCAGAACAAAGGTTTGGGTTGGTTGACTAAAAAGTGGGAAACTTTCGTGGAAGATATGGATGAACGTGAAGTTGAACACTATTCAGAGTGGATCGAAGAGTTTGTTGATCGTAAGGACGAAGGTGAAGGTCAACTGAACATCTTCGCTTAAACAACAAAGGAGAGCCACATGGCTGAACACGGACACCAACCCTGCCCATACCAATCGTGTGGCTCTTCTGACGCCTTCAGCTATAACGCTGAGGGCTACGGTAAGTGTCACGCTTGTAACAGAGGCTACCCGTCCAAGGGAAATATGTTTGATTGGGCGAAAGAGAAATACCCAACAAAAGGGGGAGATGATTATATGTCGTTCACACCAAAGCTGATCGAAGATGTATCAGACGGTAAGTATGTCAACATGCGTGGCATCAACACCAAGACGATGGAAGACTACGGCGTAATGACGTGGGATGATCGTCAGGAGTATGTGTACCCCAGCGGTGGAATTAAGGTTCGTAAGCTGTCAGAGAAAGGCTTCTACGCCAAGTCAGGTTTCAAGGGTGACGAACTCTTCGGTATGAACCTGTTTACTGCTGGTAGCTCCAAGATGGTGACAATCACAGAGGGGGAGCTAGACGCCCTGTCAGTGGCTCAGATGCTCAAGAGTAGCTACACTAACCCTGTAGTGTCTCTACCGTCTGCTACGCCCTCTAAGAAGCTCTGGGAGAACTGTGCGGACTGGCTCAATAGCTTCGAGAAGATCATCCTGTCAGTAGACAATGATGACGCAGGTAATGCTCTTGCTGATCGTGTATCCAAGCTGTTCCCTAACAAGGTCTACCGTGTTGACCACCGTCCCTACAAGGACGCTAACGAGTTCCTACAGGCTGGCAAGGCGTCTGACTTCAAGGGTGCATGGTGGAACGCACGTAAGTTCACACCTGAGAACGTAATGAACAGCACACAGGACTTCTTGTCGCTATACAAGGACACCCCTGAGCATCAGTTTGTGCCTACAGGTATCCAAGCCTTAGACGACAAAATCTTGGGTCTCATGCAAGGTCACTTCACAGTGATTAAAGCGCCGACAGGCATTGGCAAGACTGAGATCATGCGATACCTTGAGTACAATATGCTACAACGTAAGGTTCCTATTGCAGCATGGCACTTGGAAGAAACTAAACTGCGTTCTTTGCTTGGTCTTGTGTCATACGAGTGTAGTGACAACCTGACCCGACGGGACTTGATCGAAGAGAAGGGCGCTGAGGGTCAAGTCGTAGATGCCATTGGTAAGCTCACTGCTGACGAGAACTTCTATCAGTTCTACATGACTGACGGACAAGGTGCTGACGACCTGATCGACCAGATACGTTACTTTGCTGTAGCATGTGGTGTTAAGTTCGTGTTCTTCGAGCCTATCCAAGATGTTCTTGTTGGGTCGTCAGAGGATAGCAAGGAACAGATGTTGGCTGACTTGTCAGTGCGTTTGTCTAAGTTGTCTGCTGAGTTGAACGTAGGGATCGTAACCATTGCACACACTAACGATGATGGACAGATGAAATACTGTCGTATGATTGGGCAACGTGCGTCTGTTATCATTGACCTTAAACGTGACAAGGAAGCTGATGACCTACAGGAACGCAACACAACGTACCTTTCTATCGAAAAGAACCGTCCATGCTCTGAGGAAGGCAACGCAGGGATGATGCGGTTTAACACTGAAACATTTACACTAAGTGAGGTATAACATTGACAACAGTATTCGACATTGAAACAGACGGTCTATTAGATGAGTTGACCAAAATTCATGTCATGTCTTGGTCTAACGACATGGGTGAAGTTAAGCATACCCATGACTACGATGAGATGCGGTATGTATTGCTCAACAGTGAGACACTGGTAGGCCACAACATTATCCGCTTTGACATACCCGCAGTGGAACGTGTGCTGGACATCAAGGTAAAGGCACGTCTGATCGACACCTTGGCTCTATCTTGGTATCTACACCATGATCGTATGAAGCATGGGCTTGAGGGCTACGGAGAGGACTATGGAGTACCCAAGCCTGTCATTAAGGACTGGAACACCCTGACACCAGAAGAGTACGCTCACAGGTGCGATGAAGACGTTAAGATCAACAACCGTCTATGGCGTGACTTAGACCTAAAGCTGAACAAGTTGTACCAAGACCCTACGGACAAGCTCAAGCTGATCGACTACCTGTCCTTCAAGCTAGACTGCGCACGGGAGCAAGAGGGGCTACAGTGGAAATTAGACGTAGACAAAGCTCAAGCTGCCTACGACGAAATTTTATCGCTCAAGGCAGAAAAGGTAGAGCAACTAGCAGAAGCTATGCCACGTAAAATCCTTACTCGTGTGGCTAACCAACCAAAGGTTATGCACAAGAAGGATGGAGACTTGTCAGCTAACGGTGAGAAGTGGGTAACACTCTGCTTGGAGAATAAGATGCCAACTTCTGCAAAGTCTTTTGTCGTTAAGGCAGGAGAAGAACGTGGCAACCCTAACAGCAACGACCAAGTAAAAGACTGGCTGTACTCGCTGGGGTGGAAGCCACGTACATTTAAGTTCCTTCGGGACAAGAAAACTGGAGAGGAAAGACAACTTGAACAAGTACGAAAGAATGGTGAACTTTGCCAAAGCGTTAGGGAGCTTTCTTCTAATGACCCTGCTGTTGATCTTCTTGATGGCCTTACCGTCCTCACTCATCGTGCTGGTATTCTCAGGAGTTTTCTAGAGTGCCATAAGGATGGGTGGCTACAGGCTGGAGTAGCAGGTCTGACGAATACCTTCCGCTTCAAGCACTTCAAACCACTGGTGAACCTACCAAGCGTAGACAAGCCGTATGGTGACGTTATCCGTGGGTGCCTAACGTGTCCTGATGGCTACACTCTAGCTGGTGCTGACATGACCTCGCTAGAGGATACTACCAAGCGGCACTACATGAAGCCACTGGACCCTGAGTACGTAGAGGAGATGAGTAGAGAGGGGTTTGACCCGCACTTGGACTTGGCTAGATACTATTACGAAGTTGTTTTAGTCAACACAATTGAAAAGCAGGAGAAAATTCTAAAGGGTGTTTTGGAGTCTGGCAAAAAATCACCTTCTAGGGTTAAAGACTTAGAACTTTTAAAGTCTTCCTTAAAGGCTTACAGCAGCGGAGAACTTGACTTAAAAAAACTAAGAAAATCTTACAAGGTGGTGAACTACAGTGCGACGTATGGTGTAGGAGCCGCTAAACTGGCCCGTGAGACAGGCATGAGCCAAGGTGAGGCTAAGGCCCTACTAAACGCCTTCTGGTCACGTAACTGGGCTATTGAGAAGGTTGCGTCTAGACTACAGACAAGGGAGCTATTTGGTGGCATGTGGCTAAAGAACCCTGTGTCTGGCTTCTGGCATAGCCTACGCAGTGAGAAAGACCGCTTCAGCACTCTCAACCAGAGTACAGGCGTCTACTGCTTTGACAAGTGGGTTAAGGAGTGTCGCGGCATGGGCTTAGAAACCATAGGTCAGTTTCACGATGAGATCATTGTTCTAACTAAGGAGGGCGACGAAGACAAAGCTGAGAACATAATGCAGATGAGCATCAACAACGTGAACCATGAGGTAAACCTGAATGTACCCCTTGGAACTGACGTACAATTTGGAAATACCTACGCCGATATACATTAATTTAACTTTTTACTTGTAGAATCGGCAAAAAGGTCTATATACTATAATGTTACCCCGACGAAAGGATAAACGATGGGCAAGAAAGTTTATGTAAACTGCGAACTTGAGTGGGCTAAACTACGACCAGAAGATCGTGACATGGGACCACAGGATGGTTCAGACATGGCAAAGACCATTGACGACAAGAAGGGCGTATACGTAGTCAACTGTCTGGTTGATGATGAAGCCAAGTCTAAGATGGTTTCTGATGGCATTCCAAACAAAGGTCTACAGGCTCAGTTGTTTAAGGTCAACAAAGAGGGACGACAGTTCTACAAGGCAACCCGACCACACTTTAACCCTAAGTTCAAGAACCAAGAGACTGGGGAGCAGGGTGTAGAGGTAGGTCCACCAGAAGTCCTAAAGATGGACGGTGAGAACTACGTGCCTTGGGATTGGGGTGAAGATGGCCTCATCTGGAATGGCTCTAAGGCTACTCTTAAGTTTGATGTATGGGACGGTAAGATCACAACGCTAGAGAAGGTTCTAGTGACAGAGTTGGCAGAAGCGCCAGAACAGGAAGGGTTCTAATGGACATTGATATTGGCTTTACTTTCCGCAAGGATACAGACGGGTTCGACGGACACCTATCTTATCGTCGTGATGAGGTAGAGAACCTAGAAGAGTTTTGTCAGTTTATCACTGACGCTCTACGAGGCGCTGGTTTTAGTTATGTAGAAAACGTCGGTATTGAAAAGGACGATGGCTCTATGGTCTTTGGTCGCTTCTAATGGGTAATCGCAAAGTCTTAATCGATGGTGACATTGTTGCCTATCGTGCAGCCTTTGCTACTCAAGACAAGTTCCCCAAGGATGCAGAAGAGAAGGCAGAGATACTTCTTGACTACATCCTTGAGGAGACTTTAGATTTCCCTACCCCAGAGCAATTTGAGGTTTACTTAACAGGGTCAGATAACTTCCGTCACGAGATAGCAAAGTCCTACCCTTACAAGGGAAATAGAAAAGCTGTGGAGAAACCACTTCACTTAAGTCATGTTCGAGATTACATGGTGAAGAAGTTTGATGCCATCGTAAGCCAAGGAGAAGAAGCAGATGATTTAATTGCTATCGAAGCAACAAGGTGTGGTCCTGACACTATCGTCGCATCTATTGATAAGGACATGTTGCAAATACCGTGTGTACATTTTAACTTCGGCAGGAATGAGTGGACGACAGTGGATGAGTGGTCTGGCAACCTCTTCTTCTACACACAAATTCTTACGGGAGATCGTGCAGACAACATCATAGGTCTTCACAGGGTAGGTCCAGTTAAGGCTGGTAAGCTACTAGCAGACTGCAATACTGAGGAAGACCTGTGGGAAGCGTGTGTGAAGGCATACGACGGTGATGTAGACAGGGTAATAGAGAACGCGAGGTTGTTATGGTTAAGGCGGTACGAGGGAGAACTGTGGGAGCCTCCGAAAGAGGCAGGAAGTACGGTTACAGGTCAGGACTAGAGGACCGTATCTCTGAGCAACTCACGGGACTGTCTGTTCCGTTTAAGTACGAAGAGTTTAAGATCAGGTATGAAGTAAACGAGGTAAGAAGTTACACTCCTGATTTTGAGTTACCTAACGGCATCATAATTGAAAGCAAGGGGAGGTTCGTTGCGGCAGACAGGAAGAAGCATCTTCTGGTACAAAAGCAGCACCCCTCGCTTGACATTAGGTTCGTATTCAGCAACAGTCGTGGCAAGATATCTAAAGGTTCCAAGACAACTTATGCCATGTGGTGTGAGAAGAACGGGTTCCTATACGCAGACAAACTCATCCCGAAGGAGTGGTTAGAAGAATGACAAAGACAGCAGTGGTTTTTTCATGTGGTCATACAGACCCAGACGTAAGCAACGAAAGGTTTGACTGGCTAGGAGAGTTCTTGTACGACCTCAAGCCTGATTATGTCGTTGACTTAGGTGATGGGGCAGATATGAAGTCCCTTAACAGTTACGACACCCGATACCCTCAAGCTATAGTTAGCCAATCGTATGAGAGAGACATTGAGCATTATAACGAAGCTATGGACCGTATGCGTAGGAAGTTTAAGCACCACAAGAGGAAGCGACCAGCATACTTCGGATTTGAGGGAAACCATGAAAACAGGATCAAAAAGGCCATTGCAGTCGACCCAAGACTGGAGGGAGACAAGTACGGGGTATCCTTTGGGCATCTTCAAACAAAATACTGGTTTGACGAATACCACGAGTATGAAAATAGCGCCCCCTCTATCGCTGATTACGATGGTGTCTCGTATGCTCATTACTTTAGTTCTGGTAACTTTGGTACAGCTACTTCTGGTACTCACCATGCTTACACCTTACTCCAAAACAGGAACTATAGTTCTACTTGTGGTCACAGCCATAAGCGTAGTCTATACTTTAAGGACTCTGCTCACCCTAACCCGATCCTTGGCCTCGTGGCGGGATGCTACAAAGGACGTGAGGAATCATGGGCGGGGCAGGCAAACAAAGAGTGGTGGAAAGGCGTAGTTATTAAACGAGAGATTGACAACGGGGTGTATGAACCTGAGTTTGTCTCTATGAACCGACTGGAAAGCATCTATGGGTAAACGTAGTGACTTCGAGAGACTTCCTCGTGACTACTACCCAACACCTATGGCTGCTGTAGAACCCCTGATCCCCCACTTGCCTTACACGTTTGATTATGTAGAGCCTTGTGCGGGAGACGGTAGGTTAGTACAACACATAAGCGACTTGACTGAGGGGCATGGCGAGTGTTTGTTTGCCTGTGACATTGAGCCACAGTCTGACAAGGTGAGACAAAATGATGCTCTCTCCTTGTCTTTCGGTGGTTATGGTGTTATTGACTACTGTATCACGAACCCTCCGTGGGAACGTAAGTTCCTGCACGAGTTTATAGATCACTGGTTGCGTATCTGCCCGACTTGGTTGTTGTTTGATGCAGATTGGATGCACACTAAACAGTCGGCTATGTTCATGACGTATTGCAGTAAGGTGGTATCTGTGGGAAGGGTTAAGTGGATAGAGGGCAGTAAGAGCGTGGGTAAAGATAATTGTTGCTGGTATCTGTTTGATGCTTTAGACGACACACCAACAGAGTTTTATGGAAGGACTGTATGATGATAACAGCGGAAGACATAGAAGACATGAAGTACTTTGACTCATTGGATGCCTACAATGAGTGGGTAGAGGGTATGATACTAACTAAAGGTAAAGACCGTCTCGTAGAAAACACCTTAGGTCTGGTCGGTGAGGCAGGGGAGGTAGCAGAGAAGGTCAAGAAGCTAATCAGGGATGCTTCCAAGTTTAACAACGAAGAGATTGCCAAGGAGTTGGGGGACGTTCTGTTCTATACTGTGGCACTGGGCAACATCTACGGTTACACTCTGCAAGAGCTTATTGATTTGAACACAGAGAAGTTAAACAGCCGCAAGGATCGTGGTACACTAAAGGGTAGTGGAGATAACCGATGACTTGGTTTTGGCGGTACATGAACTACTTGGCTACTTGGCGGGAACACCGTAATGCCATTAAGACGCTTAACAAGCTCAGTGACAAGCAACTGAAAGATATTGGCCTCAACCGTGGCGACATTGATCGTATGGTCTGGCTAAAAGAAGATAAAACAATGCGAGGACGCGGATAAATGAACAACTACCTACCAACAGATTATCAAGCCTTTATTCACACATC
>Ga0070747_1001641_pt1 | contig 10851 bp, 14 predicted proteins | sample VirMetDEL_Mar_31_FD_77321 | JGI IMG/M metagenome (GOLD analysis project Ga0070747, IMG submission 77321) | Aqueous microbial communities from the Delaware River and Bay under freshwater to marine salinity gradient to study organic matter... | ecosystem: Environmental > Aquatic > Marine > Coastal...
AGATCACCTGCTTCCGCGTCAGCAAGATAATCACTGGAGTTCTTTTGTCTCTGCGGAGACAAAGCCTGGATTATGCTGATTCTTGGAGTACGAAGGTCTTCCGTACTTAGATCACCGAAACCTTTTTCTTCGATGTTTTCAAATAGGGACGTTATAGATGTCCCATTACTTTTCTTCGTTGCCATATCTTATTTCCTCTTTATTTATTCAACGGTTTATTTTTGTGCGTTTGCCTGCATACACAGAGAAGCTTTTCTGTGTGTCTACATCAAACGATGGGTCCCCCGATTCTATTCTTTCTTTTACGAAAGCACGGAGGGTGCTTGGATGAACTGCTTCTTTCGTTGCTGGCATGTGGCCTTGTTTCGTAAGCAGCTCCGCCAATTCGGAAGCGATCTCATCCTCACCTTGTCCAAAAGTAAGCGTCAAAGTGTTCTTTATTAAGTCACCGTGTCCGTTTTCTCTTAGCCAGTTGTGAGCGTTCTCGACATTGCGAGCCGTGATGCGAGCGCTGTAAAATGGTTCTGCTGATATGCTAGAGCCGTCTGACAGTTTCAGTTCAGAAACGCCGTACTCTGCAAGTTTATTTGGAATGGTTTGTTCACTGAGTTCCCTAGACTGTTCTTTGAGTCGTCTTAGTTGTTCTTCAGTGTTACCGATTTTTGCCTCAAGTGTAAGTAAGTCTTTGCAAAGTTTACTCAGACTTTCGATGTCTGTTTCTTCAATGCTTTCTACTTGTTTTCTTATGCTCTCTTCAAATAGTTCTTTCATTTCTTTCCTCGTTCTATTGGTGTTACGTTAGTTTGTTTATCTTTCTTCGGTTTGTAGTCGATCTCAAAGTCAGGAACGAAAAATATCAAACCTTCATTGTTAACCTCTACGACTTCGACACTGTACTGTGGCGAATCTAGGATAGTGTAAACATATCTTAGACATTCGTCCAACGAGTTAAACGGTCCCAAAGATTCGCCGAAACTCTGATGAGGGGTGAAATTTATGAACCATTCATTTTGTCTGTTGCTGCAGATTTCTAGAATAGTTTTTTTCTTTCGTCCTCTCGTCATGGTTGACTAATCTTATACTATGAGTAGAATAGATTGCAAGAAATATTTTAACGAATAACGAAGGATATGAAAATAATGGATATAGAAGCTTATAATTACAAAACCGAACCCTACGACCATCAACGAGAAACTTTAGCTAAGAGTGCTCACAAAAGTCTTTACGCACTTTTCCTTGAAATGGGCCTTGGCAAGTCAAAAATCTTGTTAGACAACGCCGGTCTTTTATTCGAGCAAGGAAAAATTACCGGACTTCTTATTGTATCACCAAAAGGCAATTTAAGAAACTGGGACGTACATGAGGTCAACAAACATTTACCGGACCACATACAAAGAAACGTTTTGGTTTGGCAGCCCAATCACACTAAACAGTGGCTCAGTGACTATAAAGAAATGGTTGAAGGCGACAGCGACGGAATACTAAACATCTTTTTAGTCAATGTCGAAGCGTTTGCTACTGTCAAAGCGTGTAAATTTGTGGAAGATTTTATGGTTGTTCACGATGTAATGATGGCGATTGATGAATCCACTACGATAAAGAATCCGAAAGCTAAGAGAACGAAACATTTAATCAAGTTGGCACCTCTTGCTGACTACCGAAGAATCCTTACCGGATTTCCCATCACAAAAGCCCCCCTGGATTTATACAGTCAATGTTATTTTCTGTCGCCTAACTTACTCGGTTTCAGTAGTTACTATGCGTTCAGCGCACGCTACGCCATTACTCAGGCACGTCGCATGGGATCGCACAGCTTTCAACAGATCGTAGGGTTTCAAAGGCTTGAGGAGCTGCAAGAATCCATCAAAGACTTTTCGATTCGTAAGACGAAGGACCAGTGCCTAGACCTTCCTCCGAAAGTTTACACAAAGCGGTATGTTGAACTGACCGATGAACAGAAAAAAGCGTATGGAACCATGAAACAAAAAGCGTTGATGGTTTTAGAAAACGAAGTGTTCAGCACCATGAACGTGCTGACACAAATCATGCGACTGCAACAAGTGGTTGCCGGCAGTTTGCGTAACGAAGACGGAGAAACGATTGTTCTTAAAAACAATCGAGTGCGCACTGTGTTAGATTTACTAGAAGAAACGTCTGATAAGGCTGTGATTTTTGCTGTGTTTCAAACCGACATTCAACAATTGGAAAAAGCGATAGCTGAAAAGTTTGGTGAAGGTTCTGTGGCCTCTTATTATGGCAAGACACCGCAAGATGAAAGACAAAGAATTATTGATAAGTTTCAAGATCCAGAGTCTGAGTTGCGCTACTTCATTTCCAATCCGCAAACAGGCGGTCGAGGTATTACTTTAACTGAAGCCGGTACCATGATATTTTATTCTAATTCCTATGATTTAGAATTGAGAGTGCAAGCCGAAGATCGGATTCACAGAATAGGACAAGACAAAAGTTGCACATACATCGACCTCGTATCAGAAAACACGGTTGATGAAAAAATCCTTCAGAACCTTTTAAGCAAGGTTAAAATCAGCAACGAGGTTCTTGGAGAAATAAGAAATTGGTTTAAATAAAAGGCTATAATGATGAGTACAGACACAGTAAAAGAATACCTAGAGCACCCCATGACACAAACAACCGTAGATAAAATCGTCGCAGACATGATTCCAATCATACGAAATCATTTTGACGAAGAGGATGTAAGCCCTTGGGAAGTAGCCACTGCTTTGGTTGTGCTGTTGTCTTCTGTTACCAATACCACAGACCTTGATCGAGAGATGATGGTTGAGTTAGCCACGTTTATTATGCAAACAACGACGGACCAAGGACTTTTTTCAAACCGACATTAAGTGTATGATAGGGGTATGTCCGCCGTACCCATAAGATTTAAAAGAAGAAAACCTGAGAACCAAGGTTCTGAGGAAGTAGATACAAGCCTTTCTTCGGCTTTTCGATACGCAATAGATCAACCCCTAGAGAACATGGCAACCACTTTTCAAGCCCTTGGTATGAAGGATTGGGAAAAGTTTATGCGTGATATTGTTGAAGAACCTGAAAACTACGAATCTGCGGCCGGAAGATTTATAAATTCTCAGTCTCCAGAGTGGTGGAAACTTAACTGGGAGTATTTTCCAAGAGCTATATTTGAACAAGCCGGACAAATCGCTGGAAGTTTAGCGACAAGAGCCGGTGGCGCGGCTATTGGAGCTGCTGCAACAAGACATCCTATTGGAGCGGTTGCCGGCGCTTTATTGGGGCCTGCTTTGTTTGAATCGGTGCAAATTGCTGGTCCTGTTGCCATGGAAAGAGCTAAAAACAACAATCGAGAAGAGCCGAATTGGGACGATTGGAAAGGCGCATTGGGCACCGCTGCTTTTTCAGGGGCTCTAAACGCTGTTGGTATTAAAAACGTAGGTGTGCTTAATGACATTGGTAAAGGCACTCTCACACAAATAGGAAAACAAACAGCCAAAGCAGGTGTTGCTGAAGGGCTGACTGAGGGCGCACAAGGTTCATTGGAACAAATTGGCGGTTCAGCGCTCACGGCCCAAGGACTACAGTTTGATCCTAAAGCAGCCGTTGGTGAAGGTTTGTTGGGAGCCGGTGCTGGAGGAGGCACACAGATTGGTACCCAAGTGGGTGCAAAAGTAGTCGAAGATGCACGGACCAAGGACATGCAAGAAGGGTTTTTTGATATAAAAAACCTTTTTGGAAAGAAAAAAGAAACGCCTGTTACGCCTCCAACACCTGAAAGGTTTAACATAGAAGAGCGAATAGCTGAGACACAAGCTAGAACAAACCAAAAAATACGAGACACTCTTCCCGGTCTTTCTCCAATTTTTGACAACCTTCAAGACCTTGACTTTGTTGATACACAGATCATCAGGGGAACAGACCAAGAACTAAACGCGCAAATGTTTGAAAGAGAGGTTCTTCCGGATTTAAAATCGAGTTTGGAAAGTATTGCAGGTGATAAAGGTTTTGATTTAACACCAGAGATTACAAACGAGGTATTAAGAGATGTTTTGACGGAAGTGGGCACTCATCCAGAAACATACACGCAAGAGGCTTATGACGAGTATGGCGACGATGAAGCGTTTATAATATTTGACAGAGACGCTGTGCTTAGCCAAGCGAACAAGGTGTTGTTAGATGCTTTTGACACTACACCAAGGGCGTCTAACGCTCTTCCCTCCGGCCAATTTGAAATAGATGAGTCGCGTCCATTGTTTAACAAAATTCCAGGTATAACTATGGGTTTATCTGGATCGAGTGGGCCTAGACAAGCGGCGTATAGTAATGAAACCGCGCCTCCTCTTGGTGCCGTTAACCCACAATTTGATTCGAGCACAATAAATCTTTTAGAAAACAGTCCAAAAGGACCGATAGATCCTGTGTTTATGTCGCACAGTCCGTTGTGGGAACACCTACAGAACGTAACCAAGAAACCGATTTCCGCTGAAGACATGATGAAAAATTTATTTTTTGATGTTCGACCAACAAACGAAAGCCCTACAACCAAGGAACACGGAACATTCAAACTTGTGCCCTCAAAGAAAAACCCAAAAAAATCCAACGAAATTGCGACACAGGCCATTGAAGCAAGAATAGGGGAGTTTCTTTTAGACAGAGCAGGAAACGGGAAAAAAGTAACGAAAGACGAAGTGCTAAAAGTTTTGCAAGACCACCGAGGACGTTTCACTACTACCATGCTTTCAGATGATGGCGCTTTTGTTGAACCGGATACATATACAACCAGCACGACGCCTGCTCTTGAAGCCTGGACTGAAGGAAAACTGGCTGAGTTTATGGAACAAGAAATTAAAAAGTCTGATATTTTACCTGAAGGTTACGACATGGGCGCCGCAAACGCACCGACAAGCCCTCTTCCAAATGGCGAAGACGCTTTTGTTAACGAGATGGAAGATGTTGTCCGACCAAAAGTAGAAGAAAGATTAGAAAAAGCGTTAAAAAGCGAAGGACTTGCTGCGTTGCTTCCGTTCATACCACCAGAAGAATCGTTTAATCGAGCAGTAGAACCATTTGAACCTAAGTATGCGGACAGCTACATGTATAATTATTTTAAAGGCAATCAATCTAATTTTAAAAAACTTGGTAATACTGTAGAAATCGGCCTTAAATACGATCCAAGAACGGCTCCAAACGTAGAGCGAGCTGTGGAATTAACGTTGAGAGATGGCATAGACATAAACAATCCAGTTACAACAGCTTTTGCTTTACAAGAAGCCAACTCGAAAAAAGACGGAGACTTAGCGTTTATGGAACCTGTCGATGCAAGCCATTATTGGATGGGTCCGGGTATGCTGGGTTGGATAAGGGGTGGAATGTACAGCCATGAAGACGGAGCGCGCGGTCTTTTGCTTCACGAAATACAATCTCATTACCATGCGTCCGCACAAGCAAAACAAAAAATGTATAGAAGTCATGTAAGAGACGCCTCAGACATGACAAAAGCAGATAAAAAACAATTGCGTATAGGCGATAAGCTGATGAAGGCTTATCAGACACTTGATGCGGGAAACGACGTACGGCAATCAAATTTGGCTTTAAGGGTTTTGGGCGTTGCGAAGAACTATACCGAAGACATGTTGCCTGGAAACAGCGGCCGTTTAGTGGCTGAAACACGGGTTACGCCTGATTATGCGTTTCAAACATTCAGAAGTGGGCTCGGTGCTACAACGGAAGGCAACTTTAGACAGATGATGGATGAGTTGTATGAAAAAACATATGCGCCTCAAACAAAAGGGCTGCTTAAAAAACAACTGCTTGAAAAACAGCCTTTGCAAGAGACAGCGGGATACACGTTTAAAGAAGACGCGTTTCTCAATGATTATGTTGATGGGATTGTCAACAGAACGCAACTTGCTGGACAAGCTCAAGAAGCAATCCAAAACCTTTATACGATGCCACTAATTGAAAATGGAATATTGGACGCGTCTGCGTCTATTGAGTTGAAGGAGGCGGCAGAAAAAATTATGCCGATGTTTAGTGAGGCTAGAAATGTTGTTGCTGATAATCTCAACAATAAAGCGGAACTTTTTGAAGCCTTAAAACCTCTTGCAACCGACATGGTTGCAAACGATTCAAGTTTGGGCACCATCTACACAATGTTAAAAGACGGTGGGGAAACGCCTGAATATGATTTTCCAGATTTTGAACAATACGCAAGCCTAAAAAACATGGCCAAAGCGGAAGATGTTGAAGAAAAAAATATTATTGCCGATGCGCCACTTAAAAAAGATTTTCCTCAAGCCATGGTACAAGCTTCGATTTCAAAAATATTAATGAATGATCCTGATGCAAACTACTTGTATATTCCAAACCAAGGGTTTGGAGGCGCCCCGCAATCTGTTTATAAAAACGCCATTAACGAAGCAAAAAGAATATCCAATCAATTTGATCTTGAATTTAAAAAAGTTACTGAGTTCAGAGACGGAGCAGACAACGTTGAAGTTTATGCCCTAGAGATTGGGCCGCTTCGAGAAAAAATTATTTTGGAAGGCGGTTTTCCTGGCAAGATGACGGGTGGCTTGGTTGAAAAAGCCACCAATCAAACGTTTAATTTAGGCGATTACGGACGTAGGTTTATTTAAAAAAAGTCTTCGTCTTCTACAACAACGGCCCACTCACCACTAAAAGGTATAAACCCTAAACAACAAGGAATTTCTTGTTCCTCGTATATTTTGTATGCCGTTAAAGCAGACAACTGACTCTCAAAGAAATGAATTATGGGCGAGTCCGTTGGCATCTCTCCTCTGTATATCTCTTGTGCATCGAGAAGGTCTTTTGTGTATTGCGCTGTTGTATGACTTAAAAAGTCTGCGTCTTCTTTTGTGTAATAAATCAATGTGCTCATAGTATGCTCCTAAATATGTGTTTAATGACTTCTACGGTCATGCCGTTGCCGAGCATTTTGTAGCGTTGTGTGTTGCTGACGCCTTCGGTGTAGTTATCGGGTACTGTTTGTAGTCTTTCGCATTCGAGTGGCGTGAGTTTACGCCAACGCGTTTCGTCTTCCGCAACTTTTGGCTGTCGATGTCCGCCTTGCATGGTTGTAAGCGTGGGCGATTTGCCTTTGGGTGAGTACACGCGTTTGATGATGTCAAACCCTTTGATGTCTGCTGTGCCGACTTGAATGGGCTTGTTGAATACCAACTGCCTTCTGTGTTTTTCAAAATAGCTTTTAAGATTACCGCCTTTGAAATAGTTGGCATCGAGGCAATGCGATTTGTCTCGATCTGTAAACCACTCCGAGTCTTCCAATATGTCTTTTAATACAAGACCACAATCTTCAGGTTCTTGTACGTTCGGTATGTTGGTCCAATAATATCTTTGTCGGTTTTGTGCGCTGACTAATGCACTGTTGATGAAGATGGGTTCGACACCGAGTTGTTCTGTGATGACATCAAGAAACTCTTTTTTCATGCGCACGTTTTCTAATAGAAAGTATTTTGGTTTGCACTCTTTTATTAGTCTTACGAACTCAAAGAACAAAGCGGACCGCGGATCGTCAAAGGCCAATTGATCGCCGGCAAAAGAAAATCCCTGACATGGCGAGCCGCCCACTAAAATGTCTATGGGGGGCAAGTCTTTTGCGAATACTTTTGTCACGTCGCCCAGTTGTATCGTATCTGGATAGTTTTTTTGCGTGATTTGTATTGGGTATTTGTCGATCTCTGATGCGAGATATTGTTTGATGGGTATGCCTAATTGTCTAAGAGCAATTTGTACACAGCTCATGCCGTCAAATGTGCTCAATACTGTTTTTGGTTTCATTTTTTTCTCCGTGTGTTTAAGTGTTGTGGCCTCATTGTTTACTAAAATCCACTTGGGAGAACTAAGCGCTAATTTTTAGTAAACTTTTGTTTATCTACGAACTGAGGCCACCTCTTATCCGCAGAACTTAACGCGCTTAGTTAGTTTATCCACCACGATGGTTTATCTCTGCCTTTCTCCCATTTTGCATAGGTCTTTTCGTTTATGCAATAATTTCTATACGCTTTGACTGGATCTTCGTCTTTGTATTGATCCGGCATGGCTTGTGCAATTGGAGTCATGCCGTTTAAAGGTATGTTTCCTGGAATCTGTGCCAAAACAGTAAACAGTTTGTCTACGCTTTTGTGTGTTTTGCCATAACGAAAAGTATATTCTTCGCCCAAAGCCAAAAAGTGTTTATACAACCACCTGTAATTACTATGTGTTTCTCTAGTCCAAATCGTGCAAGGATGGTTTTTGTATGCAATTTTATACAGGCCCACCTCGTCTGCGTATTCGTCGCCGTCCAATATGCGATGCGCGGTACACAACATTTGAGCTGTTTCGAGCGGCATTTTTACCAACATTTTGTCGGGTTGTGCTTGCGCAGATTGTATTGGACAACTGTCAAAATAAAATATGTTCATGGGCTAATTGTATAAAACTAATCCCATACATGCAAGTATAATTGTGGAAAGAAATACGTCGAGTACGAATTGTACAATTTGACGTTCGTTGAGTTTTTTAGGGACGAAGGACCAAGGACTTTTGGTCATTTTCCACAGTTTTCTTGCTATTTCCATGTGTTGCTCTCCAATTTATAGGCATAAAAGGTTAATTTCTAAAGGTTTTGTGTTGATTTATCCACCGCACCTCAAAAAAACGTAGAAGTTCACTAAAAGTTAGGTAAAAATCGAGGTATGGTACGCTTGAAACCCTTTAAAATCAAGGGGTCTTGTTTTCCTATATAGACAACTACAACCTAACCTGAACTTCTGTTTTTGAGATTTTACAAAAGACTAATCAGAATTTTTTTTCAAAAAGTGAGGTGCGGAGGTGCGTTTTGGATGAAAGCCTTTGTTTATAGGGGTTTTCACCTAACCTGGATGAGGTGCGGTGGAGGTGCGGTGGGTGCGGTGAAATATCTTTACTTATTTTTACTTTGATGGGTATAATTCAAACATGCCAAAAGGAACATCAGGAAACATAAAAGGCCGAAACGATAAACATTTAACTCACAAGCAAATTAAATTTGCGAAAGAGTTTGTTTACAACGACGGATCTAAAACCCAAACCGAATGTGCAATCACAGCTGGGTACAGCAAAGAAAGTGCGCATGTCCGAGCATCAGAACTTTTAAACCCACAAAAATACCCTGTTGTAGTCAGATACATAAGAGAACTTCAAGCAGAAGTGGACCGTAAATACGAGGTTACGTTTGGAAGACATGTTAGAAAACTAGCAGACATTCGAGATCAGGCTCTTGAAAAAGGTAATTTAACGGCCGCAGTGTCCGCAGAAGTGCAAAGGGGAAGAGCGGCCGGACTTTATGTTGAGCGTAAAGAAATTCGTACAGGTTCTTTGGAGTCCTTATCTGAAACTGAAATTAAGACAAGAATTAAAGACCTGTTGTCAGATTACAAACCTCTCCTAGAAGCAGAAGAAGCAGTCTTTACTGAAGGTTCTGATTAGTCCTGTTTAATAGTCTTATGGCTCTTTTTGCCAGCTTATGTGCTTCTTTCTCAATTTGAGTACAAAGCTCAACTTCTCGACCATCACCACAGAGCAACACATACTTGTTTTTATGTTTTATTAGTTGGTAATCCTGCATTGTTTTCACCATGTTTTTCTACATGAAGTCTCAATCTTGCTAAATACCATTGAGCCTTCTTTAAATCTTCTATACCATTTTTATGCTCATAGCGCCATAAATATTTGATAATGTTTCCTTTCAGATAAGCTCGAAAACCTTCTGGTGTCATACTTGATTCGATAGCTATAACACATTCTATTCCTCCTTGATTGTAATGAGGAGGCTTGTTTACCATGTCTGTCATTTTAAGATTCGCCGTAGAATTTTTGTCTTAACCATTTAGGGTATTTTCTGTAATAGTCAAAAACATTTAGATAAGGAGTTCTTCCTTCACCTTGTCTTTCAAAGGTGTTTTCTTGATACATTCTTTGGACGAAAAGATAAAAATTGGGATCTTCTTGAAGCTCTTCAGTCATTTTTTCCCACTCATTCTTTCTCCAAATTTTTGTCATTTTTTCCTCGGTATAGTTTGTATAGGCCCATTCTTAATTTTGTGGACTGTTTGTTTAATCCAATCAAAAAAATTAAAAACAAGGTCTAGGATTTTAGTTATTGGTTTCATGTTGGTGTTGCGTCTATCCAATCGGTTTGTGGATCAAACCTTTGGTCAAGCAGCCCCGTGTTTTTTTTGCGGATCAAAGCATCCCAATACAGTTGTCTGATGTATCTTCCCAAACTAGCGTCGTTTGGAAACTCTAAAACCAGTTCTTCAAGCTCTTTAAAACCTAAAAATTGGTGCTCTTTGTCTTTTATTTTCATCATATAAATCCATAAAATTTTCTTGGTCCATTTGGCATTTTATCATATTCTTTTTTTGGAAGTTTCTTGCCGTTGTAATAATAAACCTTCTTCCAATCTTGTTTTTTATCTTTGTTCACTGTTTCCAATCATCCTTTAGATATGTTTTCTTCTTAACCGGTTCTTTTGCCAAACCGGTTAAATAAAAACCGCAGCCTACAACAGAAGCACATAAAAAAGACTGCACAACAGCCGTGGTGTAGTTAAGTGAAAAAAGATTGTTAAACGTTCCCAGTAAATATAGAAAATACAAATCGTTTTTGATCGGCAACGTGGACAAATCCAAGAAAACCAAACCAAAAACGACAAGTATTAAACCAAGCAACCGCAACATCAGTTTTGCACCTTTTTATATATTGCTTTTGCTCTGCTAATAAGTATTGCACTCACCGAAGGATTATCACTTGGGTCTAACCAAGTTATTTCACCTGTCTTTGGGTTTTTTTCAA
>Ga0070747_1001642_pt1 | contig 10849 bp, 17 predicted proteins | sample VirMetDEL_Mar_31_FD_77321 | JGI IMG/M metagenome (GOLD analysis project Ga0070747, IMG submission 77321) | Aqueous microbial communities from the Delaware River and Bay under freshwater to marine salinity gradient to study organic matter... | ecosystem: Environmental > Aquatic > Marine > Coastal...
ATACCAAGAAAGATTAAAAGCCTATGATGTACTAAAAGGAATACCAATAAAGATGATGCTCCCAAAAGGAGAAGACCTTAACAGTCTATGGGCTGATGGTGAAATTGATATAATAAAAGAAATGTTAACAAATAAATAAAAATTATGACAAAGAAGAAGAAAATTACAATGACTTACGAATTTGACACTCCCCAGATAAAAGCAAGCTGGAGGCAACTGATGTCAGAGAATATGGAAGGAATGGCAGTTGGATTGGCTAAAATCCTCGAAGGTGTAGGGGTAGAGTCAGATCCTAAGATTTATCTTAAGGAGGATTTGGTTATATTTAAGACAGTCAATACCGATAAAGGATTGGTGCTAACTTATGAGGACGTAGACCAAACAACACTAATTTCTAAGCCTTATAAATTAGTTGCTAATAACGAAAGATACTTTGCTTATTCTGGCGACAAAATGTTATTATGGTTTCGCAGAACAGGTGGTGTAGATGTAAATACTGGAAAATGGTTTCCTACTGTAGATGCAGCAGTTAAGTATGCCAAGGAGATTGATGACCCTATCGTTGTTGCTGAGAAAATCAAGCAGAGAGATATTGAGGATGGTGTTATTAATGAAGATGGTACACCTATAATGAAAGCAATCCCAAAAGTATGAAGAACATAGAAAAAGGACGAGAGGTAGAGCAAAGAATGAAGGATCATATAGCCAAATATCCTCTTACAGAAGAGGAGGCTTTTGATGTTACAGAGGAGAATGAGATTCCTGATGTGGAAAACGAGGGTAAAGTCACAAATGAATTACCCCCGTTTGATTCAATTATCACTACAACTGTATATGATGATGGCAAAGTTGACCCTTATGTAGATCCTATGCTTGATGGAGACTACAAGCTGATAGATTTTGATACTTATGCTTATGAGATTCCCACACTGGGATGTTTTGTTCGTGGTGATAGTGGATTTGTTTTTATCCCTCAAGCAGCGATAAAAGAGAATAGTGACGGAAGTTTTGATTTAATTAGAGGAAGAAAATTCAATGGATAAGAAAAAAGATAATTTAGAATTGTGGAATAAGGTTGAGAAGACTGACCCTAAGTATACTAAAGAGGTTGGGTTTGGCAGAAAATTTACTTCTGTCAATGCCCAGTATCAGGTACGTAATGCTACTGAACAGTGGGGCTTATACGGTGCATACTGGGGAATAAAGGATATTGATTATACTTTTATTAATGATCTCCCACATGGAGAGATCTTGGTTTTAGCAAAAGCTATATTCTTCTTCCCTTCGGTAGGGGAACATCATGCAGGTGAATTTCCTATATCATCAACAATAAAGATGGTCTCCTTTAGTAAAAAGGATCAAAGCCTCCATACTGATGATGAGTGGGCTAAGAAGATAGAGACAGATATTACAACCAAGGCTCTTTCAAAGCTAGGGTTTAATGCCGATGTATTCTTAGGAAGGTATGACGATAATCGTTATGTAGCAGAGGTTAAAAAGGAGTTCGCTCCTAAGCCTCAGAAGCAAGAGCTAACACTCTCTAAGTACGAGGCTGTTATGACTGCTCTGGATAAGGCTGACGAGAAGACAGTAGGCGTTATCAAGAAGAGAATGTCTACTTATGCTGACGGAAAGTATAAGAAGTTAGCAGATAAGGCTATCCTTAATAAGGAGATGTTTGCCGATCAGAAGTTGGATAAGAAAGTTGAACTCCCTAAGAAATGAAATTACCCGAATTTAAGATACGTTCTTCAGCCATTGGTAAAATAATGGCTGGGACTATGGGTCTCACAGAGGCTCAACAGAAAGAGCTAGACACTCTTAATGATAGAAAAAGCGACTTCCTTGATAATGTCTCTGGGGTTAACCCTTTAACTAATAATCAAGAGGTTAAGAGACTAGACTTGTGGGATAAATATAAAAATCCTGTACTGCCTCAGACGGCTAAGTCTTACTGTGATACATGGATTAAAGAACAAATTTATGGAAGACGTAAAGAATTTACCTCTAAGTACACCGACAAGGGTAATATTAATGAGGATCACTCTATAGATATTATAGCTGATGAGCTAGAGTTTTTTAGCCTTGTTAAAAATGAGGAATATTTTGAGAGTGACTTTATAACTGGCACTCCTGATATTATTACGGATGACTACATTATAGATGCTAAGTCTCCTTGGGATTGCTTTACCTTTCCTTTGTTTGCCACAGAAGTACCCGACAAGGATTATTACTATCAGGCTCAAGGCTATATGAGGTTAACCAGTAAGAAGAAGTATAAGCTTATCTATGTGCTGACGGACACTCCTCAACACATAATAGAAAAGGAAGCCTTCTACTACTGCAAGGATAATGGGTATAAGGATTTAGATCCTGATGTGTTGGCTGAGTTTGTTGCTAAAATGACCTACCCTATGATAAACAAAGAGTATAAGATAAAGGTCTTTGATATAGAGTATGATAAGAAGGTTATTGAGCAGATTCATGGCAGGGTTCTTGCTTGTAGGAAGTATATATCAACACAGATAGAAAAACTGGGATTATGAATAAAATAGAATTTAAAGACAAGTTATTTAAAAAGCTTGTGTCAAAAAAAGAATTTGTCGAGGATGATAGAGAGAAATTCCATAGCGATGTAGATGAGTTTGATACTACATGGGAAATAATTATAGAAATGATTAACGAGGAGGTTGAAGCCACTAAAAATGAGAGAAAAAGTAGAAAGAAAAAAAGCTGAAGAGAAGACTCTTGAATACTTTAGTGGTGATGAACTTGCTGCTTCCGTATGGCTGAATAAATATGCTCTGAGAGATTCTGAGGGGAATCTTTTTGAGGAAGATCCTAACCAGATGCACGTTAGATTGGCTAAGGAATTTGCTAGAATAGAACGGAAGTATCCTAACCCTATGGAATTTAGCGAGATAATGGGGCTGATCAAAGACTTTAAGTATGTCATCCCTCAAGGGTCTCCTATGTTCGGGATTGGGAATGATCTCCAGACGGTATCTTTATCCAACTGTTTTGTTGTCGGTAATGAGTATGATTCCTATGGAGGTATTCTACAGACTGAGCAGGAGCAGATCCAGCTAATGAAGCGTAGAGGTGGTGTAGGTCACGACTTGTCTCATATACGACCAAAAGGGTCTAAAGTGAACAACTCAGCTCTTACATCTACAGGTATTGTACCCTTTATGGAACGATATAGCAACGCTACTCGTGAGGTGGCTCAGGACGGACGTAGAGGGGCACTGATGCTCTCCGTTTCATCTGACCATCCTGATGCCTTAGACTTCGCTAACGCCAAGCTAGAGGACGATAAAATCACTGGAGCAAATGTTTCTATTAAGGCTTCGGATAGGTTTATGGCTAATGTTCTTATTCCAGCCCATTCTGATCATGATAAAGATGCAAAGCAAATTAAGAAGGATCTTAAGCTATGGGACACAGTTATCCACAACTCGTGGAAGTCTGCTGAACCTGCTTTCTTATTCTGGGATACAATAATTAGAGAGTCTATTCCGTCATGTTATGGTGGTAAGTGGAAGGAAACCTCAACAAATCCTTGCGGTGAAATACCTCTGCCTCCATATGATTCTTGTAGGCTGATGGCTATAAACCTTTATTCATATGTTGACAAGCCTTTTACTGAGGATGCTGAATTTGACTTTGATAAGTATAGAACTCATGTAGGGAAAGCTCAGAGGCTTATGGATGATATGGTTGACCTAGAGATAGAGAAGATCGATGCTATTATCAAGAAGATAAATACTGATCCAGAGGATGAGCTTATCAAGGATACAGAGCATAGACTGTGGGAGAAGATCAAGGATATGGCTATAGATGGTCGTAGAACTGGTTTAGGCATCACAGGAGCAGGGGATATGATTGCTGCTATGGGTCTGCGTTACGGATCTGATAAGGGTAATGCTTTTATAGACCTTGTTATGGAGGAGCATAAAAATGCAGCTTATTTCTCTTCAGGAGTATTAGGTCATGAGAGGGGTAACTTCCCTATCTATGATGGAAGGAAAGAAAGAAGCAATCCTTTTCTTAAAAGATTTAATCGTCCTGTTGCTAGACCTAGACGTAATATAGCGATGCTTACAATTGCCCCTACAGGGAGTGTTAGTATATGTGCAGGGACTACTTCTGGTATAGAGCCAGTATTTCAGATCTCCTACAAGAGAAAGAAGAAGATAAATCATAATGAGGAAGGGAAAGGAGATTCTATAGATCAGAATGGAGACCACTGGAGACACTATAATGTTCTTCATCATCACTTTGTTACTTGGTACTCTGTAATAAGAGGTATATCTTTTGGTTCTGCTAAGAAACAGTTAGAGGGTCTTACTGATGGGAGCTTGAAAAGCCTTATTAAAAATTCTCCCTACTACAAGGCTACTGCCCATGATATCGACCCTATAGGTAAGGTGAAGATGCAGGGGATGATACAGAAGCATATAGACCACTCTATATCGGTTACAGTGAACCTACACAAGGATGCTACTGAGAAGATGGTGGAGGATGTCTATATAGAGGCTTACAAATCAGGTTGTAAGGGTGTTACAGTATATCGTGATGGTTGCCGTACAGGAGTGTTAGTTACAAATGAGGAGGAGACTAATCCTATCGTAGATAACAATGCCCCTAGAAGACCTAAGAAGCTTCCTGCCGAGGTAATACAGTTTCAGAATAATAATGAGAAGTGGGTAGCCTTTGTAGGTCTGTATCACAATCGTCCATATGAGATGTTTGTCGGTAAACTACAGGATTCTCTAGTTGACTTCGTTAAAACTAAGAAAGATGTCTATATTGTCAAGGAGAAGAACGAGGATGGGGTTAAGAGGTATTATGCTGTATTTAATGGCACGAAAGTTGAGATCTCAAATGTATTCAATAAAGAGTACTGGAATTATGCGAAATTTATAAGTGGATTATTGAGACATGGTACACCTATTCAATATGTATACGAGATCATCAAGTCTATGAATATGGAAGACGATCACCTTAATAGCTGGAAGTCAGGAGTAGCTAGGATTATCAAAAGGTTTATCTCTGACGGAGTTAAAAGTAAGGAAACTTGCGGTAATTGTGGAGCAGAGGATTCGATGGAGTTTATCGAAGGATGTGAAACGTGCCGTTCATGTGGCTCAAGTAAATGCGGATAATATGGGAAAACTATCAAACGAAAAAAGAGATTTACTTGAAGAGATGGTGTATCTTGATGCTAAAATAGAAAGCTATCATATAAGATTTGAACAGAAATATCAAGAATTCTTAAAAATAGGTGGGAATGAAAAAGAATTAAAATTATATCAAATAGAAATCTAAAATGGATGAAGAGCGAATAAAAACGACAGAGAATTTTACGAAGCTACTCCCTTTTTCTGGAGGGGCGGTAGCGGTAGAGATGTTTAGAGATGTAGGGTTATTCTACCATCTGAATGTTAAATTACCAGATGGGGGTTATGTAATCCTATCAGTATCCGATAGGGTAGCTGAGAAATATCCAGAGTATTTTAAAATTGAAAAATAAAAACTAAAATTGTAAAATTATGAGTGCAGACAAGAAGTATTGTAGAGGAAACAACAAGCAGATTAAATTTGATAATGGGGGTGATATTATAAATATGTCATTCAATGTCAACGACTTTCTATCAGACTATAACCATCCAGAGCAGAAAGATAGGAAGCTGGTAGAGTTTGCTGATGATAATGGATGGATAAAAATCACCATCGCTCCAAAGAAAGGTGGTGCAGACAAGTTTGGGAATACCCATTCAACATACTTAAATGAGTATAAGCCAGACCCTAAATTTGAGGGTAGTCAGGGTAACGATCCTGTAGCAGCCCCTCCAGAAGCAGATAGTAATGATCTTCCATTTTAGTCTGGTATAATAATTGTGGTTAATTAATAGAGGCTTAGTTACTTAACGGTAGCTAGGCTTCTATAAATGTTTAAAATAAATCATAGATATGAAAATTAATTTGTCAAAGATTATTACGAAGCTGGATGATAAAGAGGCTTTGGTAAAAGATAAGAGTGCAGGATATGTTTTGGCTAACTACCTTATGGATATGTCTACTACCAAACCAATGAAGATGTTTAAGTTAGCAGTGGATCTTCTTGAGGATAAGGATATAGAAATTGATAAAAAAGACTATGATGAGCTTGTTAGTATTGTAGAGACCTCTCAAATGGCTAATATATTTAAAGCTAAAATATTAATAGAGCTAACTAAAGAGTAATGGCAGAAAAATCAGTTCAAGCTTCGTGGTGCTTCTTTCGTGGATCAGATAAGGTTCGTCAGGCTATAAAGCACCGTATGAAGCAGAAAAATGTTACAGCAAAGAAGGTGTGTGAGGATGTGGGAATTAAGTCTCGCTATAGGATGAGCCTGTACCTTAACAACAAGATACCAAACCTTAACCAGTATCAATTATATCAGGTTTGTCAGTATCTAGACATCGGAGTAAAAATAAATGTAGAGTTAACCCTATGAAGTACCTCAGACCTAAAAGAAAAGGATTGAAAATAAAAGTATCTCCAACCCAAGAGATAACAATCTCGATGTTTAATGTGGTTAGGGTAGAGGAGTTGTTTGATAAGAGGGGGGCTATTAGTGATTCCTTTGTTACCATTATGGCATCTACAGGTGCTGAGATGAAGTATCAGGGAGAGAAAGCAAAAATGTGGACTAGAAAATTATATGTTAGAAACCTGCTGGAAAACAGCAACTTTTATATTACAGATAATCATACCTTTAGCCCACTTAAATGAGCGAAATAAGATATACTAATAATGTCAAACCATCAGCTAGAGAAGCTGGGTTAATATCTCCCCATGCGGTATGGACATTAATTAAGAATTATGTAGAGACTAATGATATTTCTGGTGGTGGGTCTGGTGGTGGAGATTCTCGATATCTAAGCAAAATTGCTAGTGATACATCCGCAGGAGCTATAACCGCAGTTAACTTTATTCAGAATGGATTTACTTCTGGTGGAGTTGGAGATTATGGGTCTAAGACTCTTACTGGTCTTACAGATGTTGATATTATAGGGACACCAGACGCAGGAAAGGTATTGGTGGCTGATGGTGATGGCACATGGTCTTTTGGGGATGCTACTGCGTCAGGAGTGTCTACATTTAAAGATCTTACAGACGTAAATATAACTACCTATAGTGCTAATTATTTTTTAAAGCTTAACGGAGCAGGAACTGAAATACAACAAACGCAATATGTAAACGCTGTGTATGTAGGAACTGGGGCAGTTAGTAACACTGAATTTAATTATCTTAATGGGGTAACCAGTGCTATACAGACTCAATTTACTGGGAAAGAGCCTGCCGATGCTACAATATTAAAAGATGCTGACATAGGTGTTACGGTGCAAGCATATAGCGTTAACAACGCTTTAAAGGCTGATGTAACTTATGAAACATTAAACACAAATCTAGATGTTGGTACAACGAGCACACAGGTTGCAAGGGGTAACCATACTCATGCTTCACTATATGAGCCTTTAAATACTAATATTGCTAAATTAAACGATAGCACACCAGAGTTAGGATTTTTACACATAGAGGATAGTGGCACAGAGGACACGTTAGAAGTAAGACAAAACGGAAGCGGTGACATAGCTACATTTTATGAAGATACCAATGAACGTGTATATATTAATAGAACGGGGTTAATTGTTGGTGATGATTTGAAAGCGTTATCAGATATAAGCTTAAAGGACTATATCATACCCGCAAAAGGTCTATATAAAAAGGCTTTAGCCATCGGTAAGCAATTATTTCAATATTATCGTAATGATAAAGATGAGTTTGAGCAAGGATTCATAGCACAATGGCTTGATAAGGTTGCTCCTGAATACGTGAGTAAGCCCGAAAAAGAAGGGCGGCTTTGGTCAGTTTCATATAATAAATTAGTAGTGCCATTATATGGGGCTATGATGGAGCAAGACAAAAGAATTAAAAAATTAGAATCGAGAATAAAACAATTAGAAAGAAAGTAATATGGCTAAGTTTACAATCAATATACCAGATGAGCATGTAAATGATTTAATAGATTTCTTATGTGAAGAATATAGGCGTAAAGATATGATAGATGGTGAGCCTAACCCGATGTCTAAAGTTGATTTTGCCAAAAGCAAATTAATGGACAATATCAAACGAGGGTTTAAGATATGGAAAGATAGACAATTAATAGATTCAGTTGATAATAGTATTGATATAACAACATCATAAAATGGGGCTTGTAAGTTCAGGGCATTTAATATTAAATGGTAGTGCAGCAGAAGGAACTGCTAATAGAAGCATTAATCGTGAAGTTAGAGGGGGCTTAACATCAACAGCCTTATTTCATACAGGGGCTACCTCAACGTGTGGCTTAGCTGTTCCTGATACGGTGGTTACCAATACGACCCCGACAGCCTTTAGTGACTTTTATGGATTTATACAACAAAGCTTACCACCTAACCCGTCAAATACATTATTATATAATACATTGTCAGATACATGGCTTTCACGAGGGCTTGAGGGGACACCTTCAGGTGACACAGATGGCTATAGGTTTTGGGTGTCTATTGATGGTGGAGCATGGGAGCAGCAAACTTATGTGGCAGGTACAACTTCGGCTGATTGGAATCCTGTAGTTGGTTGTGTAGTTGGTAGAACCGTGCAAACTAGGGTGAGAGCAGAAAACGCTTATGGTGACAGTTCTTATAGCTCAAGCCCAATTAGAACAATTCCTGTTGGAGCTTGTGAATAAAAAATAATGGATAATCTAGTTCCAAATAATGCTTATACGTTTCGTGATCCTGCTGGAGCTACAGAGGATGAGTCTGTAGAGTCTGCTGTACGTATGACTCTGCCTACAGCAATAAGACCAACAGAGATAAAGAATTGGATTGAGATAGTCTCTAGCATCCCCAACTACAACTTAATGCATGATAGCTATAGTACTCAAGGGCTTGCACCTACATCTACAGCACAGATGAGAGGGTATCCTAAGCCTTCCTTTGAAATTAACTTTTTAGAGAGGTCTTGGGGGGCATATCCATCACAGAGATGGCAGGAATATTTGTGTAATCCTATAATGAATAATATTGTTGGTTATGATGTAATATTAACCTTTGTTGTAGTTGAAGATCTTGTAGGAGATCCTACAGGAGCAACTATAGACGGAGTTCCAGAGGCAGGAGTAGGTGTTGATGCTGATATTATTATTCATGTTGCCAGTACCTCTGACTTTCCCACCATAGGTCAAAGTGTTCAATTTGAGTCTGATGATGTTGGAGTTGTTACGGCTATAGACTCAGGAGCAAAGAAGTTTAATGTAGCACCACCTTCAGGTTCTGATTGGAGTGTCTTAGGGCATCCTTTAAATGGAGAGGAAATGATATACCTTACAATGGTAACCTATCACACAGCTACTTTCGCTAAGGGTAATACCGAACCCACCTCTAGCACTATGAATCTTGAGGATGGATACTACAGGCTAGATACTATTAATTCTCAGCCAGCAAATAAAGAGACCTTTGGTGTTACCGTAGCGGTAACTAGTGATGAGGATGCTTATATCGATGATGTCTTAGGGACAGCAACCTTAGTATATCAGCCTAATGTGGTTCTTTATGACTATACCGCCTTCCCTTACAATCCTGCGGGAGGGCTTATCTGTGACTCTGGCTGGGTTGATGGAGATGATGGAGACTCTTTTACTTGCTGGTCTGTGGATAGTGTACTGGCTAACGGGTCTCACTTGTCAACCGACCCTCCAAATATATCACTACCATCGATAGCAGACGGTGACTATAAAATTAATATACCCGATCCCCCTGCGTGTTCATCTGGGACTGCCTATAATATGTTCCGTACAACAAATGGAATAATTAGTTTCTTTGGATTATGTTGTGGAGATGAGTAAGTGCCTAACCTGTGAGTGGATGGGGAAAGGGAAATGTATAGACCCTAAAGGATGTAAAAAAGCCCTCTAATATTTAGGGGGCTTTCTCTTTTTAAATAACTTTGCTATCGTAGCAATAAAGAAACTAACAGCTACAATTACAACTGTCAGTGCGAACATTAGTTTTCTCGTCTAGCTCTTCTATTCTCTCTTCTGGTAGCCTTCTTTGTAATCTTCTCCTCGACCTTCTCTTTACGGATGGTCTCCTTGATCTTTATCTGCTCAATCTCTATAGTAGCCTGAGCATTCTTAGCTTGCATCTTCTCCATCTTACGGGAGTTGAAGTAGAACCCTATAGAGGCTGCATTAAGTCCTCCTATTTGCCATATAAGATCCGCAGGAACGTCTATCTCCATAAAGACGGCTACGAATACCAGCACCTGCATAAAGAGCAGTGAGAGGGCTATAATAGGTCTTACAAGGTGTGGTAGTTTAAAGGGTGATGTAGTGTCAATCTTAAGCCTGTTGGTAAGTTCATTGTCTCGCTCCTCTCCTGTAGAGATGAGGTCGTCAGCGATCTTGCCGACATCTTTTATAAGTGGTAAGTCTGGTATCATACTAGTCTATTTAAAACAAAATCTTTAATGTAATATTTATATCCATTTGAGCTTAAAGGAACATCATTAGATGCGGTGTCTCCAACTATAGGGTTTACCCATATCATTATAGTACTTTTTGCATCAAACCATCCAGTATCAAAGGTCTCCCACACTCCTGTTAGATTGAGTGCATTGTCTACTAAGGTTACCCTGTCTTGAAAGTTAGATGTGTCTGTAACCCTCCATCCATCAATATTAGCGTCTCCTGTTGGCATATATACCATGCCAGTGATTCTAATTCTAATAGGAGCAGGTTTCTCTGTCAAAGTAAAG
>Ga0070747_1001643_pt1 | contig 10837 bp, 12 predicted proteins | sample VirMetDEL_Mar_31_FD_77321 | JGI IMG/M metagenome (GOLD analysis project Ga0070747, IMG submission 77321) | Aqueous microbial communities from the Delaware River and Bay under freshwater to marine salinity gradient to study organic matter... | ecosystem: Environmental > Aquatic > Marine > Coastal...
CTGGCTGGATAGTTTGACTACCCAGCCAGACGCTGGGGTTACAGGCGTTTAGCGGCGGTGATCAACACCGGCTCACGCGGTACATTCTGATGGCCGCCAGTGTTGGCGGTGGGTACCTGGGCGCTCTTGTCGACCACATCCATGCCTTTCACCACTTTGCCGAACACCGCGTAGCCGAAATCACGCGAGCCGTGGTCGAGGAAGGCGTTGTCTTTGTGGTTGATAAAAAACTGGCTGGTGGCCGAGTCGCGCACCTGGGTACGGGCCATGGCCAGGGTGCCGCGCACGTTGTGCAGGCCGTTGTCGGCTTCGTTCTTGATCTGCGCCTGGGTCTCTTTCTGCTGCATGTCGGCATCGAAACCACCGCCCTGCACCATAAAACCTGGAATCACCCGGTGGAACTGAGTGCCGGCGTAGTAGCCGCTGTCCACGTAGCTGAGAAAGTTGGCGGTGCTGATCGGTGCTTTCTCGGCGTCGAGTTCGATCTCGATTTCGCCGAGGCTGGTGGTCAGCAGCACTTTCGGGTTTTCCGCAGCCAGCAAGCTGCCGGCAAACAGGATGGAGCAAGCGGCGAGGGTCAAGGTTTTGAACATACGTGGGCGTCCTTATTGTGGTTGAGCAGTGGTGGCGGCCTGTTCGACTTCGCTTAGGAAAGCCAGCAGGCTGCTGTTGAATTGGTCGGGTTGGTCCAGCGGTGTGGCGTGGCGCGAATCTTCGATTACCAGCAGGCGCGCATTGGGCAGTTCGTCAACATACGCCTGCTTCTGCGCCACCGGGGTGTAATCGCGATCTGCCGTGATCACCAGGGTCGGACAGCTGATGCGCGCCAGGCGTTCCCGCACGCCCCAGCCGATTATCGCATCCAGGCTGGCCAGGTAAGCGCGCTTGTCGTTTTGCGGCCAGCGCGCCAGGATTTTCTGCCGAAGTTCTTCCTGCTCCGGCTTGGGAAACAGCAGTTTGCCCAGGGCTTTGGCAATGGTGTCGAGGCTGAGCAGACGTGACAGGCTCCAGCGTTTGGCGATCTCAATGTAGTCGCGCGGGCTTTTCGCCTTCACTTCCGGGCCACTGTTGACGATGCACAGGCTCTTCAACAGTTCGGGGCGATCTACGCCCAGCTGAAAGCCGATCATGCCACCCATGGAGATGCCCACCAGATGCACCGGCGCAAGCTGCAGGTGCTCAATCAGTGCCGCCACATCCTCGGCAAAACCCTGAATGCTATAGCGCTCGCGAGGTTTGTCCGAACGACCGTGACCGCGCACATCAAGGGCAATTACCCGATAATGGCGGGCCAGTTCAGGGATCTGGTATTCCCAGTCGCGGGTGCTTGAGCCGAGGCCGTGCACCAGTAGCACCGGTGCACCGTGACCGTATTCTTCGTAGTGCAGTTGGCAGCCGTCGTAATCGAAAAATGACATGTACAGGTTCCTCTCAAGCGGAGGGCAGGGGAGCAGCAAAGGCTGCATGTAAAGGTGCAGCATCGAAGCGTTGGATCAACTCAACCAAAATTTGTGTGGCTGGGCCCAGCGGTTTGTCCTTGTTCGAGTACAGGTAGAACAGCGGGTTACGGCTACCACCTTGGTCCAGTGGCAGGGGCTTGAGCAGGCCGTCTTTGAGTTCACGCTCGATCAAGTGGCGGGGTAACCAGGCAAAGCCCAGGCCGTTGCTGACAAAGGTGGCCGCGGTGGCCAGGCTGCCGACGGTCCAGCGCTGTTCTGCGCCCAACCAGCCGACATCGCGCGGTTGTTGCCGCCCGGAGTCGCGAATGACCACCTGCATTTGGGTTTCCAGGTCCTGAAAGGTCACGACCCGCTGCAGGCGGTGCAGCGCATGGTCGGGGTGGGCTACGGCAATAAACTCCACGGTGCTCATTTCCGCGCCGAGAAAGCCGGGAATGTTCAGGCCGCTGATGGCCAGGTCGGCCATGCCATCTTTGAGCACTTCTTCTACACCGGACAGCACCTCTTCGCGCAGGCGCACTCGGCAGCCGCGGCTTTGCGGCATAAAGGCGGTCAGTGCGCGTACCAAACGGGCGTTGGGGTAAGCGGCATCCACCACCAGGCGCACTTCGGCTTCCCAGCCCTGCTCCATATGGTGAGCCAGGTCTTCCAGCTGGCTGGCCTGTTTGACCAGTTGCCGCGAGCGGCGCAGCAACACGTCGCCGGCTTCGGTCAATACGGCTTTGCGCCCATCAATGCGCAGCAGCGGTACGCCCAGCTGTTCCTGCATGCGCGCCACGGTGTAACTGACTGAGGATTGCGAGCGATGCAGGACGTCAGCAGCCTGGGCAAAGCCACCGTGGTCGACCACGGCCTGCAAGGTGCGCCATTGATCGAGGGTTACGCGGGGAGCCTTCATATTCAGTTCCTGTGCTCGCTCAAATTCCGATGTGCGATTGACCAATCAGCCAACCTAACCGGCCGCTGAATAACAACCAGCGTCGGCCGTGCTGCGTTAAAAACAGGCTCGACAAACCGCTTGCGGCTAACGCGTTTTAGCGCGGCCCGAAGGCCGAGTGAAACGAGTAATGCTCATATAGAGCTATAAACTCCGCGTTCTTGCCTGTCTTGCTGTTGTTTGGCCTACCTCGCCTAGGTTTTCAACGGCCTGCTAGACTGGCCGTCTTTTGCCGGAGACTGCCCTGATGAAAAAACTGTGTTGCGCGTTGCTCGCCTGTTTGCCGCTGACCGCGATGGCCTACCCGATTGAGCTAGAAAAGCAGCTCAACGGTGCTGAAGTATCGGCCACCACCCAAGAAATCGATCACAACATGGGTGCTGTGCAGCTGTACAACTATGGTCGCCGCGATGCCAAGTGCACGGCGGTATTTCGCAACGGCCCGGAAGCGCCACGCACCCGCCAAGTCAGCCTTGTCGCGGGTGAAAGCAACAACCTGTCGATAAAATTCGGCCGCAGCATCATCAAGCTAAGGGTCCAGCTGACCTGTGAACCGGTGTGATCAACAGCAGTGTCAGAGACTAAGCCTGGCACTGCTGTAAATCAAATTATTCGATTGGTTTGCGCAGTTATTTACGCTTTTTAATCGATTTTAGTGCTTATATTCTGTGCCCATCGACACTCATTAACGCTTCGATGGAGCACGCAATATGGCTAATGTCCTGGTAATTGAAAGCAGCGCCCGCCAACAAGGTTCGGTTTCGCGTCAGCTCACCGCACAATTTATTGCCAACTGGTCGGCTGCCAATCCGGCCGACTCGATCAAGGTGCGCGACCTCGCGGTTGATCAGGTGCCACACCTAGACGCTAACCTGTTGGGCGGCTGGATGACCCCGGCCCTGCAGCAGAGTGAAGCGGAGCAGGCAGCTCTGGCGCTGTCCAACCGGCTGACCGACGAGTTGCTGGCCGCCGACGTGCTGGTGCTGGCCGCGCCGATGTACAACTTCACCATTCCCAGCACCCTGAAAGCCTGGCTTGACCATGTGCTGCGGGCCGGTGTGACCTTCAAGTACACCGAAACCGGCCCGCAAGGGTTGCTTAGCGGCAAGCGCGCGTTCGTGCTGACCGCCCGTGGTGGCATCTACGCCGGTAGCGGCCTGGATCATCAAGAACCCTACTTGCGCCAAGCACTGGCCTTCGTCGGCATCCACGATGTCAGCTTTATCCATGCCGAAGGTCTCAACCTGGGCGGCGAGTTTATGGAAAAAGGCCTGAGCGAAGCCAAGGCGCAATTGGCTCAGGCCATCTGATTCACTCGCTGTAAATAGCTCTCCTGGTGTCCGGCGCTCCTGGACGTCTCTGCCCGCTCTGCTGCTGCCGAGCGGGCTTTTTTATGCGTGCTAATTAAGGTGCCGCCTCAGGGACTTCGACTGTACGCGTGTTTAAGTGGGCAGCTGTGTCGTTTTCAGGCTGGGGTCTGAGCGCCAAGCCAGGCAAGATGCTGGGGTCTGATTGAGTTGGGTGAGTGTGATGCAACTGTCTGGGCGCGGTGTCGCGTTATCGATTATCGCCTCGGTGCTGTTTGCCCTGGTGCCGGGCTATGTGCAGCTGTTGGCGCCGCTTGACGGGATGCAGGTGTTTGCTCAGCGGGTGCTCTGGTCGCTGCCAGCGGTGTTATTGCTGGTCACCTTGTCACGGCAGTGGCCGCTGGTGCTGGCGGCTTGCGCTCGGGTGCGGCGTGAACCGCTGTTGCTGGCCAGCCTGCCACTGGCAGCGTTGTTGATGGGTATTCAGTGGGCGTTGTTTGTTTGGGCGCCGCTGGCTGGACGCATGCTGGAAGTGTCGTTGGGCTACTTCCTTCTGCCATTGGCCATGGTGTTGGCCGGTCGGGTGTTTTATGGCGAGCGGCTGCGGCCGTTGCAGCGTTTGGCTGTGTTCTGCGCTTTGCTTGGGGTGGCCCACGAGTTGTGGCTGACTCAGGCTTTTTCCTGGGTGGTGATGGTGACGGTGCTCGGTTATCCGCCGTATTTCATGCTACGCCGCTGGATGCGCCTGGATGCCTTGACCGGCTTTACCTTCGAGATGCTGTTTATGGCGCCTGTGGCCATCGGGCTGGTGCTGCTGTGGGCCCCTCCGCAGTTGTTTAGCCAGGCGCCGCAGTTGTGGTGGCTGCTGCCTGGGCTGGCAATACTCAGCTCCCTGGCGTTTGCCGCGATGATGGCGGCCAGCCGCCTGCTGCCGATGGGCTTGTTCGGCATTCTCAGCTATGTCGAACCGGTCCTGCTGTTTCTCGTGGCCCTGCTATTTCTTGGCGAGCAATTCGACAACGCACAATGGCTGACGTATCTGCCGATCTGGCTGGCCGTGCTGCTCGTGGGCTGGGACAGTGCGCGCCTGCTGATCAAGCAGGCGCGACAGGGTTTGTAGGTCTAGTAAACCAGCCGCCACCTGGGCGTGGGCAGGTGTATTGCTGCGCTTCAGTCGAGCACGTGATCAAGGATTTCGTAGATCAATCCGCTGGCCAAAGCGACAAGCACCATGTCAGTGCCAACCTGGCGCCATTCGTAACCGTCGTAGTGGGGCAGCTTCCCTAGCAGGCGATTGTCGAAACGTTTGGCAATACCCGGTGGCAGTGGCTTGCCGCGTGCCAGGTTTTTGCGAATACCTGGCGGTAAAGGCTGGGCGGGGGCGATTAGGTCGCGGTTGTTGCCGAGGATGATGCGCACTTGACCAATGTCGATGCTGGGCCCGCGCAGGTCGATGCGCACCTCGCTGTCATCACCGTGTTTGTTGGGTTTTTCATGTTTCGGTGCGGCGTAGGCGCTGGAGAAACTGAGCGCGAGGCTAAGACCGACGATTAACATGGGGATGGAGCGGGACATGGCGTGCCTCCAGATTAAATGCAGGTATGGAGGTTGGAGGCCCGCCTGGCGTTAATGTTCCTCAGGCCGCACGTTCTTTGGGCGCGAGAATGGTTTTGAGGATGGCGTTAAGCAACATGCCGTATAGCGGTACAAACAGCAGCAGGCTGACGCAGAGCTTAACGGCGTAATCGACCGTGGCGATCTCTACCCAATGCTCGGCCATAAACGGGTTGCTGCTGTTCCAGAATGCCACCGAGAAAAACGCGAAGGTGTCCAGCAAGTTGCCGAAAATGGTCGACACGGTCGGTGCCACCCACCACAGCGATAGGCGGCGCAGGCGATCGAATACCTGGATGTCGAGTGCCTGCCCGAGCACGTAGGCGAGGAAGCTGGCGATGGAGATGCGCAGGACAAACTCGTTGAATGCCAGCAGGGCGCCGAAGCCGCGAAAACTGGCCTCTTGGAACAACACGGAGACGATGTACGAAATCAACAGGGCCGGCAGCATCACCTGGGCGATCACCAAGCGCGCCGTGCGTTTGCCGAGCAAGCGCACGGTCAGGTCGGTGGCCAGGAAAATAAACGGGAAACTGAACGCGCCCCAGGTGGTGTGCCAGCCGAACACGGTGATTGGCAGCTGCACCAGGTAGTTACTGGCGATGATGATCAGGATGTGAAACATCACCAGCGCCACGAGCGCCAGGCGCCGGCGCTGTGAGGAAATGAATGGCATAACAGGACCTTTTTGCTGGATGGGGTTAGGGAACCCATGCTGTTCGGGATTGAGCAGCGGCGCGCATTCTACCGGCGCAACGCGGTGCTTGAGTAGCGGGCTGACCGGAGGTGTCGATTTGCCCCAGCGTAGCGCCGTTTTAGCCCCCTGTCGGGAGGTGGCGGATTAGGCTACAGACGCCGTTAGCCAGGCCGTTCGGGCTTTTAGCCGGCAGAACCGGTAATCTATGCAGCTGATTTGCTGATTTTTGTCGAGGTATACCCGTGTTTTCCCAATTCGCCCTGCATGAACGCCTGCTTAAAGCCGTGGCTGCGCTGAATTTTGTCGAGCCCACCCCGGTGCAATTAGCGGCCATTCCGCTGGCGTTGCAAGGCAAAGACCTGCGGGTTACCGCGCAAACCGGTAGCGGCAAAACGGCGGCCTTCGTATTGCCGATGCTCAATCGCTTGCTTGGCGATGGCGCTTCTTCGCCGCGCATGAGTGTTCGCGCGATGATCCTGTTGCCGACCCGTGAGCTGGCGCAGCAAACCCTCAAGGAAGTCGAGCGGTTTGCCCAGTTCACCTTTCTTAAGGCCGGGCTGATCACCGGTGGTGAGGACTTCAAAGTACAGGCGGCCATGCTGCGCCGTGTGGACATTCTGATCGGCACGCCGGGTCGCCTTATTGAACACGCGAACGCCGGCAATCTGCTGCTCAATGAAGTTGAGGTGCTGGTGCTCGACGAAGCTGACCGCATGCTCGACATGGGCTTCACCGATGATGTGCAGCGGTTGTCCGAGTTGTGCAACGCCGACCGCCAAACCCTGCTGTTCTCCGCCACCAGTGGCGGTGCCGGTTTGCGTGAAGTGGTCGGCAAAGTGCTGAAAGAGCCTGAGCATTTGCAGGTCAACAAGGTTAACCAGCTTAATGAGGGCACCCGTCAGCAGATCATCACCGCCGACCACAACCATCATAAAGAGCGTCTGGTCGACTGGCTGCTGGCCAACGAAACCTACGAGAAGGCGATCATCTTCACCAACACCCGGGTCCAGGCTGATCGTCTATACGGCAAGTTGGTGGCCAAGGAATACAAGGTCTTCGTGCTGCACGGTGAGAAGGACCAGAAGGATCGCAAGCTGGCCATCGACCGTCTCAAGCAGGGCGCTGTAAAGATTCTGGTCGCCACCGATGTGGCGGCCCGCGGCCTGGATGTCGACGGCTTGGATCTGGTGATCAACTTCGATATGCCGCGCTCCGGCGACGAATATGTACACCGTATTGGCCGTACCGGCCGTGCGGGCGCCGAAGGTCTGGCGATCTCGCTGATCTGCCATAACGACTGGGCGCTGATGTCGAGTATCGAGCGCTACCTCAAGCAGCGTTTCGAGCGCCGCAATATCAAGGACATCAAAGGCATCTATCAGGGCCCGAAAAACCTCAAGGCTTCTGGCAAAGCAGTCGGGCCGAAGAAAAAGAAAATCGACCCGAAAACAGGCAAGAAGATTGTTGCGAAAAAGCCGGCCGCCAAAGCGCCGAGCAAGCGCAACACCATCAACAAACCCAAGGCCGATGCGCCAGCGTTGGTCAGTCAGGATGGCCTGGCGCCACTGAAGCGCCGCGCGCCAGCCGCCGAGTAACGCGATGGGGCGTTGGCTATGCTGGCTTGCTGCGCTGTTTATTGCCGCGCAGGCCCAAGCTGCGGTGCAAAAATGTATGCAGCCTGACGGTGTGGTGCTTTACACCGATCAGCCCTGCAGCATCGCGCACAGTAACCTGGCCTTAAGTGTCAGCCATTACGCCGATTACCCACCGCTACTGCAGGGTGTTGCAGCGCTCTGGCATGAGCGCCTGCAACCGCTTTTGCTGGGTGTTGAGGCGTTGCCGTTACTGGCGGCTGTCTACGGGCTGATGAGCCTGATCTGCTTTTTCGCCTACTACCGTGACAAGCAGTTTGCGATTAAGGGCCTGCAACGCACGCCCGAGGCGCGCCTGCATCTATACGAGGTGTTAGGTGGCTGGCCAGGCGGTTTGCTGGCGCAACGTTTGATTCGTCACAAGAACCGAAAGTTGAGTTACCAACTGGTGTTCTGGTTGATCGTGCTGCTGCATCTGGCCCTGGCGGGACTGGTGCTGTGGCTGACGACGGCGGGTAACCCACCGTCGTTAGGCTAAGGCTTACTTCGGTACGATCAAGATTTTGCCATCGCGTTCACCGCTGGCGGCGGCCGCCACCGCTTGCTTGATCTCGCTAACGTCATAGGTAGCCGCCACACGGGTGTGTAGCTTGCCGCTGGCAATCAGCTGTACCAGCTCACCAAAGACCTTCATCTGCTCGGCCTGGCTGGCGTTCTGGAACCATTTTGCCAACCAAAAGCCGCGCAGGCTGACATCGCGGAAGACGAAGGACGATGGCGACACCTGACACGGCTGTCGGCTCATCATGCCGTAATTGACCAATACACCCCACTCGCACAGGCTGGCTGCCAGATGATCGGTGGCTTCGCCGCCCACCGCATCGATCCCTAAGCGCACGCCTGCACCCTCTGTGGCGGCGCGTACGCGCTTGGCCAGGTCTGGGCCGTCGACCAGCACCACGTCGCCACCTTCAGCTTCAACGCCTGCAACGGCCGACTCACGGCGCACCACGTTGATGGTCTTGAAACCGCGCAGCTTCGCCAGTTGGATCAGGTAGCTGCCAACGCCTGAGTTGGCGGCATTCTGGATCACCCAGTCACCGGGTTTGAGATCGACGAACTCGCTGAGCATCAACGAGGCGGTGGGCGGGTTGACGGTCATCATCGCCAGTTGCTGAGGGTCGGCTTCCGGCAAGGGAATGAGTTTATTAGCGGGGGCATTCAAATGGCTGACCCATGTGCCGCAACCCACAGGGAGCAACACCATTTGCCCGACCTTCAGGTTGCCGACCTCGGCTCCTAACGCTTCGACCCGACCGACGCCCTCGTTACCGCCGATGGCGGGTAGCGGTGGCAGCATGCCGTACTCACCGGTAAGGGTGAGTACATCGGAAGGGTTGATGGGGGCGGCCAGCACTTTGATGCGCACTTGGCCTGCGCCAGGTTCCGGCAGTTTCAGCTCGACAGCGGCAATCACGTCATGAGGTTGCGGGCCGCGTTGTTGGTATTCGGCTTTAAGCATGAAGGCTCTCCAGTGTGCATGAACTAACTCGGGTGGGAGGAGTCTAGCTCTGTGCGTGCCCCAGGCGACTAATTCGGATTAATCGATCTCAGTGATACAGCGGTGCAGAGCGGGGGCATAGCCGGCTATGCTGGGTGCTGGTTCAAGTTGGGTATGGCCATGAAGTGGGTGTGGGTGTTTTTTCTCTTAGCGTGCAGCCTGGCGTCATCGGCGCAAAACTTGCGCGTGGGCTTTGGTACGCACAAGCCGCCTTATATCTTCGAGAGTGAAGCTCGTGGGCTGGAGTACGACATCGTGATGAGCGCGGCACGGCGCGGCGGCATGACGCCCGAGGCGCATTATGCGCCGATGGAGCGTCTCAATCGGATGCTACGCAAAGGTCAGATCGACGTTATTGCCACCACTAATGAGCGTAGCGGCGGCGCTATCTTTTATTCGGATGTCTATATCCGCTATCAGAATGTCGCTGTGGCCTTGCGCTCAAGAAATTTGGATATTCAGCGCATCAGTGATCTGGCGCAGTTCTCGGTGAATGCTTTTCAGCGGGCACGATTTATTCTGGGTAGCGAATACCAAGCCATGACCGAAGCCAACCCGCGCTACCGCGAGGAGGCCTATCAGATTGCGCGCAATCGCATGCTCTATAGCGGGCGGGTTGAGGTGGTGGTGACGGATATGCGCATCCTGCGTTACTTCAATCGTGAGGTTTACACCCAGGTCGATGTGACGCAGCCGCTAACGCTTTATCCAATTTTTGCCGCCACTGACTACAAGCTGGGTTGCCGTGAGCAGGTCGACTGCGAACGTTTCAATCAGGGCCTGGCGGCCCTTCGCGAAAGTGGCGAGTACACCGCTATTGAACGCCGCTACGCCATGCACTGACGACCGCGCCTGACCATCAGTGCAATACCGCCTATGGGGTGGGCGCCACTGCGTCGAGGCCTTCTTGTGCGGCCAGTAGCTTTGCCGCTGCCTCCAGCGGTGTGCTGCTGACACTGAAATCGACAATTTCGATGGCGCCCTGGCCCTGGCCGAGCAGGTGGAAGGAAAACGCCTTGCGCGCTGCCGGGTTGTCGAAGGTGAAGCTGATTTCGACAGGCTGATCACGGGTCAATAGCGGTAACGCTGGGATAGCGAGGTCTACGTTGCGGTCGTATTCCTTGGTTTTCAATTGCAGCGTGGCGCCCTGTTTATTCATCTGCAGGGCACGAATTTTAAGGGTTACCGTCGTTTGGGTGTCGGCCCCCAGGGTTAGGTACTGCGCGCCCACCAAGTTGTCTGCCCAGTCATCGCTGGCGTTGGGTTTGAGTTTGATGGGGCGTGTGTTGGCAAATTGGTAGCGTTGTTCAGCCTGGCCGTTGCTGAGGGACTGGTCGAGCAAACCTGCACGCTGGCTGATCAGGCGTGCAGGTTTGCCGCTGAAGCGGCCTAGATAGCGCGCGCTGTCAGCAATAAAGCCAGGGCTGGCGTAGCGCCGGCAAATATTCTGGAAGTCGCACTCGGTCAGCGTGCCCTGGCCGTCATGCTGGCGCAGTAGGCCGTTGGTGTAGGAGATGATCTCGCGGCCAGTGGTGTAATCGCGCAGTAGCGAGCGCCCGGCAATAGTGGCCGGTACCGGGAAGGCGAAGTAGTCGAGCACCGATGCGGTCAGGTCAACGTGGCCGTAAACACCTTGCTTGCGTGCAGGCAGCTTTGCTTGCTCGGGTGC
>Ga0070747_1001647_pt1 | contig 10822 bp, 7 predicted proteins | sample VirMetDEL_Mar_31_FD_77321 | JGI IMG/M metagenome (GOLD analysis project Ga0070747, IMG submission 77321) | Aqueous microbial communities from the Delaware River and Bay under freshwater to marine salinity gradient to study organic matter... | ecosystem: Environmental > Aquatic > Marine > Coastal ...
GTATATCTGGATTAGCTTCTAAAAAAGTTTGAAGATCTCTACCCGTTTCTTCAGCAAATTTCTTTGCTTGATCTTCAGTTAGTTTTTTGCCGTTGAATATATACATACTAGTTAAATTGATCTACTGTTAATTCTTCTTCTACTACTTCTGTTGCCTCAGGCTTTACTTCTTTAACTACTTCTGTAGTCGCACCAACTGCTACTGTAGGTAACAATGGTTTTAAGCTTTCAAACATAAGCTTTTGAAACTCAACTTGTTGCTCTTCGTCTACATTATTACCGTTAGGAGCTACTGTAAACCTTAAATCTTCAGGCATGCCAAAGTTATTTCTCCACACTCTATTAGCCTCAGTGTATACGGCTAATAAAGCCTCTGCTTTAGCTGACGATCTAAATTTAGTGTCATTAAGAATTTTAGCCATATTAGCTGGTGTGAATTCAGTTTGACTTTTTCCGTCTTTACTTATTTCAACATATTTTCTGTCAAGCAGCAAGTAAGCATCGTTGTATTGAAGACTCTTGTCTAGTATAGAAGTAGGTTCTCCATTAATGTCTAAAGCGCTAGGCTCTTGAAGCATTTTTATATTATCACCTCTTAAATCTAAAACTAAACCAGGATCATAAGACAACCATTGTATAGCTGGTTTTTCCACTGTTTTTCCGTTTAATATACTACCTGTATATCTTAACCTTATATCTCCATCTTCTCCAGCGTAATACTCTTCTTTAGCATCATCTCCAGCTAAACCATTCCTAATGCTCATAGTCTTACACCACTCTAAAGTATCTAAACCTACTAAAGCCATGCCTCCTGGCTGTCCAGGATTTTTAGAATCTTCAAATCCAAAGTATTCTGACATAAACATAGCATCAGTTTCTTTTCCTAACTCTATTACAGCATAAAGCTCTTCAAGTGAATTAGATAATTTTTTCAAAGCAACACCAGCGTCTCTTCTTTGTTCTCTGTTTTTAGCGTTTTCAACTAAGGAGTTAGTATTGTAAATTCCCCATATCAAACTATTCCCAAACTCACTTAAAGATGGGTTTCTAATTCCGCTTTTCTTAATGTTATTTATTGCAGATTCAGAATCGTCATACACTCTAGCAGACACGTCTCGCTGAACCTTAGCAGCTTCCTTTTGAGAAGAAGACATAGACTTGTAAGCATCAGTAATAGACTTAGATGTTGTTTCTTCTAAATCTGTGATGTACTTACTCCAAAAGCTGTTAGCTTCCTTGTTTATTTTGTTAAAATTATCTGACATGTTTTATTATTTTTTTGCCATTGCAAAAGCAGATACACCGTCTCCAACGGCTGATATACCTGATTGTATAGCTTGAGATTTAGCTGCTGCGGCGCTAGACTCCGCTTGAGCTGCACCGGTTATTTGAGCTTGTTTTCTAGACATTTGCTGTTCGTCTCTAGACTCTTGCGTTTCAAATCTATATATTTCACCTTGAACATCTGCTTGTCTCTGGTAGTCAGCTTCAGATATTAAAGTTGTTTGAACTCTTTTAGCTTCATCTAGTTGTACTTTTTGCAGTCTCTCTTCTCCAGACGCGCGCATTTGATTGTTTTGAGCTTCTTGCTGCTGTATACTTGCCGATACGCCTTTCTTGCTTTCCAAGGCCATCCTAGCTAAGGCGGTTGCTCCACCGGCACTAGCGCCAGTAGCTCTTAAAGTGTCTAAAGTATTAGCTAAAGCTATGTCAGCTTCTTCTATCTGCATTTCAGCCGCTCCAGTAGCTACAGTTAAATTAGCGAAAGGATTAGAAGATATACTACTTAAATCAGATACCATTTCAGATAAATCTGAAACATCTTCGTAAGGATTTATAACGGTTTGTCTTTTTCTTTCTAATGTTTCAAGCTGGTTTGTGAGTTTTCTTTTTTCTTCTCTAGCTCTTTTTTCTCTCTTGCTAGCCGCGCTTGCTCCAAATATAGAAGCTCCAATACTCACGGCTGTACTTATACCTATAGCTATTGGCATAGCTCCTTGTTGTCTTTCGACTATAAGGTTGCTCAATACAGCTTGAGTTGACTCCATGCAAAGAGAATCGATCAAAGTTGTTATTTCATTTATTATTAACATATTCCGTGTATTTTTCTTTATTAATGCAGCAATTGTAATCCTGTAATAGGTCTATATCTTTTATATCTTTTGGGTTTTTAAATACATTTTGAAAGACTGATTCTTCATGAGCGTATATAACTCTTTGTATGCCTGACTTTGAAAAACCTAAATAAGGAGCTTCATAGTCTTGCTCTCCGTCCTCACTTACAACGGTTACGTATCCTTTTAACAGAAACCAAGCGTGGTCTCTTTTGTGAACGGCGCCTATAACTACAGCTTCTGCTTTCATAGTCATTTGTCTTAAGTATATTCCAGGAGCAAAATCATGTTTGAAGGTAACCCACTCGCTATCTTGTTTGCAGATATTGCCATCGTTATGTATTAACAAATCATTAGATTCGTTTTTAATGATATTGTTGACTAGAGTTGAGACTTTATTATTGAAGCTTTTAGTTAAAATGTTTTTTTTAAATTTAATTAATGTGTTCATTTAATTTAATATGATGATTCTACGTAATTAGAAGAAACAGCAAACAATTCTTTCATACCTCCTGGATCTGTAACTGAATCAGTAGATATCGTTACTGTTGCAAAGTACCCTTTTATACCTGTCATGGAATTACCCCAAACAACTTCACCTGCAGCGGCTGGACTGTTGTTTATAAGATTAGCCATATATTTGTTTTCTTTTCTATCAAACCCAGCGTGATTTATAGGTGGTATCATTTGAGCCGGATATTGATTTCCAAAGTTATCGTAAGAACCTTGATTGTAACTATATACTTTTATAGGAAGAGGCTCTATATCTCCGTTGACAAGAGAGTTAGATCCTGTTATATCTCTAGTTTGACTAGCACTGCTTAGTAGGTTCGGAGTATTTATACCCGTTATGTCAGAAGCAAATAAATCAACTTGCCATCCGTTGTCACCTTCATAATTAATCGTTTTAAACACTTTAGACATACTAACCTTGGGGTTTAATACGAAAGTTACACTTGACTTGTATTTAGTTCCATAGAACTCAGCTCTATCAGCCGACGGATCATAATGCATGTAAAGTTTACCATCTTTAAGTGTATAATAGTTGTTTTTCAAACTAACACCTTGATCTGGCTTATAACTAAAGAAGCTAGGAAATCCGTTTATACTATCATCAAAAGCTAGTGTTGAGTATTTTGAATCTTCGGGAGGTTGAGTAGATACCACATATTGTTTGTTGTGCACGTCCCAAGCTCCTACAATTTTACCTTTTGCTTGAGAAGTGTTTACAGTAGCGAAAGTGTCTCTAAAGTAATCAGTCATACCATAATTAGATATTTCCGTTAAACCGTCTCTAGAAAGCCTTAAAACAACTCCTCTGTCTTTGTCTGTAAAGTACTTTCTAAACCCATAAATAGCAAAACTCTCTGGGTTTCTACTTATACCGTACGTACCACCTAAAGGTCTTATTGCTCCAATTACTAAATTAGAAGACGTAACAGTTCCACCTCCTTCAGCAGAATATATAGCATCTTTATCTATTAATGCTTGACTAACTTTAGACTCTTGAAATATAATTAAGTTAGTATCTTCAGCATATAGTTTATGAATAGAACCGTTAGCAGGATCTACACTTTTAACTATGTCATCACCCACTGAAAATACATTAGTATCGTTAATACCTGTTCTAGAATTAAATATACCTGAGTATATCATTGAGTTGATTCTAAAAGTGGCATTTGGTTCATTTTCAACTAAATAAGCTTTAACTCCGGGTTCTATAGATGTATTGTTATATCCTCCTCTTATTCTAGATTCTTCTACAGCCCAGTTGCTAGTATTAACAATAGCAGGATCAGGCACATAATCATCATTATCAAAAGTGTTGTCACCTCTAGATCCGTTCCACATAGGTAGCAAAACACCATCAGGTCCATCAGTTGTTCCATTGACTTTTTTAAGTACGAAACTGTTAAAATATTTAACTTCTATTACTCCCATATTATATTATCACTTATTATTACTATACATTACACTAAAATCATGTAAAGTTAGCTGTTACAGGTACGGACGTTCCTTTTATTTTTTTAGCGTTTGAATCAAAATCAGCTACAAACCTTCTTAAAGCTTTAAGATTATTCGTGGTACCAACAAGACTGTAGTTATTAGCATCTTCATCTTGCCCGTTTACCCATGAGTTTTCAGTACCGTTTTCATATACAAACTCAGCCTCTTCAGAACTGCTAGGGCTGTAACAGTAATATCCTGCCGCAAAATTTGTTATAGGTGTAACTAATGTTGAATCAGTATAAAATTCAGTAACATATCCCATCGCCCATTCTCTAGCCCAAACAGTTTTGCTTGGAGTTTTAAAAGATGCATCAATTGCACTTGCAGATGGCTCATCTGCTATTAAATAAGGATAAGAAGTCCTTGAGCCGGTAGTACCTTGAGGATAGTAAAAATCACCATAAGCTAATTTTATTTTTAAATTTTGACTAGTACGAAAACTACCTCCTGATTTAAAAGGAGTAGTTGAGTTGTTCCAGTTGCTTGCAGGAGTAGGAACTACAGCAAAATTACCCGCGGAGCTAGCTGATTGAGGATATCTAATAACTAACCTGTATTCTCCAAATTTATCAGGAGTTTCTTCGTAGCCTTGATCTTTACCAAAAACAAAAATCTTACTTAAAACAGATGTTGTTTGTTGTTGGGTATTTTGTGGCATGAAATCGTTGTAAGATGTAGCAATATCAATGCGCTCTCCAACTGTAGCCACATGACCTTCATCGGCATCATTTAAAAAACCTATGTCGTAAAAAGCAGAATCAGAAGGCACAGAAGCGCCATTCGATTGATTGTAGTTTTTTTGCCATCCTCCGTAATGAATATCTTGTCCTTCCACATCAACAGCTGTAACCCAGTTAGTTGAGTTAACTGGTCTATACTGTAGGTAAGTAGGCCAACCTACGCCAAGCTGATCATTCGGAATGCTTGTTACTCCATTATTTGGAAACATTTTAAAGCTATAGTCAACTCTAATGTAAGCTGTCCCTTTGTCTAATGTATTATTAGAGTCAAAATCAGGCACTGTTGAATTTGGCTGAAAAGATAGCGGCTTCCTGTTAACGTTGATCCAAGCATATTCATTTCCTTGCGCATCTAAAAGGCCTGAGCCAGAGAACTCAAATGAATCCCTAGAGCTAGATTGTAATCCAGTGTCAGAAAGCTCTAAATCTGGGTATGGAGCTCTACCAAGTGCAGGTGTAATTGGGTTTTTTATTTCCACAGGTACATCGTCACCTCCAATTAAAGTAGGACTACTATAGTCAGCTCCCCAATAAAACCCTGTAGACGTAAGACCGTCACCTATATCTTCTGGAGTTGGCCTGCTACCAAACTTAGCACTAGCTTCTTCTTGACCAAAAACAGCTGTCATGTTTCTAGTGTCTATATCTCCACCTGAGTCAATAACCTCAACTGAAAACGTATAAGTGCCTTTAGCTGTGCCGCTTTTTTCAAAAACATTTCCATTATTATCTATAGTAAGTTCTGGAATAATATTAGAAGGTGCTGGAATCTGATTTGATATGGTCCATGAAAGATCATCTTGGTTAGTAAATTCAGTATTAGAACCAATAGTCCAATAGTAACCGTTTTCAGCAGTAAGAGTTACTATTGGCGCTGAATTAACTCTATCAGCGACTAAAGGAATTGGAACATTAGGCAAAGGACCGGTTATTTCGGGAGCCACATTTTCTATTCTCATGAACAAATCATTATCTGCATCTCCTTGAGAAGCATCTTGTGCTGGTACACTATTGAATTGACCACTTGTCTTAAATGTAAACTTAAATCTATTATCTTCTAAAGGTCTATGGTATATAGACTCATTAACCGTTAATGTATATCGATCAAACTCACCGTTGCCATCGTTAGGATCATTTTTATCTATTTTATTAAGCGTCCACAACGAGCTAGCGTCTTCTCCTGTTGAAATTCTTACTACGGACAACAAGACAACCGTACTGTTGTAAACAGGTACAGTGGTTATTCCTGAATTATAAATAGGGTTAAAAGTTTGAACCACATCGTCAGTTTCATTACCCTCGGTTTGGTTGTCGTAAACCCAACCTTCAAAACCATCAGTAGAACTGTCTTGACCAGCGACAGCATTAAGATCTTCTACTAATCCAGTAGTCGATGTCTCATAGTATATATCTAACAGAGAAACTCTAGGATTTGTTTCAAAAACACCTAAAAGTATTCTATAAGGGTCTTTATAGTCAGCAGCTTGAAGAGATCCTATTGGATTTCCTGGGTTGTTACCTTGAGCTAGTCTAGCTAGATAGGGATTGCTATCTTCTTCGTAAACAGTAGAATAAGGAGGTCCTATAACTTGTTGATTTCCAACATCATCTTTAAACATATCATCTTGAGTAGCTATAGTAGAAACCGTTTGTGGATTCGTTATAGGGTAGTATGGTATGTTTATGTCTGTAGAGCCAGTTGTTAAGATTACAGGCGGAGGCGTTACTCTTCCGTATAATTTTACGTCACTTCTAAACTGATTTTGATTTCCGCTAATTTCGTTTAAATCTCTTGGCACTTTATTTACGTTATCACCAAGCAGCGTTATAAAAGCAACACTGTCTTCCGGAGAAGGTATGTCAGTGGCTCCGCTACCATGGTCCGGATAACCATTTAATATTCCAGGCGCGTATACGTTGTAGTACTCTAATTCAGTTTGTTTTACTACGATTTTATAAGAATACCAACCTAAAGGATTATATTCGCTACTAGCTGAATCTCCGTTGTATATACCATTCCATCCGGAGCTATCGCCTGTTAAGGCATCTGGTAGTCGAGCGCTGTTAGTAGGCACGGGAGGCGTGTTTACGGAAACTTTTAAAGAATCTCCACTCCAAGTGTTTATATTATTATCAGCTCCAGGGTCACTAGTGTATGGATGATAAAAAGTAGAACCGCCAAAAGTTATTCCATCTTGTGTTTTACTTGATGATTTTACTTTAGACAATATAGTGCTAGACTGTCTACCATATCTATCAGATAAAATAAAACCTAATTGATAACTTCTATTTTGTTTAACGTTATGCTGAGGATACTCTACAGAGCTAGTAGTTTGTGAAGCTACTAAACCTGATTCTGAATAAGGTGATTTTTGATTAACAACGACATCGTAGTCGAATGAAGCAGGTGGAGTATGTTTATCTTGAAAATTACTATAAACAACTCTATTTGATATTATTTCTTGACCAAAAGCTCTAACCGGAGTTTTATCGTAAACTCTAATTATTTCGCTTTCTGGTAATGTTTTATATGGTTTTCTTGACTGATAGCTATATACGTATTTATTACTTGTATCTGGATTACCGTCTTTTGTTTGAAAATCTTGATAACCTATTGTATCTAAAACTTTAACAGCTAAAGAATCAGACTCTTTAAATAGTATCTCTATTTCAGTTACACCTACCTCTTGTCTTATAGTGCTTGGAGATAAATCTACGTCTCCAGTTGAGTTCTTACCTAGAGGTATATATAGTCCAACGTTATTGACTTTGTTTTCCATAAACTCAACAACGCCACTAACTATAACTTTTTCTTCATCACCCACTAAAAAGTAACCATCTTTTTTAGGTATAAAAGCTTCTTGAGTGAAAGGAGCCATGATTGACTTTTCACCGTCCTCAAACGTAAATCTATAACTAAAAGAAACAAATTTATCTTCTAAGTATATAGGATCACCAGGCCAACTACCGCCAGCTTCAATAGAAACTCCTAGTGGCTTGTTATAAAAAGGGTTTTGAGAAAACACTAATACAGTGTTATCTGTTAAGGTTACTGTATTGTTTAACGTCACGTTTCCAGAGGTTGGAGGATCATTAGGCCCCCAACTCACAACTTTAGTACCACTTGCGATACCATCACCCGTTACGCTGACTTCAGCTAGAGGTACATTTCCGATTATATTGTTTATAGCTATTACGTTACCAGTAACTCCAGCTGGTTCGTTTACAAGAGCTTGACCACCGTTTGGAAGATAAGGAGTAACTACGTCTTGCATGGAGCTATACGGAGTACCGCCATCAACATAATAAAGATCTATAGTTTCATAAGGATTGTACTTAGCTACTGATATAGTATCTTCGTTTGTGTATGATTCGTAACCTCTGTCTATGTTTATTTTTCTAGGTTGATTTCTATTATCAGTCCAAAACAGTAAGTTTTCTAATAAGTTTATACCGTATATGGGGTATTGTTGACTAAAGTTTAAAAAAGCTCCTTCAGCTAATTTAACTACAGACTTAGTAACCCCGTTGTAAGAATATATAAAGTTTTTAGCGTCAGAAGAGTAGTTAATAGTGGCAGCAGTTTCGCCAGTACCACTAACTCTAGGAAGGTTTTGATCTGTTAAAAATACAAATACACTAGAAGTTCCCTCGTTAGCGTATACACCTATAGATTTTAAAGTTCCAGTCGCTAGTCCAGACAAAACACTAAAATCTACATCAACATTAGTATTAAGTTTAGCTATTGAGTTTCCAGGAGCATTTTCTAAAGCACCTACGTCTTCGCCTTCTGATTTACTAACTTGTACATTTTGTCCATCACGATATTCACCTGAAGGTAGTAATCTACTATCAAGATCTTTATTCATTTTAGACTTTATAAAAGCATTTTTAACTTCTGCCATTTAGTTTAGTATTTTATCCATTTAGATTTACCTCTAGCTATCTGCACGAATTCATTTAATTTTATATTTGACAATCTAATCTTAGCATTTCTAAGCTTAGCGCTTCTTTCTCTTTTTAATCTTTGAATTACGTATTCAGGTTGATTAATTCTAGTGGATAGTATTGCATGGCTAATGTGAGCATATAATGCTTCCTCTGCTAGCTTAGGTATCTTCATATCAGCATCATAACCTAATCCATCTGATATGTATTCTAATATTATTAATTTATCTGCTAAGTCGCTAGAAAAAGACATCTTGCCACTTCTTTCATTTATAGTGAACCAACCGTTAACTTGAGCTGTTTCTGGTTGTAGACCATATCTTTGGCCTATATAGTTGTTACCGTCCATGCTACCGTAACCTAAGCCTTCTGACAACAGTAAACCTGTTTCATTACTTTGAGCTTTGTTAGCTTCTTCTAAGTTGTTTGAATTCCATCTAGTTTCTGTTAAAGAAGAAAACTCTAAATTTTGATCGTCATTACCTTGCATTGCTATACCTTCGTTATCTTGAGCAGGTACGCTATACGGATTACTAGTAAGAGTAGTTGGGTATATTATATGCTTAACACCTTGAGAATCAATCCAAGACATGTTAACATAATTAACGTAGTCTTGAGGGATAGGCACGCTTAAGTTGGCTGGTATATTTAACTCTTGAGATCTTATGCTTTTTAAAGTGTCATAGCTAAATTCTTGTAATCCTCTTTTAGCAAAAAACATTACGTCTGTTGTTTTAGCGCTAGGTATTAACTTTCCAGCTCCAACGTAACCTATCATGAAATTAGTTATAACGTCTTCTAATGACGTGTAGGCATATCCGCCGTAGTTATCTTCCACGGTGGTTCCAAATGCATCTCTATCTCCGTACTGACCTCCAAATTGACTTAACAACTGAACTACAAAAGATTCAGTTCCAAGAGGTGGTATAGCTGCTAAAGTTATAACATTATCTTCAACGGTGTACGCGTTTATGTATTCTTGATATTGATTAGCTAATCCGTTAGGGCTTACGTATAATCTAAAGTTATTTAAATTATAAGTGTCCGTATTAGGATCATAATTACCAAACGTTAAGTCTGTGTCAAAAGTAGTTGTTAGTTTAGTACTAACTATAGGCGCTTCAAAGGTTTGGGAACCAGAGTAGTATTGCGCATTAGTTTCTGTTATTAAACCATTATTAGGTGTAGCCATTGTTTAACTTTTTTATTTATGAGACTTCTTTCTGCGCGTCGGCTTGTACTAAAGCTGCGGCAGTCTGTACAATTTCGTTATCTCTTATTATTATACCAGCGTACAATAGTATCTTAAGTATGACTTCGGTTTGCTCTGATTCGTGAAGTTCAAAATCTACAGAAGCTAAATCATTATATTCGTACTGACCTAAACTACCTAATCTAATAACCCAATTTACATCTACAGGTTTACGCACATAATCAACTGTTATTTTTGAAACTATAGAAGTTGGTTTTATGAATAGCTTTTGATTTTCATAAAGATAAGCTGGATTTATTGTACTTGGTTTAGTTAATCTAGACTGATTAGCGTAATAGAATTCACGTCTGTCGAGCCTTTGAACAACCTTTTCATCGTTATAAAGCACATTACCTAATCTATAAAAATCAACAAGAACATCATAAGCATCTGATGTAGGCAATTCAAAGTATGAGAGGCTACCAGCAGTTTTATATGTTGCGTTGCCGAATGTTTTAAATATAGCTATTTTTTCGTCAATATTTTCTTGTCTATCAGCATAATCGGTATCTGCTTGAGGTACACGTAGTTGCTTATTAAGATCATCAAAATAATCTTCAAATATTTCTAACTGAACTTGAGTTGCTACTTTATTGAACTCGGTTGGCGTCATGTAACCACGTTGTTCTTTATTAAGTATCATTAAAACAGTTTGATATACTGTATTTACGTTTATAGCCATTTGTTATTATTATTAAAATAAAGGAGGCGTTAGCCTCCCTTATAGTATTACATGTTAAGAGAACTTTTTCTCTATA
>Ga0070747_1001648_pt1 | contig 10821 bp, 10 predicted proteins | sample VirMetDEL_Mar_31_FD_77321 | JGI IMG/M metagenome (GOLD analysis project Ga0070747, IMG submission 77321) | Aqueous microbial communities from the Delaware River and Bay under freshwater to marine salinity gradient to study organic matter... | ecosystem: Environmental > Aquatic > Marine > Coastal...
GAAAGAAACCAGACCAACAAGCTCATTGAGCTGATCAACAAGATTTTTAGCTTCGTCGCTGGGGGTGAGGTTAGCGAGGTTCAGATTAAGAATGACGCTGAGTTTAAGAAGTTTGCAGAAGGCTTCAGAAGGGCTACTAAAGGTGAGCAGGACGTAGATATTGCTAGACCAGACGTCACAGAATCACCAGAGGCTAGACGTAAGCGCCTTGAGAGAGAGGCTGACGCATTATTGGCTGACGCAGAAGGAGTTACAACATCTGAAGACGATGCCCTTACAAGGGGTACGGAAGACATCTCCTCAATGCGGATGTCAAGAAGGCAGGGCAAGAAGGAGTTCACTTACTTAAACGATACCACGATCTTCTTTGAGGAGGATGCCTTTGCAAATGCTGGTGAAGTGGCGGTGGCAGAAAGATACAGATCTCGTAAGGTCTTTGTCAAGAACTACAACTACTTCAGACGCTGGTACAACAGAATTACGGCTAACGGGGCTCGCGACATGCGTGTCAAAAACATGGTGTTCTACGGTGAAGACGGTAGGGTACACAAGGTTAGGCCGCCACGCCCATACCCATCAACTGACTCAAGATCTTCTGACGCAGCCTTGACTGGGAAGCAGGCTGCATCCAAGAGGTTTTACGACAGACAAGCTCAAAAGGCCAAGGCTACCAACGAGGCTCGAAATGCATGGTTGAATGAGTTCAGCCCTGAGGCCGACAGGATTCTTTCCAACATAGGCATGCCAGGAACGAGTGGTTATGCCTTCCTCCCAGGATTCCCTTTCGATACGTATGAAAGCGTCAAGGGAGACAGAGCGGCGCGTGGCCAAGCTATGTTTGAGTGGGCTGAGAAGAACCTCTTTAACAAGACTCCTGAGCAGCAGATGGAGATGCTGGACGTTGCTCAGCAGAACCTTGTAGCACTACAGAACACAGGAATGTCTGTGGATGAGGTCAACGAGTTCGTTAAGAAGGACCCTGCGGCTGCGTTCAACATGACTGGATTGGTGCCAGCTCACATGGCTTCTAGCGGTGACTCCACCAACCAGAGCAGACTCAGGTTCTCTAGAAGGGATGCTAAGCCCACTTCTCCTAGGGTTACTGGCATGGCCCGTAAAAGAGGGGGTGTGATTGGAAAGCTGCAAGATTTCCAGGGGGTGATTGCCAGGAACATCGGGTATGATGTATCTAAAGAAGGCATTGGTAGCGGACTGATGAACCAATTCAACCAAAGGTTCAACTTTGGAGGAAGGCTTATACCAATATTGAGCAGTCACATTGATGCGAAATACGCAGCCAGTACACTGCGGTCGATTAAGGAAATGGCAGAGGAAGATTTAGCTAGACCTGAATCCGAAAGGAAAGGCTTCGTCATGCTCACTTTCTCTACTCTTGAGATAGACTCTTTGGGCGGTAACCCTCAAGTGTTTCAGGACCTTGTCAACAGAGTTGTTGAAAGGGGTGAGAACCCTGTGGATGTAGTCAATGAAATTCTTCAGCCAGTTGCCGAGGGAGGGGTCCTTAACAATGCTTTGTACAGAAAGCTTTCTAGGTCTAAAATGATACTAGATAATCCAAGCCTTTCTGACAAATTCGTGCAGTCTGACCTGATGGGTACTCGTTCTCAAGTAGAAACAGAAGCGGAAGCCCAGGCTGTCATTGATGCTTTGCTGGAGGTTAGAAGTGAAGAGGGTGGATTTGACACAAACTTTGACACTCGCAGCCTGGTTGCCAAAAAACTGGTCGATAAGGTTAAGTCGTCAGGTCAAACAAGAGCTGAATACCTTGCATCGGAGTTTGCAGACAACAGTTTGGTAGACACCAGAATGGGTGGTGCTGTCATGGCTGGCGTAAGGGTCCCTTATAGAATAACCGAAGACGGAAAGGTAGACCTCAGTCACATCAAGGTAAGAACCTTGAGCCAAGGGGATGTGTCAAAAGTTGTTGGTCGAGGCAAAGCAAGGGGTCCATTTGATGGGTTCTTGGTAAACACCATGGAGCCTGGAGAAGTTCCCAACAAGCACTACGGAAGAGAGTTTACAGAGGAGGACGGTAAGATGATTGTGTTTGAAGAGCAAGTGCCTCTCGGTGAGGCATATCCATCAGCCACAAAGTTTAATGAGACAACAAAGCAATACGAGAGACGCTTTGATGAAGACCCTGATAAAAGGCTTACCCAAGAGAAAGGAGCTGCCGCAAGAGGTGTGTCTGCTGTTCTTCTCGACGACAGAACTGTTGACCACAGAGTAGAAGAAAAGAATCAAAAGTCTGCTTCAAACAGGCAGTCTAGAAGAGGCGAGGCCTTTACTATGTCTGAGGAGACTGGGTTCCAGAAGTGGAAGAACAAGTGGATCAGAAGGCTGCAGGACAAGTTCAACGATATCTTCATTATCCAGAGAGCAAACGAATCCCAGAGAGGGAAGCTGGGCAAAGACAAGGACTTCCAAATGGCGGAGGAGCTCATGTACGGTAAGGCAGCAGAGGATCTGGCCAAGCTCGACGCAAGAGTAGAGGAAATTACAGCCATGATGAAGAAGGCAGGCATCAAGGTTGATGAGCTTTCTGACTACTTGTACGCCCTCCACGCGAAAGAGCGTAACGCTGTGATCGAGGAAAGGACAAAGGGAAAGATCAAAGATGGCAGTGGCATGACAAACGCTGAGGCGGATGCCATTATCAGCTCAACCAACAAAACAGCTATTGATCCTATCGTCAAAGAGATTAGAGCCATACAGGCCGACACCCGCAAGACGATGGTTAAGTTTGGTCTTGAGACCCAGGAGACTGTAGATGCCTTTGAGAGTATGTTCGAGAACTACGTGCCTCTTGCTGGTGTGGCAACAGACGAGCTCACAGGGTCACCATACCCAACAGGTGGCGCTGGCATGAACACGTTCGGCCCAGCAACCAGAAGGGCTAAGGGTAGACAGTCTAAGGCTGACAACATCCTAGCTCAGATCGTAGCTCAGAACGCAGGTATACACATCAAGGCTCGTACAAACGAGGCTATGAATACGCTGTACAATCTTGTAAATGACAATCCAAACCCCAAGGTCTGGAGGGTTCTTGATGAGAGTTCGGTTACAGACCCGCTAGACAACAGACTGGTTGCTGTCCGTGTAAATGGAAGGCAGAAGTTCATCTACTTTAACGACCCAAGCTACGCTGAGTCTTTGAGGGGCATGAACCTCCCACAGAGTAATGCCTTCATTAGGGCCTTGAGAGCACCAGCACAGTGGTTGCGTGCGTCGTTTACGACGTTGAACCCTGAGCTCGTCATCTCTAATTTCTCTCGTGATATTCAGTCTGCTCTTTTCAATGCATCCGCTGAAGCGGAGATAGAAGGAGGCATGCTCAACAGCGCCAAGACTGTCAAGAGAATTTTCGCTCTCGTACCACAGACACTCAAGACGCTCACCAAGAATGCAGTTCAACGTGGAGGTGATCCAGCTATCGAGAAGTACTTTGCTGAGTTCAAGGAGGACGGAGGCAAGACTGGATGGGCCTACGCTAAGCCACTCGACCAGATCGCCAGCGAGCTGTCAGGTGATGCTGAAGGCAAGACCAAGACTCAGGAGATCCTAGGAAAGGCAAAGAACTTTGGTGAGTTCATTGAAGGTATCAACGACGCCTTTGAGAACAGCATCAGGCTTGCATCCTACATTGCAGCTAGAGAGAACGGTGTGTCTAGAGAAAAGGCCGCGCAGCTGGCCAAAAACATTACTGTAAACTTCAACAAGCAAGGAGAGTGGGGTCCAACCCTCAACGCAGTGTACTTGTTCTTCAACGCCTCTATTCAAGGTACTGCTAGGCTCGGTAGATCTCTGGTCAACTTGCGTCCTCAGAAGAGGCCTGACGGAACAAACAGAAAGAACTACGAGCGTATTACATCTGCTCAGTGGATGGCATCTGGCCTGGCTTTGTTTAGCTCTATGCTTACAATGCTTGGGTACGCTATGTCTGATGAGGATGAGGATGGCACGCCATTCTGGGACAAGATTCCAGACTACGTCAAGGAGCGCAACCTGGTTATCATGCGCCCCAACGGAAAGGACTACTTCAAGATTCCTATGCCATACGGATTTAACGTATTCGCCAACATGGGTACAGCCACGACCGAGGCTGCATACGGTGGTCGTGAAGCTGACGAGGCCATGATGTTCTTGTTTAACTCGTTCATGGCATCGTTCTCTCCTGTATCGTTCGGACAGTCTGAAGATCTATTTAAGTCTGTTGGTAAGGGTGCAGTTCCTACAGTGATGAAGCCTTTTGTTGACGTCATGGTCAACGAGACATACTTTGGATCACCCGTGACTGGAGAGAACCTGCCGTTCGGTGTTCAGCGCCCAGAGTCAGAGCTGTCGTTCAGATCCCCTGAGGGAGTCCAAGACTTCTTCAAGTGGATGAATGAGGCCACTGGAGGTAGCGAGTACAAGGCTGGTGGGATGGACTTCAACCCAGATAAGTTCTGGTACATGTTCGAGTACTACATCGGAGGTGCTGGTCAGTTTGTCAACAGGTCTTTGTTCAAGTTCCCAAAGCAAATTCAAGCCAAGCTTTTCTCTGACGAAGACATCCAGGTTCAAGCAGGCGATGTACCTCTAGCTAGAATCCTTTACGGTCAGCCTTCTAAGTACTTCGATATGGAGAAGTTTAAGGATAACGAACAGGAGTTCAAGGCGTTGTACAAAGAAGCAAAGGAGTCTCCTCGCAGAGACGACCTTGAGAGATACAAGGGTATTAGTACAAGTATGAACAGCGTTCTCAACAAGGTCAAGAAGCAAATGAAGCTGTTGAGAAAGGCTCAGTACGAAGCCCGTAAGATTGAGGACTACGCACAGAAAACAGCAAGGATTCAGGAGCTCAAGAACAAAGAGAGAAGGCTAATCATGCAATGGAATAAGTATTATGAGCAAGCAAGAAACTAAAGCCAAATGAGAACAATTAAAGAAGAAAGATCACTAGGGGGGATGTCACCATTAGAGTATGAAACCAAGCTATCAGCCGCAATAGATAAATATGGAGAAGTCGCTCTGGCTTTTAATCCAGAGTCAGGTGAATTTGAGCCTGGAAAACAAATGCTTCCCACGGCAGAAGTTGAGGGGAAGTTTATCCCTGGGACAAAAGAAGAAGCGGACGCATACAGAAACCTTGGGGCTCAGGGCGGTTTTGAAATGAGGGATATGCAAAGTGGCATTACTTCAGACAGGAATCAATTCGCTCAAGAATACATGTACCCTGTTCTCGACGCTATGTTAAACGCATCAAGCGTAGGCAAGGTTGGCCAGATAGCCATGAAGACGGGAAAGCTGCTAAAGGGCTCTGGACCAGTACTCAATAAACTACTTGCAAAGCAAATCGCCTCAAAGAGTTCTCAGCTTGCGGGTAAGAAAAAAGGCCAAGCAATGATGTCAAATAACACTTACTAAATATGAGCAAGCAAGAAACTAAAATTAAAGACACGGGCCTCGGTAAGTGGCTCAAGTCAAAAGCACCTAATGTGCTTAATGTTGTAGGGGATCTACTGCCTGACAGCGGAGGCCTTGGTATTGTAAAGAACTTAATCGACAAAGACCCTGACGTTGATACAAATGAAGGGGTGGCTGCTGTAGATGCAGAGATCCAGTTCCAGAACAATGTTACGGAGAGATGGAAGGCCGATATGGGTAGCGATGTAAAGCTCGCTAAGATGATCCGTCCTGTCACTTTGATCGCTCTAATGAGCATGTTTATGGTGACCATGGTGGCCGATAGCATGGACAACTGGGCCTTTAACGTGAAGGATTCTTATGTAGATTTGTTGCAGGTTTTAATGCTAACAGCATTTGGTGCATACTTCGCTGGTCGCACAATAGAAAAAGCAAAAAAGTAATTATGGAAGAAGAGTTTGATGACATCGGTTTCCTGGATCAGGACAAGCTGAAGAAGCAGGAGAAGAAGATTGAAGATGGTGAGATCACCTGCAACATCGACAGCCCAGAAGACTGCGAATCATGCAGCGGCTGATAGCTCTTATTTTTTTGATGCCCGTTTTTGCTGTTGCTCAGCAGGGATGGGTGTCTGTTTCTATACAGGGGGACGCATACGGGAGTGAGACAACGTGGTTGGTACGAGACTCTAGTGAAGCGATAGTCGCTGGTTCTGCTCCACTGCAAGGAGAGTACCCGTATGTCGAGGCTTTCTTGCCACTCCCCGTGGGCGACTACACCTTTACTATCTACGACTCATTTGGTGACGGCATCTGCTGTGAGTTTGGTGAGGGGTGGTTTTCGATCAACACATGCGTACTGGACACTACGGTGTCTGACTTCGGCACTTACGAGCAGACGATCCCGTTTGAGGTACTGGCATGTCCTCCCCCGATCTTTGGGTGTATGCAGATGGGGGCCTTCAACTACCACCCATGGGCTACTGCCCCAGCCCCTTGCAACTTTCCTCCTGCTCAATGCGGCGCAGGCAACAACAACATCCTGGTCACCGTAACTCCCGACACCTACGCTGGTGAGATTAGCTGGGAGCTCATGACGTTACCCGACAGCACCATTGTTGCAGGCAGGGATGACTACACCATTACAGGGGTGTCAGAGCTTGATGCCGTATGTCTTCCCGTCGGATCAAATTTCGTGGTCAACGTCTATGACAGCTTCGGAGATGGAATGTGCGGTAGCTGCTACGGTGGCGTAGATGGCAATCTGTCAGTCACCACGCTTTGTGGAGACACCATGTACTACGTTGGGGACACGCTACAATACGATGTAGTATCAAGTGATGCTATCACAATAGATCCATGCTTCCCACCCATACCTCAAGGATGCACGGACCCATGGTTTACGGAGTACGACCCTGAGGCAGTGATTGATAACGGCACCTGCCAGACAGAGGTGATCTTGGGATGCACTGATCCTGAGTCGATTAACTTCAACGAAGACGCCAACACTCTAGAGACAGAGACAAACTGTGACTTTACTCTGACACTTACTGACGGTGCAGGTGACGGGTGGTTCGGTAGTTGGGTTGGAGTCCAGCAGGGTGACGAGATCTTCGGTCCATTTACAATGCACCCCAATGACGGATTTGAGAAAGAGCTGCAGATTCCCCTGCACTCTGGGGAAGGCGTCAACGTGATGTTCTTTACTCAAGGCAATGCTGAGACTACAGCCTCTCAGTGCGGGTTCTACTTCGATGGACCCAATGGCGTATTTATCGAGGGCGGTAGCAACCCGTGGTCCGACGTAATCAAGAAGTTTCCATTTAGGTACAATGGTGTACCTGTGTGTGCTGACTTCTGTGAGCCATCTATAGTTGGCTGCACCCTCAGCTTTGCATGTGACTATAACCCTGAGGCAAATGTCCCAGGGAACTGCACGTTCCCAATAGAATACTATGGTTGTGACAACGAGTGTCTTATCGACACAGATGGCGATGGGGTGTGCGATGAGCTAGAGGTGGTTGGTTGTCAAGACCCTTCAGCATACAACTACAACGAGGCAGCTACTGATCCCGCAGAATGCGAGGAGGTTGTGTTTGGGTGTACCGACCCCACCATGTTTAACTACAACGAGGAGGCGAACACAGAGAACAACAACTGCATCCCATTCATATACGGCTGCACGATACCTGAAGCTATCAACTACGATCCTATGGCCAACACCAACAACGGTAGTTGTGAGTTGCCAATGCCTGGGTGCATGGACCTTGATGCCGCTAACTACAACGTATACGCCAACGTACCAGCTAATGAGGACTGCCTCTACGATGCTGGCTGTATTACAGGGCCTGGTGAGCCATACTGGGCAAACGACTACTGCTACTCATGGGTAATCGAGGTTGACCCCTACTGCTGCGAGGTGGGGTGGGATGCGGTGTGCGTGGAGATGTATGAGTACTGCAGCCAAGGAGTGACCAGTGTAGAGCAGGTGGCTATGGGCTTGATACACCTATATCCTAACCCCACGAAAGGCCTCATCAACTTCCAAGCTCCTGTAGGGGCATTTGCAGACGTTTACAACCACTCTGGCAAAATCATAGGGTATTACACCAGTGGCATGGAGATAGACCTTAGATCACTTCCTAATGGACTGTACGAAGTCGTCATCAATTACAAGGGCAGAATCAGAGTAGAGAGAATAGTAAAGCAATGAGATACATCGTAACTACACTGCTGCTGTTGCTGACCTTCAATGTGTCGGCGCAGGCAGTCAAGAAGGCACTGAAGTTTGCTACGTTCTACACTGCATTCAGCGGAGGTAACTCCTTGTCAGACAGGGAGGTATTCACCGTTGGTGGTGGTCTTCAGACTGATGTTGTAGAGACCCCATTTGATTACGCATTCACAGCAGGTGTGCGTAAGATCGCACGATTCGGATATGAGAACAGGGCCAACACGTTCTACAATGGAACAGAGAAGTCTTACGGGGATGCCGCTACGATCGGAAAGGTCAGTGGCTTTGAGTTTCTCTTAGAGGGGGACTACAGGAGGCAGCAAGGAGTTAACTACCTGGACCAGGACTACTTCCTGAGATACGTTGCAGACAAGTGGATTACCAAAGCAGAGTTCTTACAGGATGGATTCGCAGACGTGCGATACTTCGAGGCATCGCAAAGAGCAAGAGTCAAGATCGGTAAGCTATCCCTAAATGCTGGCATAATGCAAAGGCTTTCAGAGCCATACGGGTACGATCCACTGAGCGAGTGGCTGCTGGACAACAATCAACTTCACTTTACTTCACTTGCTCTACAGGAGGGGTATAACATTGACGTCAACACTGGTGAGTTCTTTAGTCCAGACGGAACGCTCGTAGCCAGCAGCTATGAGGTGTGGGAGGAGGTAGTTATTCCTCAAGCCCTCGAAGATTACGTATCTAAGAAAAGAGGTGAGCTTCCGAACCAATGGGTTCATTCAGTTGTTGTAGGTTTTGACTACTACCACTTCACAAAAGACTTCTGGGTTCATAGCTGGGGTAACCTAGTCCCATATCACTTAGACACTGACGGTCAGTACTCTTACCACAGATTTGTGAATAGTGGACAGTGGTTGGATTATTCTGGAGGCCTTATATTTGGTAAACGATTTAACAGAAGTTTAGGTGTATTCGCAGAGGGTAAATATCATAAGTATTGGGACAGGTCATGGCATGACTTCTCTGTCGGCATCAACTATGTAATTATTTGATATGGCTCAGCAGATAGGGGAGGACACGAAGATCACGCTAGACCTAAAGACAATAGGTATGGCGGCAGCGGGGATTGGCACAATCGTGGCCATGTGGTTTGCCCTGCAGGCAGACATCGCAGAAGCAAAAGAATTGCCAGCTCCCTTGGCCCCAGACATTACACGCATGGAGTTTGACATGAAGGACCAGCTGGTTCGTCAGACAATCATGAGCACACAAGAGGATATCACTGAGATCAAGGAAGACATCAAGCGAATTGAAGAAAAAATAGACCAACTGAAATGATAAATGAAAGCAACACTAACCCTGTTTGCATTCTCTGCGTTCTTCTTGGCGGCCACTTATGTGGACGTTGCGGAGGATAAAGGAGTCTGCCAGTCAGGGGTATGCGTAGTTGAGTTCAACGCTTCGTTCAACTCAAGCAACAGCGTGCCCTGGATCGAAAGCCTAAGCGATTGTGAGACTGCGCGTATAGACATTGCGTCTAACCCAACCATGCAGTCTGAACACAAGATCGTTGTAGTCCCTACAGTTGTCGTATTCAACGACGGAGAAGAAGTAAAAAGGTTTCAGGCAAACATCATGATGACCATGGAAGCCAGCAAAGATGATGTTCAAGAAGCTGTAGACGAAGTCTTGCTGAGCGATTTTTAATCGCTGGCTTTTTTGAGCATATCGTAGGCCTGACAGTCGATCTCTCTGATCGGCTCAATAAAGTTCTCGTCGCAGTAATCATTGATCCGCTTCTTCTCTTCAAGGGAATTGGTGACACATGTGTTTTGAGCTTGATAGCTGGCGTTCTGCTGAAGCAACTTGTCAATTTTCATCTTAATCTTTTTGTGTCTGTTGGTCTTCATGGACCTGTAAAGATAGTCAATACTTTTTATCGTATTCCCAGACACGATACGACAGCAAGGACTTGATATCGTGCAACTTAAGTATTGTTATAACATCTTCCCTGCCTTTGCGGGTATACTTTTTTAGGTAGGCATCAGCCTTGTTTGTGACCGCTTCGTCCTTTACATGCTTCTCACAAAAAAAGGCGAGCTCCTCCCTATCCACTATGGAGAACCCGCCTTCCTCTGGCATGTCAAAAGCTATGATGTGGGCACCGCCGTACATCCATCCTTCCTTTCCCTGCACGTTCTTAAACTCGCACCAGATCTCATCTGGAAGATTGTTTCCCTTTACATCCACCCCCCACCTTTTATCTGGCTTGATGGCGAGCCAGTAGTCTATGTGGGAGTGTCTATCCTCCGTGTGGGAGGACTTAGTCACGAGAAGGCCTTTGTTTCTTGCGGCCCTAACGAACCTGACTTCAGCAACCCTACCCGTGGATGAGCTATAAGCCCTCCTGTTACTGCTTACCTTCGTGCTCATGGACGGCAGATTTGATGAGATCCAGCTCCTGGTATATCGCCATCTTTACTCCTTCCATCGCCTCTTCAACTAGGGATAGATCCTCCTTCGGCACCCCAGTCTCTTCATGCAAGGCCTCATAAAGATCGTCCACGATCTGATGAATTTCCTCGCAAGCTTTGTGGTAATACCAGCTTAGTTTAGATGTCTCCATCCTTTATAGATTGTAAGATTTCCTGAATAGCTCTGTCTACTTGACCGCTGTTCTTGGCTAAAAATACAATCGTA
>Ga0070747_1001649_pt1 | contig 10815 bp, 18 predicted proteins | sample VirMetDEL_Mar_31_FD_77321 | JGI IMG/M metagenome (GOLD analysis project Ga0070747, IMG submission 77321) | Aqueous microbial communities from the Delaware River and Bay under freshwater to marine salinity gradient to study organic matter... | ecosystem: Environmental > Aquatic > Marine > Coastal...
TATAGCTGATAAGCTATCTAAGGATACAGGTATAGACAGAGATAAATTTAAGGAGAACACTGATGAAACTGTACAAAAATAGTGATGGTGTATGGGCAGGTACACAACTGGATGCACGTAAGATGTGTGGTAAAGACTACTCAACAGTTGATGTACCTGTAGACAAACCTGGAATGTTAAAATTTCTTAACTTTAATCAGGTAGGCTCTCATACTAGTAACGATAAGACTGAGACACAATACGAGGTGTACATACCTAATGAAAACAGTGATCCTGACCTCAACAAGAAAGCAATGTCATACTTTAAGTGGGGTTATGACAAGCTGTGCAGTGGGCAGTACGATGATGGAAAGGAGTTGATAAGGAAAGCTTTGCTCTATAAGACTACACATGATATACACGAGGGAGAATAACTGAATGCACAAGTACAGAGTAGAGATGTTTGATGTAAGTAATAATGTTCTGATTTGCACCAGAGACTTTCAGTTCAGGCCAGAGGCAGATACTTATAGTAAAAGTATTAATACTCTCAAAGGTATATTGGCTAAAGTTAAAGTAAGAAAGGATAGGTAGTTTGACGTATGAGTTAGTATCGATAGGAGTAAACTTATTATTTTGGTTTGCTGTTTATCTTATGAATATTTGATGAGCACTTGAAATCTGAAAGGAGATACCTACGTAATACTTCTAGTACTACTATAAGAATACTAATAGTCTTTTTATTCTTATAGAAAATAAATACTAATAGTACTAGAAGTATTTACTAATAGTGGTATAACTACAGTGTCTCTGCATTTAACAAAGAGGAAAAGAAATGACTGAAGAAAATATGGACTACACAGAGTATGACTTTGATGGAATAGAAACTGTTGAAGAATACTTCGATAGGTTTTGGAATGACAGAGAAGCACTAGAACATTTAGTAAATCTATTCCTTGATCAGGTAGCTGACCTTCAAGAGTTTATAAGTGATCGAGGTTTCAAAGAAGAGGAGTTCTTGGATTGGCAAAAGAAAAAGATGGAGAAGTACTACCACTGACAGAGCATGATGATTGCACACACTGGATAGGGGAGTTAGATAGATATGATAAACAAAAATGTGATACCGATAAGCGAGTACTTGAAGCAAACCCAAAGAGAGAAAGACGATTTGGAATGGGAGGGTTGTTTCGATAAGTCGAGTATGCTACAACAAACAATAGATGAACTGATTGAATTACGTGACAAGGGTGAGATTTGGTATCCCCTATTTTAAAGGAAGGAAAGTAACATGATGTGGATATTAGTATGGATGCAGTTAGTAACTAGCCAAGGCGTTGAGCACTACCAGTTAGATACGTTTACGAAAGAGGCTGACTGCCAAGAGGCTTTGACTAAAGCTGTTATACTAGTCAACAATAGTTCAGAGATGTTGGCTTGTTTAGAAGTGGATACGAGACAATGAATTGGTTAATACTAGTGACCTTAACTTTTGGTGATTCGTTCTTGGTGTTCAACAAAGAGTTCGAACATGAGAATGCTTGTGTTGCTTACGTCAATAGTCCTGCCAATTATGATACGCTTGCTATAGAAATAATAGCAGTCGCAGGATTCAATGACCCAGTGACAGACATCATTTGTATTCCAGAGTATGAAGACGTACAAGAAAGGATAGATGGATGAGACTAGCAATAGTAATTGATATAGACGGTGACATTATGTATGCACCAGAAGATTCGAGTATGTTTGAAAACTACCCAAAGCCTAAGCTGTTTGATAACATGAAGGATGCAGAAGAGGAGTGTGCTAAGTGGAACACTGGTGTCATAGTAGACTTCAATACAAATAAGTCTGTTGATAAAGTGTCAAGCTACAATGACATCAGACCGTTTAGTTTAGATGAACGTAACAGAGCGACTGAACGTAGGTTAAAGAACAATGGACAGTGAGGAGATGCTAACCTGGATTTTAAAGTTTATGAAGAGTAAAGATCTAAAAGCAAATGAGATAGTAGACATACTAAAAATTTACTCTGATGATTTTAAGTTTGACAAAGCTCTTGAAAAGTTGTACGAGGGTGATGATGATTGGGATAATTGGTGTGACGGAGATGCAACATGAACACAGCAGAAGACAAAAAGTTTGACATGGAAAGAGTGGCTTGCCCCTACAAAGAGTGTGGCAGTTCAGATGGATTCTATTATAACACAGCAACCAAGTCAGGGTTCTGTCATGTATGTGAAACCAAAACAGGAAAGGTTGGTAAGTATCCTAGACCTAACTTCAGGAATGACATAGCTGAGTGGGCAGAAGAAACTTATCCAGTGAACGCAATGAAACCACCAGTACACACACGACAGATAGCTTCAGCTACTCACCTAAATATCAGAGGGTTAGATCAGGACGTAGCCAAGCTATACAATATACAACTACAGATAGATGCTGAGGGAGATCCTGTCAGGTATGCTTTCAAGTATCCATCTAACATAAAGTATCGAGGCTTCGAAGAGAAGAAGTTTTGGACTGAGGATAAGGGTGCATTGCAGGATCTGTTTGGTCCAGATTTTAATGCAGGATCTAGTAAAAGGATCTATCTAACTGAGGGTGAGTTCGATGCAGCTTCTCTCTATCAAGCACTAGGTAAAAGTTTTCCTGTTAAATCAATACCTTCTGCATCACTATCAGATAAGTTCATCAAGAGAAACTTTGAGTATCTCAATTCTTTCCAAGAGATTGTATACGCAGGTGAACAGGATGAAGCAGGTAAGGGTGCAGCTACTAGGCTATACGAATTATTTCCTGAGAAGTTTTACTATGTACCTTTGACTAAACACAAGGATGCTAATGCTTTCCTAGAGGCAGGTGACCAAGACGATCTTAAGTGGGCTGCTGTTAAGCCTCAGAGATTTGCACCAGAGAATTTCTTTGTTGGTGACATCGAGGTAGAGAAAGCAATCAAGACTGAGAATCCATATGAGTATGTACCTACTGGTCACACTGGACTAGACGATAAGATCAGAGGTCTAGTCAAGGGCGGTCTTACTTTTATCAAGGCTCTTAGAGGTCAGGGTAAGACAGAACTGATTAGATACTTTGAGGTTGGACTCTTGAAGTCAGACGCTAAGATTGCTCTGCTTCACATGGAAGAGATGAAGTCTACAACGTATCGAGCAATGGCTACCTATCAGCTAGGCTGTAATGTTAGAACAAAGGAAGATGCTGCAGAGAACAGTGTTACTGAAGACGAGGTGATTGATGCTGCAAAGACAGCAGCACAAGATGACAAAACAATTATCTTTGAGATGCAAGCACACGATGATCCAATGAAACTACTAGACTATGTAAGGCTTGCCTCTACAGTCTATGGTGCAAGCTACATCTTCATCGATCACGTACAGAGATTAGCCTACCTGTCTAATGCAGGGGTTGAAGGGGCTACCAGTACACTAACAACTCTTGGTGCTCGAATGGCACAGCTTGCTAAGGAACTAAACATTGGTGTTATCTTTATCTCTCAGGTCAATGACGATGGGCGTACCAAGTATGCTGCTTCCCTTGAAGAAGAAGCTATAGTGTGTGTTAAACTCAGCCGTGATACAGAAGCTGAAGAAGAGACAGAAAGAAATACAACTTACTTTATTGTTGATAAGAACAGACCTTTCGCTAAGTTAGGTAAGGCAGGGTCAGTCTATTACGATCCAGAAACAACAGTACTAGAAGAGGTATCTTACAAGGTATGAAGATAGCAGTCAGTGACATAGAAACAAATACTCTGGTGGGTAGTGACAAGCTGTGGCTCTGTGGTGGTAAAGATCTACAGACAGGTGAGGTCTACCAGTTCGAGAAGTGTCATGAAGATCCAGTGGCTAAGGCTGCTGCTATCGAGTGGTACAAATCTCTCGACTATATTGTTGGTCATAACTTTGTACAGTTTGATGCACCAGAATTAAACAGATTGTTAGCACCAAAGACTATAGATCCTTCAAAGATTATAGATACTCTACTTATATCGAGACTAGTAAACTACGACATCGATATACCTAAGGGTGCTAAGAGTCCACACAGTCTACAGGCTTGGGGTATTCGCCTTGGTGTTTACAAGGGTGACTTCCATAACTTCGAAGAGTTCTCAGATAAGATGGTTGAGTACTGGCTAGGAGATCTAGATACAACTGAAGCTTTACATGATCGCTTTGCTAGATACATCTACGATCCTGACTGGAAGAAATCTCTTCGAGCAGAACATGATCTACAAGTAGAGCTAGTACGTACAAAGTATAATGGTTTTGCATTTGATTCTAACAAGGCTGAGTTCTTACTCAATGCTATTCAAACTCAGATGAATATACTTGAAGAACAATTCCAAGTAGACTTCCCACCTAAGCTTACACCTGTTAACACTATCAAGTACAGGGTCAAGAAGGATGGTGAAGAGATGTCTTCGGTACAGAATGCTAGAGAGAAGTATGCTCTAGTGGATAGACAGGGTGATGATTTACTCTGCTACAACTGGATAGACTTCAAACCTGGATCTCCTAAAGATAGAATTGATGCATTGTGGGGTGCAAGGTGGAAACCAGTAGACAAAACTAAGACACATATCAAGTTCGATAGGCTATCAGTTGGTGATCCATACGGTACATCTATATCCTCAATGACTAAAGATTTCTATGATGAAAAGAAGAAACATCTTGAACACTACGGATGGACTGTTTCAGAGGATAATCTTAGCACACTACCTGAGGACGCCCCTGAGGGTGCTAAAGCTCTAGCTAAGTGGTTGACCCTTGAAGGTAGGAGATCCTCACTGGTGGAGTGGTTAGGGCAGGTAGGAGAGGATGGACGTGTTCATGGTACAATAAACAACATTGGTGCATGGACTGGTAGGTGTGCTCACAAAGCACCTAACACAGCTAACATACCATCTGCTTTTCATGGTGATGCAAAGTCAGCAGTAGAGGAAGTGAAGAAGCAATACGACTCTCACCTCAGAGCCTGTTGGACTACACCTAGTGGATCTTTTCTAGTGGGTACAGACGCTGATGGAATACAGTTGAGGGTGTTAGCTGATTACCTTTGGAGATACTTCGATGCTGACCAGTATGCTAGAGCTATCATGGAAGGTAACAGAGAAGATGAAACAGACATACATAACATTAACAAACGTGCCTTAGGTATCAACCATGCTACTAGAGATATGGCTAAGACTTTTATCTATGCTTGGCTACTAGGGGCAGGTGTTGCTAAGACAGCACAGATACTGAAGGTTAATCAGCGTCAGGCTACAGAGGCCAGAGAAAACTTTGTTAGATCTATTGATGGTCTAGCACAACTAAAGAACAAACTAATACCTACCGTTGGAGAACAAGGATACTTCACTGGGTATGATGGACGCAAGGTTAGAGTTCCATCCACACACAAGGCTCTAGCAGGTATGCTACAGTCAGCCGAAAGTATTCTCATGAAGCACACACTTTTAAGGTGGACTTCTGAGGCAAGGAAACTAAATATAAACTTTAAGTTAGTAGGGTTTATACACGATGAGTATCAAACAGAGGTGATAGGAACAGAAGAAGAAGCAAAAGAGTTAGGAAAGATACAAGCAGATTGTATGCTTGAAGTAGGGCAGGAGTTAGGCTTTAAGATACCTACTCCAGGATCTTACGACATTGGAAGAAACTGGCTTGACACACACTAAATATTATGTTACAAGCCGAATCAGTTCAGTAACGTCATAAACATAAGAGGGTAAAATGGCAAAAGAATCTAAAACACAAATCGTAGAAGTCTTCGGTACATTAGAGTGGGCTAAGGTCTTCGAACATAATCGTGATCGTGCTGCTTGGAACGAAGAGAAAGATGGTGAGTACAAAGTTACTGTCATCATGGACGATGAGAATGCAGCTAAACTAAAAGAGTCTGGCTGTGCTAAGGCAATGCACGAGGTAGAGGGTGGTACTAAAGTAACTCTGGCTCGTCCACATAAAGGTAAGTTCGACTGGCAGGGTGGAGAACCTAAGGTTGTAAACATCAAGGGCAAACCTTGGGCTTTCGATATAGATGGTTATATCGGTAATGGCTCAACAGGTGTTGTTCGAGTAGCAATCTATCCTGCTGGAAATTCTGGACGTATTGGCTCACGTCTTGAATCTGTTCAGGTTGTTGATCATGTTGAGTTTGAATCAGAAGGTGGTGGATCTTCTGGTGGATTCAATGATCTGTCCAGTTACTCCTCAAAAGAAGCCAAACCAAAGCCTAAGAAGTCAGCAGCTAAGAAAGCTGTTGATGGGGAAGCTGTTCCCTTTTAGGTGATTCCTTTTTGTTGTGTTGTGTGAGAATGCCCCTTCCCTTAGTTGGGTGGGGGCAACCAAATAAGAGGGTAATATGAAAAGTATAGATACATTAGTACAAGACATCGAGCAGACAATCTTTGGTAACAATGGTTGGGATAATACTCTTGGTGATGCTATGGCTACAAACATATCTCATATGGCAGAGCAAAGGTTTTCTAAACCGCAAGAGCCAAGAGGATACCTGTCGTTGTCTTCTCTTGGTACTAAGTGTGAAAGAAAACTATGGTACAAAATAAATAAGACTAATGAAGGTGAGACACTATCAGCTTCAACACTACTAAAGTTTTTCTATGGTGATATCATAGAGGAGTTAGTCTTAACGATAGCTGCTGTGTCAGGGCATAGTGTCACAGGTATGCAGGATAGACTGAACGTACATGGTATCAAAGGACATAGGGATGCAGTGATTGATGGTATGACTGTTGATGTTAAGTCAGCATCGCCCTACTCATTCAAGAAATTTAAAGATGGTAATCTACGAGAGGATGATCCATTTGGATATATCTCTCAGTTATCTTCTTATGTTTACGCAGCTAAGGATGACCCCAAGGTAACTAACAAAACCCAAGGTGCATTTCTTGTTATAGATAAAGTTAACGGTCATGTCTGCTTAGACATATACGACTTTACTGATGAGTTGAAAACAAAAGAAGAAGAGGTTAATCACCTGAAGGATATGGTAACTTGGGAGCAGCCACCAGATAGAGGGTACGAACCTGTACCTCAGTCTACTAAGAATCCTAATGGTAATGAGAAACTAAGCAGTGCCTGTTCGTACTGTGATTTTAAGAAGGAGTGCTATCCTGGATTGCGTAAGTTTATTTATTCTGATCGTCCTGTTTTTCTAACTAAGGTTGTAAAGAAACCTATGGTTCACGAAGACTTGGAGTATAATAATGTCCTTCAGCAGGAATAGATTAAAAGGTATACAGGCAGGGTACAGGTCTGGTCTTGAAGAAGACATGGCTAAGTACCTTAAGAAACTAAAGATAAAGTTTACCTATGAGAAAGAAAAGATTAAGTGGGTAGATCTAAAGGTAAGAACATACACGCCTGACTTTGTACTAGAGAATGGAATAATAATAGAAACGAAAGGAAGATTTATATCAGTCGATAGACGTAAGCACAAAGAAATAAAGAAACAGTTTCCAGATCTAGACATTAGGTTTGTCTTTAGTAATAGTAGATCTAGACTTTACAAAGGTGCTAAGAGTTCTTATGGTGATTGGTGTAAGAAACATGGTTTCAAGTACGCAGATAAGACAATACCAAAAGAATGGTTAAAGGAAATAAAAGATGAGTAAAAATTTTGTTCCAGTTGTAGAGATAGTAGAAGTTATACGTGGACCTTATGACGATGAAGATGGTAACATATGGAACTTGTGTTTAACTAGGAATGTATCTAATTTAAAAGAAGAAGAAGAAGAGTACTTCTACCGTAGTATGAAAGATGCAATGGACGATGTTGACAGGATACATAAGACAGGTCCATTTGTAATAGATGAATGGGGTAACTCAGAACAAGATCACACACATAAGCAAACCAGAAAGGTGATAGAACATGTCCAATAAAACAGCAGTAATATTTAGTTGTGCTCACACAGATCCAACCATACCTAACGATAGGTTTGATTTACTTGGTGAGTTAATCTACGATGTTAATCCTAGTTATGTTATAGACTTGGGTGATGGGGCTGACATGAAATCTTTAAATAGTTTTGATACAAAGTATCCAGAGGCTATCGTATCTCAGAACTATGAAGCAGATGTTGATCACTACAATGAAGCTATGGAAAGACTAAGAAAGAAACCTAGCATTAGAAAGTATAAGAAACCATTTTGGATTGGATTCGAGGGAAACCATGAGAACAGAATTAAAAGAGCAATCGCCCATGACCCTAGACTACAGGGAGAAAAGTATGGGATATCCTTTGGGCATCTTCAAACGGATAACTGGTTCGATGAATACCATGAGTATCAACACTCAGCACCTTCAATCGCTGACTACGATGGGATATCATATGCTCATTACTTTGCTAGTGGTAACTATGGCACAGCTATGTCTGGTACTCATCATGGTTACACCTTACTACAGAATAGAAACCATTCTTCTACCTGTGGTCATAGCCATAAACGTTCTATCTATTTTAAAGATTCTGCACACCCTAATTCAATTATCGGATTGGTTGCAGGATGTTTCAAAGGTGGGAGTGAAGACTGGGCAGGACAATCTAATTTAGAATGGTGGAAAGGTTGTGTCATCAAGAGGGAGATAAGAGATGGTGTATACGAACCAGAGTTTGTATCTCTTGATAGATTACAAAAAGAATATGGTTGATTTAATAATTAGTTTGAATATAACTAGGGGTTCTGATTATGCTAAAATATGAAATCAAAATGACTATAGTTGTAGATCCTGATGCTAATTTTATAGAAGCAGATCTATCAGATATGCCTAGAGTTGTTAATGAACTTGTATCATCATCCATGTATGATATAGATGATATTATTGTAGAGGAGTGTGAAGTAGAAGAATGTTAAATGAAACTGATTTAGAAGCGTGGGAATACTATAACGAAACTTATAAGAATAAAGATATGAGTTTGAATGAGTACCAGAATGCAGCAGCTAAGACTGCTATGTATAAGACAGCACATCAAATACTTTACCCTGCACTTGGACTAGCAGGGGAAGCAGGAGAGGTAGCCAACAAAGTAAAGAAGATGCTACGTGATAATGACTTTGATCGTGATGCAATAGTAGCTGAGGTTGGTGATGTCCTCTGGTATGTTGCTGCTCTATCGAGAGATCTCAATGTTAGTCTTCATGATATTGCACTAGCTAACATCGAGAAACTATATGGACGTAAAGAAAGAGGAACACTGCAGGGAAGCGGTGACAAGAGATGAAAGGTTTGCTATGGCCTTTTCTTTTCTGTGTATTTGTAATATGTATTCTCCCAGTACTACTGGTGGATAACGCAAAGTATTGTAAGCAAAGTATTGTGCCATGTTATCCGTGGACAGATCTGGGAGAAAATAAATGAGTAACTATTTACCAACGGACTATCAAAGTTTTATACATACCTCACGTTATGCACGTTGGCTAGAGGATGAAGGACGCAGAGAGTCTTGGCCTGAAACAGTAAACAGATATATATCTAATATTGTTCATACAAAAGTTGATGAGAAAACAACTAATGAAATAGAGCAAGCTATACTTGGGCTAGAGGTAATGCCTAGTATGAGATCAATGATGACTGCTGGTCCTGCTGCTGACAGAGATAATACCTGTATGTACAATTGTTCTTACCTACCAGTCGATGACCCTAAGTCCTTCGATGAAGCTATGTTTATTTTACTGTGTGGTACTGGTGTAGGCTTTAGTGTTGAGCGTCAATTCGTACAAAAGCTACCAGATATACCTGACTTGTATGATAGCGACACAATGATAGTTGTAAAAGACAGCAAGGAAGGTTGGGCTAAAGCATTCAGACAACTACTAGCATTGCTGTGGGCAGGAGAGATACCTAAGTGGGATGTATCAGCAGTACGCCCTGCAGGTTCTAGGTTAAAAACATTTGGTGGTAGAGCCAGTGGCCCTGCTCCTTTGATTGACCTGTTCAACTTCTCTATAAAGATATTCAAGGATGCACAAGGGCGTAAGCTATCGTCAGTAGAGTGCCATGATATTATGTGTAAGATCGGTGAGGTAGTAGTTGTAGGTGGTGTCAGACGTAGTGCTATGATCTCCTTGTCTAACCTGAGTGATGATCGTATGCGTCATGCTAAGTCAGGCAAGTGGTGGGATAACGAACCGCAACGTGCATTAGCTAATAACTCTGTGTCTTATACAGAGAAACCAGATGCTATATCTTTTATGAGAGAATGGATGGCATTAGTAGAGTCAGGGAGTGGTGAACGTGGTATATTCAATCGTGAAGCTAGTAAGAAGCAAGCTGCAAAGTATGGTAGGCGTGACCCTAACTATGAGTTTGGTACTAACCCCTGTTCAGAAATTATATTACGGCCTTATCAATTCTGTAATCTCACTGAGGTTGTGGTTAGAGTTACAGATACATATGATGATCTGGCACGTAAAGTTAAGTTGGCAACAATTCTTGGAACTATTCAGGCTACCTTCACTAAGTTTCCATATCTGCGAAAAGTGTGGCAACGAAATACCGAAGAAGAAAGACTGTTGGGTGTGTCGCTCACTGGAATAATGGACAACCCATTAATGACTACAAAGAATAAAGGATTGGAAAAGACACTTGCAAACCTACGTTCTGTTGCAGAGGAGACTAACCGTAAGTATGCTGACCTACTTGGTATAGCTCAGTCTGTCTCTATTACTTGTGTCAAACCTTCTGGAACTGTTTCACAACTTGTTGACTCAGCCAGTGGTATCCACTCTAGGCATTCTCCTTACTATGTTAGAACAGTAAGAGGTGATAACAGAGATCCTCTAACACAGTTTATGA
>Ga0070747_1001655_pt1 | contig 10788 bp, 6 predicted proteins | sample VirMetDEL_Mar_31_FD_77321 | JGI IMG/M metagenome (GOLD analysis project Ga0070747, IMG submission 77321) | Aqueous microbial communities from the Delaware River and Bay under freshwater to marine salinity gradient to study organic matter... | ecosystem: Environmental > Aquatic > Marine > Coastal ...
AGGTTGACAAACTCTTTGAAGTTAAGTAAAATAGGTATATAGGATTTAATAATGGCAAAAAGAAGAAATAGAAAAAGAAGCGGTGGAATAGCTAGAGAAGACTATACTAAAGGTGGTAGAGTTAAATACCAAGAGGGTGATCAAGTAGAACAAGATAGAATTAATGCTATAAGAAACAACAGAGCAGCTAATAGAAGTAGAGGTAGAGACGAAGCAAATCAAATACCTAATTCTTCTCCTACACCTAATCCTGCTCCAGAATCTGTAACACCTCCTGCAGCTACAACTACTCAAAATAATCAAGTTCAAGATCAACAAGTTGAAGGTGTTGAAACTGTAACACCACCACCACCAGACCCACAACCGTTTGATACGGGTTTTGGAAATGTTCAACCGGGTGAGTATTCAGACACACAAAAGCCTGATGCTACGGGAGCTATGAAAAGAACTACTCCTATTGGGATGGAAGACCCTGCAGGTAAATCAGCTTTTCAAATTGGTAGAGAATATAGAGCTTTACGAACTGGTGCTAGAGCTGAAGAGTTAGCTGCTGGAGTAGCACCTGAAGATTTACCAAGTAACTATCAAGCACAAACAATTGTAGATGAAGCTGGTAACGTACCTGCTGGAACAACAATTACTCCTGAACAAGTTAATGAACTTCAAATGGATACAACTACTCAAGCAAAAGCTGCTAAAGTAGGTGCTGTATCTCCTGAACAAGTTGCAGTTGTAAACGATGTTGCTAAAGCTGCTGAACCAAAACCTTTTAAAGCAGCTACTATTGGTTCTGATGATCTTGCTAAAGTTCCTGAGACTGCTGTAGTTGAAGCAGCTTCTGGTACAGTATCACCTGAAGTTGATCAAGCTTTAGCTAAAGTTGCTGGGGTTGATACTGTAGCTCCTATTGAAGCTGCAGAAGTTGAAGTATTACCCGGAGCTTTACAAGAAAGAGTTGTTGGAGTAATTAGTCCTGAAGCAAAAGCACAAGCAGCAAGAGTTGGTGGTACAAGTTTAGCTAAAATTACTAGAGCTAAAAAACAATTACGTAATGCTGGTTTAAGTGAAGAAGATATTACAGAGCTTGGTAATGATCCTGAATCTTTAGAAGCTAGACTTACAGATTTTACAGAAGAACAACGAGGAATTGTTGAAGGTTTACCTGAAGAAGCTTTAGTATCTACACAGTTAGATGGCTTACTAGAAGGCATGGAATCAGGAGAAATACCTCTTTGGGCTAGACCTGCTGTTGCATCTGTTGAACAAATGTTAGCTAAACGTGGCATGGAAGTTTCAACAGTAGGTAGAGATGCATTACTTAATGCTATTATGACTTCAGCTTTACCTATAGCTCAATCTAATGCTCAAGCTATACAACAAAGTGTAACACAACAAAAATCTATTGAAGCTACTAATGCATTAAAAGATGCAGAAATGTCGCAACAAACAGCTTTGTTTAATGCTCAAAATGTTTTTCAAATGAACATGGCTCAGTTTAGTGCTGACCAACAAAGAGCTATAAACAACAGTAAGTTTTTACAAACAGCAAGTATTAAAAATGCTGACATGGAACAACAAGCAGTAGTGCAAGATGCAATACTTATGTCTCAAAGAAACTTAGCCGAAGCTGACCAGAATACAAAATTTGGTATTCAGAATGCTCAAGCATTTTTATCAATGGACATGGCTAACTTAAGTAATGAGCAACAAGCTACAATTTTAAAAGCACAACAATCTCAACAAAGACTTTTAAGTAACCAAGCTGCTGAAAATGCTGCAGCTCAGTTTAATGCTACAAGTGAAAACCAAACTAATCAGTTTATGGAAAGTTTAAATGCATCTGTATCTCAGTTTAATGCTCAACAAGCAAATGCAATGGGACAGTTTAATGCAAGTCAAAAAAATGCTGCCGAAGCTAGAAGAACTGCTAGAGATGCTGAAGCAAGAAAAATTGAAGCTCAATTACAAACTCAAGTAGAACAATTTAATGCTACTCAAGAATTTAATAGAGAACAGTTTAATGTAAGAAATGCTACAGCTATTGCACAATCAAATGTACAATGGAGAAGACAAGCTAACACAGCAGATACTGCAGCTATTAATGCAGCTAATCAACAAAATGCTCAAAATGCTTATAATCTTTCAGTAGCTTCGCAAAACTTTTTATGGCAAGAACTTAGAGACGAAGCAGACTTTGCATTTAAAAGATGGGATAATGAAGAATCAAGAAAAACTTCTTTACTTGTAGCTGCTTTAGGTAACACTGAAGGAGTTAATCGTAAAGATAGTTGGACATCAAACTTACAAGGTATTACAAATTTAGTTGATGGCTGGTTAGATTAAAAGACAGGAAAAATTATGAGTATATTTAAAAAAATTAGAAAGGGTTTTAAAAAACTTGGAAGCTCTATAGCTAAAGGAATGCGTAAAATAGGGCGTGGAGTTAAAAAAGGTTTTAGTAAAATAACAAAAGCTTTTGGTAAGCTTGGACCTATAGGACATCTTGCAATGTTTTTTATACTACCCGGTATGGGTAAGGTACTTACGTCTTGGATGGGTCAATTTGGTTCTAAAGTAATGAACATGTTACCTAAAGGATTTGCTAAAACTTTAGGAAGCATTGGAACTAAAATTAAAGCAGGTGCATCTTTTATTACTAAACCTTTAGGTGCTGTTTATAATACAGTTAGTAAAGCTTTAACTTCTGGTATTGATGCTGTTACTGCTCCGTTTATGGGTGGTACAGGAGCAGCTACTAGATTTCAAAACTTTGTTTCTAGCACTGCAGAAAAATTTAGTGCAACTCCAACTACAGAACCTATGAGTACAGCAGACATTGCTGAAGCACAAGCAGAAGCTGTTAGCAAAGTAACTGGACCAAAAGTTCCATTAGGAGAAGAAGCACGTAACGCAAGAATAGGTGAAGTTTCTCCTGATATTACTAAAGCAGCAGAAGCTAATTTAAAATCAATTCAAGAAGCTTCTAAAGGCATAGCTAATCCAACTTATCAATACAATAACAAAACTGGTAGATATGAAATATTTGATGGTAATGAACTTGATAAATCTTTAGCTGCTGGTAAAGGTCAAACAACTATTAAACCTAAAACAACAATTTCAGTTGATAAAAACCCTGGTGTATTAAGAACAGTTACAGACAAACTTACTAATTTAAAAACTGGAGTAAGAGATCAAGAGATTTTTGGAACGGGTGTAAGTGTAGGAGAAGCAGCATCAGTAGCTAGTGATACTAGTACAGTTGTAGGAGCTTATAAAGCTTATACTGCTGAAGATGTTTATGAACCATCTTACAATCCTGAAGCATTTTCTATTGCAAAAGGAATGATCCCAATAAATGATCCATATTCAATATCAAGTCAAGCAACAAGTTTTGTATCAGCTCAACCACAAAATACTTTAAACAGTGCAGCTCAAAGTTATGTAGATGCATTACAAATAAAAGGACCTGACCCTATCTCATTAGCATTGAATGCTCCGGGATATGGTTATACTTTTGAAGAATCTGTATTTGGTCCAGATTACGCAGGAAACATATAAGATGGCTAGGAATATATTAGAAGAAGCAAAACCTTATTTATTTGATCAACCTATTCCGGGACAATCTTTAGTAAATAGTCCTAATGAAAGATATGCTTGGGAGTCACCTCCAGAAATTACTTCACAAAAAGATGCAGTTCAAAGAATGTTTTTGGACATGATTAAACCAGACAATATGGAAACATTGGTTGGTATGATGTCTAATGATGTTCCTATTGCAAACATTGCAGAGCTTTTAATTAAAACATCTTTTCAAAAAGGAAAGATTAATCCTGACTTAGCTATTACTATGATGGAACCTCTAATGTTTATGTTAAAATCATTAGCTGAAAAAGTAGGTATTGATCCTATTTTATCAGATGATGATGAAGTTGATGAGGTTGATGAGCCAAATCCTGAAGCAAATTTAGAGTTAGCAGAAAACGTACGTCTTAACAGAAATATAGCAGAGCCTGTAAATAAATTAAGAGAGTTACAAAACAGAACAGCAAACATACCTTTGTCTACACCTGAGTTAAGAGAACAACTAAAAACTTTAGATACAAGTAAAGTTAAAGCAAGTATAGAACAAAAAAATACTAATCCAAGCTTACTAAGCAGAGAGGAGAACTAATATGTCAGACTATGCTGATATCGTAAATAAATATAAAAATACATCTATTGAAGATTTAGGAACTTCTTTACTTAATCGACAAGCAGATGTTAGAGCAAAACAAGCTAAAAGAGATAGGAAAGACAGACGTGTTCAACAAGGGTTAGCTGTTTTATTAGCTGGGCAAAGTCTATTTAAAAATTCTTTTAAAAGAAGACAGGCTGAGTTACAACAACTACAAACATTAGATTTATTAAATGTTGATTCTGAAGCGAAACAAATTCAAAACATATCTTCTATTTTAAATTTTCAACCTGAAGGTGCTAAGTCTCTTATTGATTTTACTAAACAAATAGACCCTGGTACTGGTAAGGCTTAAACAGTAGAACAAAATGTAGATAGATTTTTTTCTAACCCTTTAAACAACGAAGGCTTTCGTGATAAATTAAGCCCCCTCTTAGATCAAAGATTACAGTTTTCAGGAAATAAAAACTTAGCTCAAGATGATCCTGCAAGATATGCACTCTTACAAGAGGTTATGGCTAAACAAGCTTTTGCAAATTTAATTGACGGAGACAATCATGTTAAGTTTGTTGATGCATTAAATAAAGATATATATTCTGGTCAACTAGAAGACCCTAATGAAATTTTAGGGAAAAGTTTAGGTATTACAAATAAAAAATTAGAGTCATATAGAAGACAAAAATTTGCAGAACTAGAACAACAATATAAAAATCAAGGATTGTTAAGTGGTGTTGTAAATTTATTTAAAGGTATTGGTCAAAAAGATGCTGATGAAACTGGAAGACCTAACCTATTTAAAAATTTAACAGAAGACATGTTAAATGATAGAAGAGACTTAGATGATATTTTACCTCTTATGACTTTAGAAGAGTTAGTAGGTAAATCATTTGATGCTGCTGTCAGACAATCTCGATTAAGTCCTGTTAGATATTTAAACGAAGCAAACAATCCTAAACATGAAAACTTAAGAAGTTCTATGCTTACAGAAATTGTACCTGAATTACAAAGAGAAGTACGTAGAGAAATAGCTTTTAAAAAGTTTGGCTTACAAAACTATATTCCTGAAAATATGATGGATGATCTTGCAGACGATTTAACTACAGCTAATAGTGTTGCTGGTATTAACTTTGCAAAACGAGCCACTGCATTATCTCTTAGACTAAAAAATGATCCAAGATATGCTATAGAAAAATTTACTATACCAATCTTAGAACAAAAAGAATTTATTGCATCTTTACAAGACGATAAGTTTAGACATAAAGTTGCAGCATTTTTAACATTAAAAGCTGGTGCTGGTAAAAGATTTTTTGGTTATGAATATGTAGGAGCACCTACACCTTTAGCACAAATTACAACATCTTTTAAAGACGAAGATGAATTTAAACGAGATGTAAAAACTAAGTATGGTTACAATCCTAAACAAGCTGCTGAAGTTTTAGACCCAGAGCTAACACCTATGTTTGAACGTAGTGGTAGTCCAACAAAAGAATATAGTAAACTTTCACAAGAAAGAAAGCTTGATTCACATTATGCATTTATAAAACAAATGAAGCCTAATACTCCAGAAGGGAGAGCTATGGCTGAAAAGTTTAATGCTGAAACACCAAATCCTTTAAATCTTCCATTCGATGAATATCTTCAAACAATGACAGAACAAGAAAATCTAGAACAAGAAATTAAACTTATTGAAGATACAAGATTCTTAAGTGCAAAACAAGTAGAAATTTATAAAATGAATAGTTCTAGAATTCAAGCTACAAAAGAAGATATTAGAAATGAAACTGTTACTTCAAGAAATCCTGTCACTGGTTTAAGTGAAACTAGAGAAGCTTCTCCAGCAGACATTCAAAACATGAAAGGTCAAATTAGAAGACTTGAATTAAGTAATGAACAACTACTAGAAAAACCTAGAGGTATGGAGACATTCTTTACGATAGGATTAGATGATCAACGTAGAGGACTTGAAAATGATATTCAAGCTAGGAAAGCTTTACTACCTAGACAACGAGAAATCATGGGAGATTCTGAATATCAAGAAAGATTAAATATGATTGCAGAAAAAGAACAGCAATTAAAATTAGTTACAGCAGAAATACAAGACTTTGGTCGTGAAAAAGCAGATGAAGAAATAGAAAATGTAAAAGAAAAAGCAGGAAATATAAAAGTAGAAACTAAGATTAAAAAAGATGAAGAAAAAAATCCTTTTGTAGTAGAAATTAAAAAAGAACTTAGAAGTAAAGAAGGTTTAGAATTAAAAGCTTATAAACCTGTTCCAACAGAAAAACAATTTACAATAGGTTATGGACATTATGGTGAAGATGTAAAAAAAGATATGGTTATAACAAAAGCACGAGCTGAAGAGTTGCTACATGAAGATGTAATGAGTAGGTTAGATCAAGTTAAAAATTTAATTCCTGATTTTGTAACATTTAGTGAAGACCAACAAAAAGCAATATTTACTGAATACTTTAGAGGTTCAATAACTGGTAGTCCTACTGCTGTTAAATTTATAAACAGTAAAGAATATGCTAAAGCAGCAGCAGAATATTTAGATAATGATGAATATAGATACGCTAGACAACGAGGTAAGCCGGGTATTCGACCTAGAATGGAAGCTGTTGCAAATGCTTTACTAGAATTAGATAAAGAAACATATCCTGAAAAATATGAAAACCAAAACAATGATAGTTTGTTAAGTCGAGTAACTGATATTTTTAATTAAAAATTATGGCAATTGATTTCTATAAATTTATAGATGATATAAATAAAGAGCCTGATCCTAGTCCCTTATTTAGTCCTGAAACTCCTCCTGTTGAGGATGTATCTTATAACTATACAAAAGATATTAAGTCAGATTACTATCAAGATTCTAGAACTCCGAACAGTCCTTTACCTGCAGCATACAGTTTAAGTGAACTAGAAAGAAACCCTGAGTTTTCTTTTCGTTCTAAACGTTTTTTAAATGGTATTGGTAGAAACGAAAACATATTTGAGTATTTAAGAGATGCAGATTTTAGTTTAAGTTCAGCTATAACTAGGTCTTTTGAAGTTGGTGATTGGAATGATCAAGAAAAACAAGATTATTTATATTTAAGAAGTAGCTTTAACAATGCTCACCTAGAAGGTTTTAAAGAAAGATTTAATTTAGTTAAAGATGTTGGAGGAGATATTCTTGGAGACCCTTTTAACTACCTAGCTGCTTTGTTTGCTATTCCAACATTAGGTGGTAGTCTTGCAGGTAGAGCTGCATTAGGCAAAGCTGCTGAAGTAGGTGTAAAAAAATATACAACTTCTCAACTAGCAAAACGTGGAGCACTTCTAGGTGCTGCTGAAGGAGCTGCTTTTTCTGGACCACATGAATATTATTTACAAGATATAGATGTAAACTTAGGAGCACGAGATAGTATTGATTTATCTTTAGTAGGTAAAGTAGGTCTTATGGGTGCTGGTTTTGGTGGTCTAATTGGTGGTGGTATTGGTGGTATTACTGGTCTTTATGGTAAACGCTTTGATAAAAAAGAGTTTAAAAGTTCTAATGAAGAACTTATAGATAAACAAGGTACAGGTAAAACTGTTAGAGACGAAGTTGTAGATCAATCAGAAACAGAAAGAAGTTTAGCAAACAGCTCTCAAGATATGCTTTATAAAATTTTTGCTAACACGACAGGTAAACCTACAACATGGTTCTTAGGATATGTAAATAAATCACCAACACTTAAAAAGTTTTTAGAAAATTTAAGATATGATTACGATACAACTTTAACAAGCACTGGACGAAAAGGAGCTAAAGGAGAAACTTATGGAGAGTTTGAAGGTAATTTAAATTCTAAACTTCAATATGGATTACAAAAAAGTTTAAATCTTTTATACGGTGCTGAGAATGGACTGAATAGATTAGGACCTAAAGCCAACGCAGATTTATTAAGGTTGTTACAAGACCCGACTATTACCCCATCAAATGTCGTTTCAAAAGGTGCTCAGTATTCTGAAGAAACTATTAGAGCATACATTGGAGTTCGTCAAACTTTAGATACAGCTTTTAAACAAGCTGCTGAAGCTGGTTTGTTTGGAGCAGGTGTAGCTCTAAAACCCGGATATTTTCCTAGACATTTTTTATATGATCAAGTTCAAAAGAAAAGAGGGAAACTAGAAAAACTTATTATTGATGCAGGTCATGCTGATCCTTTAAATAATCCTGACGTTTTTAAATTTGTAGATCAAGAAACTGATTTAGTTCGTAGAGGTATTTTAGAAGATGCGAAAGGAACTGATCAAAAAATTTATGATAGAGATTTTTTACAAGAAGCTGGTGGTAATTTAGAAGAAGCTAAAAAATTAAAAGCTAAACAAGTTGTAGATGATATGTTAGAATATCGTTGGCTTCCTTTTGAATTAAGATCAGCTAGAAAAAATAGTAGTAGTGGTTTTTTACAAGAAAGACGTTTTAGAAATATTTCTGACGTAGACTTAAGTGAATTTTTAGAAGGTGATGTTCAAAATACGTTAGAAGATTACTTTACTAATGTTAGTCGATCTATTGCTAGAGCAAAATTTTTTGGTAGAAACTCTGAAGAGTTTTTTAAAAACTTTCAAGACCCTATACGTAAAGAACTACAAGCTGCTGGTTTAACAGACGAAGTTTTACTTACTAAAATTGATAAACAAATTAAAAAAACTCATGACATTGTAACTGGTAGAGAAACGTATACTAAAAGTTCTTTAAGAACAAATCCAATTTTACGTAATAGTGCTGATTGGGGTAAAGTTATACAGCAAATGGCTCACTTACCCATAGCTACATTGTCTAGTGTAACTGAACCACTATTACTTTTACAACGAGCAGGTTTAGATGATGCTCCAAAAGTTTTAAAAGATATTGCAAAAGGTATTATTGAAGAAACTAACAATACAGTTAATAGATCAGGTAGAGGTATTACAGTTGCAGCAGGTCAAAAACCTGCCCTAATAAAAAGTTTAGGAGAAACTCCAAGTATAAAAGACTTTCAAAGTGGAGCAAGTATTTTTGATACTGTTGATGATGATGTCTGGGGAGAAATGTATCAAGCTGGTTTAGCATTAGAACAATCTGTATTAGATAGAATAGAAGGATTAGCTGGAGAAGGTGTAGAAAATACGTGGGCTAAACGAACTCAAAATATTTTCTTTAAAGCTAATTTATTAACACAGTGGACAAGAGCTGTACAGTTAGCTTCGTTTACAACCGGTAAAAGATTAATTGTTAAAAATGCAAGACAATTAGCTACAGGTAAAACAGACTTAGGTCGTAAGTTAACTAAAGGAAATAAAGAATATTTAACTCAACAATTAAATGATTTAAATATAGAAGCTGATGAAGCTATTGCTTTTTATAAAAATTCTTTAAAAGACGGACAGTATGATTTAAGTGTAGCAAGAAAGAATGATTTTTACAATGACAAGTTAGTTAAAGGGGCTGCAAGATTTACTAGAGAAATTATTTTAAATCCAAGTTCAGCACAGGCTAATAGACCTTTATGGTTTTCTCATCCTGCTGCTCAAATTTTAATTCAGTTTGCTGGGTATCCTACAGTGTTTAACAATACTATTCTTAAAAAATTCTTTAATGAATCAGTTAATAGTCCACTACAGGTTATGCCAAAAGTACTACCAACTGTTTTGTTAATGACATCCGTAGCTCACTTAGGTAATACAATTAGAAGTAATGGTGCTAATTTAAAAGACTATGAAACCGGTGGTTATAAAAGTGAGGGTGAGTTGTTAGCTGAAGGTATTAGAAGATGGGGTGGGTTTGGTCCGTTTGATTATGCATCAAGATGGAACAATGAATACGATAGAAACGTTGGAGGTTTTACAGCTACAGCTAAAGCTTTTGCTGGTCCTTTACCTCAAGATGCTATTGATGCAATTCTTTATAGGAAAGGATTAGCTGAAGTAGGAGCAACTAACTTACCCGGCTATGGAGCTTATGATATTTTATTTGGTGAAGGGACTAAAAAAGAAATTAGAAGAATTGCTAGGGGTAGTGATCCTGAAACATTAACAAGTGCCCAAGCTAAAAAAGTAGGTAGTTATGCAAAAGGTGGTATAGTCACAAACGTACCTAATGTTATTGACGAACCTGATGAAAGAAAAGATAGAATGACTGGTGTTCCATACGATGAACAAGCAGGTGTTATACTAGAAGATGAGGAAGAACGATGAACATCGAACAATGCAAAGCAGAAATTAAAAGACACGAAGGCGAAGTCTTAGAAATTTATATGGATAGTTTAGGCTATAAAACTCTAGGAGTTGGTCATTTATGTCAACCTAATGACCCTGAATATTCTTGGGAAGTTGGTACATCTGTATCACAAAAAGTAGTTGATATGTATTACGAAGATGATTTTGATAAACATTACAAAGAAGCTATACATGTGTTTGGTAGTCAAGAAGATTTTTATAAATTACCTGAAAAAATACAGCACGTGTTAGTTAATATGTGTTTTAATTTAGGTGGTTCAAGACTTTCAAAGTTTAGAAATATGTTACAGGCTTGTAGAGAACATAACTGGGATAGAATGGCTGCAGAAATGCAAAACAGTCGATGGTTTAATCAAGTAGGTAGACGTAGC
>Ga0070747_1001656_pt1 | contig 10787 bp, 13 predicted proteins | sample VirMetDEL_Mar_31_FD_77321 | JGI IMG/M metagenome (GOLD analysis project Ga0070747, IMG submission 77321) | Aqueous microbial communities from the Delaware River and Bay under freshwater to marine salinity gradient to study organic matter... | ecosystem: Environmental > Aquatic > Marine > Coastal...
GACTTGATACCAAACTCTTTGAGGCGCTCAAATTCGCCCACAGAGGCATCTGCTACGGCTTCGATCATTTGATTAAGGCTTTTGCCCATGGCGGCGGCGGTGTTGCCGTAGCTCATTAGAGCCTCTTCTGAGGGATCCAGACCCAGAGCTTTAAGTTTGACAAATGAGTCCACTAACTCTTCGATTTGGAAGGGCGTCTCAGAGGCAAAGTCTTTGATGATTTTGAAGGCGTCTTCTGCCGCTTCAATGGATCCGGTCACGGTGACCAGCTGGGTTTTTAACTGCTGCATGGTTGACGAGGTGTCGATAATTTTCTTCGTCAGCAGCGCTAATCCGGCACCGGCGATAAGACCACCCTTGGCTATATCGCTAAAGGTTTTCTTTATGTTGCGACCAAAGTCCTTGGCCTGTTTTTCAGATTTTAGCAGTTCACCTTTGAATTTTTGGCCATTGGCGTCGATAACAACGGTGAACTTTTCAATATTTCTATTCGCCATTTAATTCACCTCCCATTACGCCTTGCAGGTTTCTCATCATGCGATCTGCCTCCATGCATTCATGCAGTTCAGGATCAAAAGCTCGCCAATCTGGCGGCTTGGTAATAAAGTCGCCGAGTGGCGGTGTTTTGCCCTTGCAGGATGTGGCGTATTGCATGCGGGCTAATTTAGCGCCAACCAGATCCTGAGCCGTCCAGCCAAAGGGCTCGATGTATTGCCAGGCGGTCCAGAGAGGTAGCTCTGACGCTGGCATACGTGCTTCAACCTCGGCGATCGAACATCCCCACTGCGTGGCTATTCTGAGTCGCAGCATCAGCTCAGGATCTGTTAAGATTTTTTTGCAGCTGCTGCAATGTCCTCCGCGCCGCGATTAAAGTTCAGACCATCAATAACTAAACGCTGAATAACACCTAAATCGATATTTTCACGGAAGGTTTTTATCTCATCGCTGGTGGGCTGATAGTCCTCGCCTTCGATAAATCGAATGGCGATAGTCACGCTGTGATCATTGTTTTCGTCTTCCGCGTGCTCTTTCATCTCAACGGCCATTTGATGAAAGCCGGCAGCCGAAAAAGATTTAATTTCGAACTGCAGGCCATTGCCATAATTGACAACTTTGGATCGCAGGCGGGGTTTGCCCGCCAGGATTTCTGCTAACGTCAAAGCCATTAGATAACGCTCCAGGCCGTGCCACCGGTTTGCTGGCCAAAGATATTCATCTTCAACTGCGCGCCGCCTTCGGCTTCTTGCATGAGTCGACCACTGAGAACCAGAGTGAAAATGCCTTGGTGGTTGTTTTTATATTCAACTTTAAACTGCAGCGTGGCATCGGCATCTACCTCGGCCAAGAACGCAACATAATCGGCATCGCCAGGGGTATCGTTAAAGGTGATGGTTTTATTGGGTGGCGTTTTTAAGCCCCGCGTGTACTCTCGAATTTCTGCAGAGATGGGGGTTGTTTCAATAAATTCGCCCTGCTCGCCGACTTCGCCGATGTTCAGTGCGTTGGGCAACAGCACCCAGGTGCCAGGCGCTGCTGATGGCTCGTAGTAGAGCTTAGAACCTGCGCCGAGTGTTGGTACGTTTGAACCTGCCATGATGTTTCTCCTAATAAAAAGCCGCCCACTTTATGTGGCGGCTGTTGGGATGGTTTGAGTAAAAAGGGTTTGGGGTAGTGGCTTATTCGCGACCGATTAGAACGATTTTATAATTGGCGACAGCTGCTGCATCGGCATTGGTAATATCTAAGATGTCGGCTGTACTTGCAGTGACCGGAAAGCCGGTGGCGTCCGGTGCCGTGATTAAGAACATGCCACCAGGGGGAACCGTGACCACATCTGTTGGGTCGCCGAGAAAGCTGGCGAAGGCGTTCGCGTTGCCGCCGATTTCAATGTTGTCGCCGTTACCTGCATCTGCAATCACTGCGATGGCGACGATGTTGGTGAACGTGATGGCATTGCCAAACGCGTCTAATAAAACGCCCGCGAGATCCAGTGAGTCGACGCCGGATATTGCCAGCTGAGAATTATCGCTCCAAACTTGGTTGGCTTGATTTAACCCAGTGCCATTGAGCAGGCTGAGCACTTCGTTTAAGGCTGTATTACTAATGGCTGTGTTGATGTCGCCATTGCCTGATTGGGCAACGCTAATTTTTAGGTCAATTAATGCACTGAGTGACATGAGTGTCTCCTTTTAAAATTGGACTTGGTATTTACTGTAGATGTGGATATAGGGCGACTCGTCTTCTTCGCCGTATTCAAAGCCGCTGTAGTTAAAGCCGGCGACAACGTCATCGAGGGTGATGTTGGGGTCTTTTTCAAATAGCTCGGCGATTATGTCGGCATAGTCGTCGAGTTCGTTGTCGGTGTTGTCTGACCAGGGCAGGTGAATGCCCACCACCAGCTCGGCAAAATGGATCAACTGAAGGCCTTCATATTCTGAGTTGCCATCGGCGAAGAATACGTTGGCATAGGGCTGACTATCCCGCGCATCGACAACGCGCGTGGCATAGACTTTGCCCTCAGTGAAAACGTCTTGCACTTGCTGGCAAACGTGTTCGCGGATTAACTTTCTAACACTTCCTGACATTATCGAACCTCGTATTTGCTGAGTCTGAATTTAAGATCGTTTTGCAGCAGCTTTCTGTAGTCAGAACTCATGACTCTGCGCGGGACGACACTCATTGCGCGGCTGAATTGTTTGTTGACTGATATTTTTACAGACTTTATTTCGTCTCTGGTCTGGCCTTTATAGTTGCCCTTTGTGGGCCGGTGGGTGATGCCGGTGCGCTGAAAAACATGGAGGTTGTCATTGAGACCTCTGGCGATAAATGCGCCTTTCCACATGTAACCCTTGGCCCTGACACCCTGCCTGTTTGTGCCTTTGCCTATGCGTGTTTTTTGCGAGTTGGTAAGCAAATTAACTGCTGATACGGGTGCGGCATAGCCGGTCAGTTTGACGTTCTGTTTTTTGCTGTTGGCCTTGGCTATAAAAGTTCTTTTTCGCAATGCTTTCTGAGGGATTCGCGTTTCTTTTGAGATTCCCCGAATCACTCTTTTAACCGATCTCCGCCCCACGGTGTTCAGCGCTCTGGCATTGGCACGGGGGACTTCGATATTTTTAATTTTGCGCAGTTTTTTGACATAGCTGCCGATCTGCTTGTCGAGTTTGTCTGCCATTATTTAGAGGCCGAGGCGGTGACCGCCCAGGTATCCTCTGTTTGAACTTCTCGGATTTTGTACGTGCTGCCGCCGATGACTGCCACGCTTACATTGCGGCCTATCTTTAGTCCGGCGAGCTGGGACTTATCAAAACTGATAACGGTCTGGCCATAGAGGGCCATGCCGGCGTCAGTCTGAGTGACGGCGTCTTCTTCGATAACCACATCGACATCATTAATCACAACTGTGGTATCCGCTGAGGTGACTGTGGCAACATCGCCGCCGAGCAGGCTGTGGGCCGCTCCTGTGGCAAGTTGTGCTAGATCTCTAAAATCGGTCATAGCTAACGGCCCTCACGGGTTGGAGTGAGGGCCATCAGGGTCATGGTCACGATTAGGCGACTGCTGGGATCAATAGAATTTCAGCAGGTGTCGCAATGGCGGTGTAGCTTTTGGTAAATACGCCGATCAAGGTGTTTGAGGTAGATACGGTGGTGACCTCTTTGGCGGTATCATCCCAGTATGCGTTGGCCCATTGGGCTGGGGTGTCTGCTGCGGTTTTACTGATCTTAAACACGCCCGATATAGTGGCTTCGCCATCTTCTGTGTCCAGCACGGTGCCGTTGGATACACCGAATAAACCACCAGCTCCCAACAGCACACCTTCGCCGCTGGCAATGGTGGATCCTGATCCGTTGGTGAATGTCAGCGTGTTGCCTTTTTGCACGAAAGTTTTCATTGATTATCTCCAAATAATAGTAAGCCCTGCGGCGCTTTAATGCGCCGCACGACGATTGAGTTGTTACTGATTTAAGCGGCTATTTAAACGCCAGGGTTTTTTGCTGCGCCACGGTGGTCGACCCAGCCCGCGCCAAAGTCATGGCTGATTTTTATCTTGACGCCATCAACATCAAAGCCGTTTTGCGTTTCGATGGTGGGGCCTGACTGGCCGTCGAGGTAGGCATATTCAAGCGCTGGATGTGCAGCAGGATTGGCGAACGTGTACCAGGGGTTGTTGGTGTCGGTAATGCGCTCTTCGACAATCAACTGCAGGCTGTTCTGGAAAATATTGACATTATCCGTGGTAGCTGCAAGAACCGCTGACAACAGCTTTTGAGCTTCAGTTTCACGCTCTGAGTTGACAACCAAATAGCTTGCGGTTGCATTGATGTATTCGCCGTCGAGACCTTTTTGCTGACGCATCAACTTTCGCAACTGCGACAGGCCCGCTTCATCAACTGCACCACCTGTGCCGAGATTTTTGCGCTTGGCGTTGGTGGAAAATACCGCGATGCCGTCTGATAGATTGGGATTCGACTTGACCAAATCCCAAATAATATCGGACTCTTTGCGCGCCGCAAGGTTGCCGATGCGGCCAATAAACTGCATCAGTGCGCCAAGGTCGTCATTGATAATCAGCTGGCGAGTGAATGAGAAGATGCGACCAAACGTTTCAACTTTATAAGTCTCATCTGACTCACTGACGGTGCCATACTTGTATTCACCTGACTCATTGACCTTTTCCAGACCTTCGCCGTTGCCCAGCTGTAAGCTGTGCTTGGCTTTAAAGTTCATTGCTGAGGTTTGAGTGGCAATAGGCTGAAAGGTGCGCGGTGTTTCGTCGTAGGCGCGGCGCAGCATTTTGTTCGAGACATCAGCAATAATCAGCGGAAAGTCGCTGGTGGAATGCAGTGCTTTTGCGGCCAGTTCTTGACGCGATAAGCCGCGCGTGCTGGATCCTGAATATTCAATCAGCGCCCGTGACATTTCCAGCATGCTCATACCACGGAATTCTGCATTGGTTTCGTCGAGTTTGTGATTAATGGGATCAACTCGATTGAGGATTGCTGATCCCATGGCTGTGCGCAGGGCACTGTTGTCACCGGCAACGGTTCTGATATGAGTGCTGGATGGGTGGCCACTGGCATCTCGGGTTGTGAGTATTTCCAGTGTTGCAGCGCGGGCGTCTTCAATGCTGAGACCGGTGTCGATCATTGAATCAATTTCTTTTTTAGTCAGCGAAGCTTTGGCACCAAGCTCAACAATGGAGGCTTTGCGCGCGCGGTCTTCATCCATCAGCGCAGCGAATGCGGCTTTAGGATCAGATGGTGCGGCTGGTGCAGCTGGTGCAGCTGGTGCAGCTGGTGCAGCCTTAGACACTATTACATCGTCATAAGACATGCCCAGGGCGCTGGCCAATGCGGTAGCTTCTACTGAGTAGAGTGATTCGAGCTTGCCATCCAAAATCGCTTGGATGTCGTCTTGGTGAATGCCGGTTGATGTAGCTACGCTTTGCAGCAAGACTTCCTGCGTTTTTTCGCCTGTAACTAGACTGTTTAACTGTGTGGTGATTGCGGCTACAGCTAATACTGTTGCAACGGCACCGCCAGCCACTTTCTTGGTTTTACGCTTGTATTTCATGGGGTCGTTCCTCTTAGGGTTGGATGCGATCGGTGCCGCACTTTTGGTTAAAAATAAATTGTTAAATTTTTCTGCAGGGGGCTTTAAGTCGCCCAGGGGGGTTGATGCTACAGCTTCGATTGGCAGGATAAGCTGGTCAGCAAAGCCTCTCTCTACAGCCTCTATGCCGTTCATCCAGATATCGTCGCCAGGCTCTAGCATGGCAATGACTTCGTCGACGGTCATGCCGGTTTTGTCTGCCACCATCATCGCGAGGCTCTGCTCTAGGATGTCGAGATTGTCTGCGGTTTTTCGCAATTCGTCGGCATTGCCTGCTGCGCCAAGCCATGGCTTGTGATACATCATGAGTGCATTTTCAGGGATGTAGATAACATCGGCGGCCATCGGGACAAATGCCGCCATGCTGGCTGCAATGCCATCGATATAGACGACTACTCGCTTGGGAGACTGCTTGAGGCGGTTGTACATGGCGATGCCTTCCATGACATTGCCGCCGCCTGAGTGAATGCGTACAACAATTTCATCGCCAGAAACAGATTCGATCTGCTGCACGACAGACAGCGCATCGAGGCCATCCCACCAATCGCCAATTTCCCCGTAGAGCAACAGCTCGCCTTTGGCATTTATGCTGTTTTTTGCCTCAATAAGGTTGTTTTTCTTTAGATTAGTGCTGGCTACTGCTTTAAAAATACTATTCGTCTTCAGGGTCTTGTTCACCTGTTGGCTCCTCTGCTGGCTGAGTTTGGGATTGCATTTGGCCTGACTGGCTAGTCTTTCTGGCATCTGAGTCGAAGACTAATTCCAGTTCGTCCATCAGCACTGTGTCTTGCTTTATTTCACGCAGTAGCGCCTCGGCATCGGGATAACCGAGGGAGCGGGCCGCGCCGGAGAATGACATCAGGCCGCTGCGGATCTGCTTAATCATTGCGGGTATATCGTCACGCAGATTGAGAATCTCAACGCGTGGCGGTGTCCAGTCAAAGGTGACGCCTTCAATGTTGTGGCCGTTGAGCGCTGCGGATTCGATAAACCATTTTTCGATGCGCTTTAAGGCCATGGGCTGCATGATGTTTTTGCGCCAGCGTCGAACATTTAGATACATCTCTAAGCGGCCCATTTTGCCGTTGGCAAAGTTGGCATTGGAGAGGTCGCCGGTGAGGGATTCGTAGCTGATGCCATAAGCTTTTGCAATCAGGTGCTCTTCTTTTCTGATGATCGCGTCTTGTCCTGACATGGCTGGCAGGCTGTTGAATTCTACGGTTTCATCTTGGCCCAGACGTGCTAGCAGGCCAGGCTCTAGCTTGCTGGGTAGCACATCGCCATTGGCTTTGCCCTCTTCTCCCTGAGTGATAAACCCGACCAGACAGGCGGCTATTTTTTGCTGCTCGACTATAGCGTCCATCATTGCGTCGAGGTTGCGCATTCGCGACATAGCAGCCGCTGCCGGGGGGATGCCGCGCACTTGCCCTGGACGTAATATTTCATAGACATGGGCAATCTGGTCGGCGCTGACAAAGCGTGATGATGAGCTGACTGTCAACTCACCAGGATGGTTGTCATGAATGTAGTAACCGGCGCGCTCTTTGCCGGTTTTGCTCCGACGCAGGGCCACGCCTTGGATCACTTCATAGTTGTCAAATGTGCCGTTTTTGCATTCGTCGATAAAGTCGCCTTCGACTAATCGGATCCGCAATGGCACACGATTGCCGCTGGTGTTATCGGTCTGGCGAATCAATACGGCTTCGCCAGACTCGGACTGGGCGCGCCAAATTAATGACTGCAGGCCGTAGAGGTCGCTGCAGCCATCGGCATCACACCAGGTGCTGCTGGCCCATTCTTTCATCAACTCATTAGCCAGCTTGGCTTTACGTTTGCTGCTGTGTTTGGCGATGGGAATAAACCCCTCGCCAACGGTGTTGGACACCCGAGCTTCAATGGCAGATCCTGCGTAAGGGTTGTTGCGCACTTGCTCACGATGGCGCGCCCGCAAGATTGTCAGCGAGCCTCTATTTTCAGCGTTTTGCGAGTTGTCGGATCCACGCACCCAGGTATTGCGCCGACCCTGTCCGGCGGCGTCATAGCCTGCGCGTGACTGGGTGATGTCGATGATATAGCGCGATTTGGCGCGGGCAGCTCCGATGGCGGGAAACACATAAGCGATCGCCCGATCTATTATGTTGGGTTTCATTGATAGGCCTTATCAAATGTGGTTCTGATGACGCGCTCGCTGCTGGCAGCAGGCGGGTTAAGATCGGCTTTGATTAATGCGCGAACCGATAGCATCTCATCGAGGGATCTGTATTTAACAGTTCGGTCTCGATAGACCACTTCCATCACGCCGGTTTTGATGGCTTTGTTTAAAACATCAAGATCGGCCTGTGCAAAATCTTTCATTATTTATTTCCCCAAAAAGGTGATTCTCTTCGCGGCGCTGGCTGTTCTTCAACGTCATCCGGTTTGTCGATAGGCTTAAACATATCGGTCTGCAGCAGCTGTCTTTCCAGTGCCGTCCATTCGTTTTCTTTGAGCAGATGAACCCGCTTGGCGCGGGCCGCATGCAGGGCATAAACCTCACAATCCCAGGCCTCAACTGCCTGCCCGTTTTTTTGTGTCCAGACCCTGCGGTTGCGGATTGTCTTGTGCGGGATCTTGGCTTCGCCGGTCATCTGGTCGAAATAATCCCAGCGCATTTGGTCGAGTTTGTAGTAGTGAAACCCGCCACTCTCTGTCTCTAGTGCCATATGCCCAGCAAGCCAGTCTTTCGCTTTGTTGGTGCCGACAATAAAAACTTTTACACCGCGCTTTTGCGCTTTGGTTTTTTTGTCGTGGCGCTTGTGGTCGAGTGAGTGGAGCTTTGGCTGTGTGAATATCTCGGGATCTGACTGCGCGCTTGAGCCTTTAATCGCCATGATGATTCGGTTTGGGTATTTCTTTTGTCTCGATCGAACCCATTCATACACTGCATCAGATGTGGATCCATCTGATGAATCTATGCTGATCGCTGTGGCGAATATGCTTGCGCCGCTTTCGTGCTCAAACGCTTTAAATACAGTCTCGTCGAGGGCGTCCCACACCGGATCGTTCTTGTCGATGCAGGTGTTGCTGGCTGATATTTCGCCCCAGTACATACCCCAAGATCGATCTTCTGAACCCCAGGCTCTAATCCCTATAGCAACTCTGTCATGCTGGACATCGATGCCCACAGTGACGATCAAGCCAGCGGCGGGACAAATAAATTCATCGCGCTGGGACTCTGGATCTTCTTTAGCGATCTCACGAAATGCATCCGCGTCCATGCGGCCATCTTGGTACTCATATGCCAAGCCGAGCTGGTTATTGACGAACGATATTTTCTTCGTTTCGTCACCGCGAGAGGAATAATATTCCGCTTCCAGATGCTTCTCGACCAGCTCGATAACAGAGGAGCCAGGCAGGCAGCTGTAGAGTTCACCCAACCTGACAAAACCTTTGATGCGGCCATTTGTTTTCCGTGTTGGCTTCCATCCGCAAAAGCGATCGCCGGACTCGATTGCTCGATCGACAGTGTCGCGTATATTGCTCTGCCGGCGGTTGTCATTCCAAACCTCACCACAATACGGACAGTTATAAACTGCTGTTTCGGGTAGTTCTAACCCATACACGGAGTGTTTTTCGGCGCCCTCTTCAGCCTGCAACCAGCTGACATGGTCCACATTCAGCACATGGGACTCACCGCAGCCATGGCATTCAATGGGGAGCACACACATATCGCTCAACTCCATGCGCGCTTCGACCCGGCTGAAGTTCTTGATCGATGGCGTGCCGCCTAATACTCGCTTTGGCTTGCGAAATCGCTTGGTGCGTTCAAACAAAATGGTCACCGAGTCACCCTGACCCTGCACATTCTCTGCAGCATCGTCTGGCTCTTCGATAAACACAAAGGGCGACGAGGTGGACTTCATCGATCGCACCGCATTGGATCCGATCAACTTCAAAAAGCCGCCAGCATAGCTTCGGTGCAGCAGGCTGTTGCCGGTCTGCCTGGTAGTCGAGACATCCATTTTTTCAGCGACCGCTGGGCAGCCTTTGACAAATGGGCCAAGCTTTTCTTGGCTGAATTCTCGCGCCGCATTCACTGCAGAGAACATGCCGATAATCGGTGATGGATTCTGGTCGATGCGGCTTAAAATGTAACCCAGCAGAATGGTTGTCCAGGCGACCTGTGATGCTTTTTGGCAATAGACGTCGGTTATATCGTCATCATCTAGCGCCGCGCAAACACCTCGCATATGCGGTACATAATAAAAATCAAAATCACCAGGGGTATCACTATTTTCTGACGGCAGCTTTATGTTTTTTTCGATCCACTCCGCTGTCGGCATTGGTGGCTGCGGAAATAGATGCACAAGGCTGGCCGCTAAGACCTGCGTTAAATTGGTCTGCGCTGCCTGCAACATTTCCGAGGGCAGCTCGAAGTGGTTTGAGTATGATCTCATCGTCTAAAGTGATCCCGTGTTCTGCCTCGACGGCTTGCACAGCACGATTACCGGCGGCAACTATCTGAGCCTGAATATCTTTCATCAGGTGGATAAGCAGCGGCTCAATGTCGGGGATGTTTATGATTAGTTTTAAACGCTCGGCCAGGTCCAACTCTTTAAGTTGGGCTGATGCCAGGGTCTCTCGCTCGCGCACAGCCCCCAATCCTTTATCAGATCGGCCTGCGGCTTCTTCGCGCAGCTTGGAGATATACGCTAACCTGATAGTGTCAGCGGAATCGGCCTTATGATCGAGATTAAGCTCTCGTAGCAAATCCCGCAGCCGGCGTTCGGATATATCAAGGTGCTCTGCCAGATCGGCCTGAGACAGCTTGGTTTTATTTTTAAGGCTGCCGTTTAGGTGGTCAACGTAACCATGGACAACTTTTGGCAGAATAAACTTGTTAGGAGCCTCCCGTGGAATGACCCCATCTTTGACAAGCTTATCGAGTTCCTTTGGCGTGACCTTGATGAGTCGAGCAGCGACATCACCAACAATAAATCCATCACTCACTCGGACTCCGTCAACCTTGACTCAGCACATGTATCGAACGCCTCACCCGTACTTTCGAGCGTAGCCTGTTTTCCGGTATATTCTTGCCAGCGACGAATAATTACATCGCAGTACTTTGGATCTAGCTCCATCATCCGGCAATGACGGGCCGTCTTCTCGCAGGCGATCAGCGTTGATCCTGA
>Ga0070747_1001657_pt1 | contig 10786 bp, 5 predicted proteins | sample VirMetDEL_Mar_31_FD_77321 | JGI IMG/M metagenome (GOLD analysis project Ga0070747, IMG submission 77321) | Aqueous microbial communities from the Delaware River and Bay under freshwater to marine salinity gradient to study organic matter... | ecosystem: Environmental > Aquatic > Marine > Coastal ...
ACTTTAACTAGACCAGATGGTCGTACTGACAACCAAGGAACAGACGCAAATCCTATTACTCCTGCTGATAGTGTAATCGAAGAAACAGCATGCTACGATGATTTGTTAGCGGCTAAAAGAATTACATCTTCCGATGTGTCTTTCGTAATACCTAGAAGAAATTGGACTTCAGGTACAGTTTACGATATGTATAGACACGATTACGGTAATAGAATTACAGGTGGTACTTCAACACAGACTTCAACTAGTGGCGCTACAAATTTATTTGATGCAACATTTTATATTAAAAATAGTGCTAACAGAGTTTACAAATGCTTAGATAACAATAACGGTGGAACAGTAAGTGACGAACCTACTGCTACAACGACTTCTGTTATTTCAACTTCTGATAACTACAAGTGGAAATATATGTACACTTTATCAGCTGCTCAACAATCAAGTTTCTTATCAACTGACTTTATGGCAGTTGCTACTGATAGCACAGTTTCAGGAGATGCAATTAACGGTGAAATTAACATCATAAAAATTAAATCTGCTGGTACAGGTGGTACAGACGGAACACATACAAGTGTACCAATCAGAGGTGATGGTTCATCCGGTGTTTGTTCAGTAACAATCGCTTCAGGTGCAGTTACAGCCGTTTCAGTTACAACTAAAGGTACAGGTTACACTTACGCATATATTAGAGTTGCAGATATTAATACTGCTGGCGGTGGGTCGTTAACGGGTGCAGAGTTAGATTGTATTATTGAACCACAAGGTGGTCATGGTTTCGATGCAGTAAAAGAATTAGGTGGATTTTTCTTAATGTTAAATCAATCATTAGAAGGAACCGAAACAGCAAATACAGGTGACTATACTGCTAGTAATGATTTTAGAAAAATAGTTTTAATTAGGGATCCTAAATCTAGTGGTTCTGCTGCTACAGCAACTACACTAAGAGCAACTAAAGCAATTAAGATTGCAAGTTCTCCTACACCAGGCACATTTCAAGCAGACGAAAAAATTACTCAAGCAACAACCGGTGCAGTAGGTAAAGTTGTAGAATGGGATAGTGCAAACAATATTTTATACTATATTCAAACAGGCTTTACAGACGCAGGTGTAGATAGTAACGGTAATAAATCGGCATTTAGCGGAGCTAATGTTGTTACAGGTGCTACTTCAAGTGCAACAGGAACACCAGATAGTTCATCTAGTGCGACAGTCAATAATGTTGTTTTTAGTTCAGGTTATTCAACAGCTGAGTTAGACGAAAATTCAGGTGATGTTATATACATTGAAAATAGGGCACCAATCGTTAGAGCGGCTGACCAAACAGAGAACATTAAACTGATTATAGAATTTTAACGAGGGAAATAAATGCCAAGTCCAACAGACTTTAACCTCTCGCCATACTATGATGACTACAGCGAAGATAAAAAGTTCCATAGAGTTCTTTTTAGACCTGCTTTCTCAGTACAGGCAAGAGAGTTAACACAACTACAGACTATTCAACAAAACCAGATTGAAAGATTATCTGACCATTTCTTTGAAAAAGGAACAATGGTTATTCCTGGTGAGATTTCCTACGACTTAAATTACACAGCTGTTAAATTAACAAGTTTCACAGGTTCATCTACTTTATCAGACTTTGTTGGCAAAACATTCAAAGGTGCAACTTCAGGAGTAATTGGTACTATTATCAATTCAGTTGCTACAGAAAATACAGACCCTAATACTTTATACATTAAATATCAAAATGCTGGTACGGATAATGTTTCATTTACTTTTGCAGACGGAGAAACTTTAAATGAAAGTTCTACTGCTGGAGTTTTAGTAGCTGCCGGTTTTAGTGCCGTAGTTGAAACAACAGCAACTGGTTCAGCGGCTAATGTTGCAGCTGGTGTTTATTACATTAACGGATTTATGGTTCAGGTTTCTGAACAAACTATTATCTTAGACAAATACACAGCAACACCATCTTATAGAGTTGGTTTAACTGTATCAGAAAGTTTCATTCAATCTACAGATGACACATCACTGTTAGATAATGCACAAGGCAGTTCAAATGTGAACGCTCCGGGTGCAGACAGATTTAAAATTACTTTAACATTAACTAAAAAAGCATTAACAGCAGTTGATGATGCAAACTTTGTTGAGTTATTAAGACTTAAAGTTGGTATTCTTCAAAACCAAGTTAGAACAACTGAATATGCAATCTTAGAAGATACATTAGCAAGAAGAACATTTGATGAAAGTGGTGATTATGTTGTTCGTACTTTTGATATTGATTTAAGAGAACACATTGTTGATGGTAATAACAGAGGTATCTATACTTTAGCAGAAGGTGGTCAAGAAAGCTTAATGGCGGCCGGACTTTCTCCTGGTAAAGCATATGTTAGAGGTTATGAAATTGAAACAATTGGTACTACATTTTTAAACATCAATAAAGCTAGAGAGTTTGATACTCAAAATAACTTTAATACAAGATTTGATGTTGGTAACTATGTACATGTTAAAAATGTTTACAATGCGCCAGATGTTAATGAGGACTCAGGTGGTATTGCAGACGCATATAAAAAATTACAATTATTTGATGTAGCTACAAGTGCTAGAGGTACAGTAGTTAGTAACAGTGGTAATACAGTACCAGAAATTGGTCGTGCTAAATCAAAAGGTTTTCATTATCTTGCCGGTTCAGCAGCTAGTTTTATATTTGCAAGTAGTTCACTAACAGACGCAATTTACAGAAATTACCTATTCGATATTGAGATGTTTACTCATCTTAATATGGTAACTAACACAGCATACACAGACGGAGAAAAAGTAACTGGTGGTACTTCAGGTGCAACAGGTTTTGTACAAGATGTTACTACAGAAACTTCAGAAACAATTTCAGCTGCGACTAAAGCTAATCCTGCCGTTGTAACAATTACAGGTCATACACTTAAAGAAGGCCAACAAATTACAATTGCTAGTGTCGGTGGTATGACACAACTTAATGGCAATATTTACACTGTAAGAAATCCAGGCACAAACACTGTAGAGTTATATGATACAGATGGTACAACTTCAATTGACAGTTCTGCTTTTGGTACATACACTTCAGGTGGTACAGCAACACACGGCGTACTAGTTCTATCAGGTGTCACAGGTACATTTGTTGCAGGTGAAACAATTACTGGACAAACATCAACTACAGCAGTTGCCGTTCAATCAAATGCAGTAGGATTTAAAGCTGTTAGAACATGTGAGTTCTCAGCCGTTAAATCAATTTGTCAAGCAGGTTCTCCTACACATACTTCTGATACAGATTTAACAAATGTGTATGGTGCAGTAGCACAATTAACTGGTACTGTTTCAATTCCAAACAGTTCAGCTGCCATGACTGGTTCAGGTACGGCATTTCAAACAGAATTAAAAGTAGGTGATAATATTTCATTTACTACAAACGCTGGTACTGTATTAACAAGAACAGTTGAAGCAATTATTTCAGATACTTCAATTACATTGTCATCGGCAGTTGGCGGTTCAGATGTAACTTCTACAGTTGCTTGTAATAGAACAAGAACAAAATTAACTAATTCAAATAAAAATACGGCAATCTTTAAATTACCGTATAGTAAAATAAAAACATTAAAAACTACTGCTAACTCTGGTTTAACTGATACAAACTTTACAGTAAGAAGACAATTTGTTGCTACACTATCTTCAGGTGCAGCTACACTGACTGCTGGTACAGACGAAACTTTCTCATCACTAGATGAGGCAGATTACACAGTTTCAGTAACAGCCGCAGGTTCAGGTTCAGGTACAGTAGGAAATATATTAAGTTTAACTGGTAATAACGCCGATGGTGACGCAATCTTTGGATTAGGTGGTTCTCCTTCAGGCAAAACTTTAACATTAGATTTTGGTAGTGCATATGCAAACGCAACTATTAAAGTTGTTGCTACCGTTTCTCGTTCAGTTGCAAACTCTAAAACAAAAACTTTAAATACTGGAACAACTACAGCAGTTTCATCTCAAACAGTAATTCAAAACGGCACCATAGGTTTAGGCAAGGCAGATGTCTTTGTGTTAAACAGTGTTTTCATGGCACCTGATTTTAGTACAGATGCAACGACAAGTCACACAGATATTACTAGTAGATTTACTTTAGACACAGGTCAAAGAGATAACTACTATGACATTGGTAGAATTAAACTAAATGCTGGTGAGGTTGTACCAACTGGTAGATTATTAATTAACTTTGATTACTTCACACACGATGCTGGTGATTATTTTGATATCGACAGTTATACAGATGGTGGTATTGACTATGAAAGAGTTCCAACTTATACTTCAGATACAACTGGTATAGAATATGAATTATCAGATTGTTTAGACTTTAGACCAAGAGTTGATGATGAAACAGGTGTCTATGATGGTAGTACAACAGCAGGAAGAGCTGGTGAAGAATTAAGAAGATTTACAGGTTCAAACTATTCAACAGTTGATGTTGTTAAGTTTGGTTCAAATGTTTCTTCTGATTTTGAATACTATCTACCAAGAATTGATAAAATCTTTATTGATAAAGAAGGCGCATTTAAAATTCTATCAGGTGCGGCCGCATTAACACCACAAGTTCCAGGCGCTTTAGCTGGTGCATTACACCTATACACATTAGAAATTCCAGCATACACATTGTCAACAGAAGATGTAACAATCAAAAAGATTGACAATAAGAGATACACAATGAGAGATATTGGTAAACTTCAAGACAGAATTGAAAACTTGGAATACTATACTCAGTTATCATTGTTAGAAACACAAGCACAAAATTTACAAATACAAGACGCTAGTGGTTTTGATAGATTTAAAAATGGATTTATTGTAGATAACTTTACAGGTCATAACATCGGCGATGTCGGCAGTGCAGATTACAAATGTTCTGTTGATATGGCAAAAGGTGAGTTAAGACCTATGTTTACAGAAGATGCAGTAAAACTTATTGAAGCTGACGATGACGGAACAGTTATTACGGCAGCCGACAGAACAAGTGCAAACTATCAAAAGACTGGTGATTTAATTACACTACCTTATACAGAGGTAACTTTAATTGACCAACCGTTTGCAAGTAAAACATTAAATGTTAACCCATTTGATGTTAGAAGTTTTGCTGGTACAGTAGAATTAGACCCACCAGGAGATGAGTGGAAAGAAACAGAAAGAGCGCCAGAATTAGTTGTTAATAATGTTGGTGGTTTTGACACATTAGTTTCTAACTTAGGAAACTCAGCGTTAGCAGGCTTCGAGATTGGTACCGTCTGGAACGAATGGCAAGACAACTGGACTGGTCGTCCTGTAGATATTACTACAAGAGATACAAGTGGTAATCAAAGAGCTGGTCGTAGAATATTCAGAACAACTGAGATTACTTCAACTCAACAAGTTCAACAAACTAGAACAGGTATCAGACAAACAATCGTACCTCAAACTGTAAGAAACTCTATCGGTGACAGAATTGTATCTGTTGCATTTGTTCCTTTTGTTAGAAGTAGAACAGTTAACTTTGAGGCTACATTATTAAAACCAAACACTAGAGTTTTCCCATTCTTTGATAATATTGATGTATCGGCTTATGTAACACCAACAGGTGGTTCATTAGGTGGTAACTTAGTATCAGATGATAATGGTGCTGTAACCGGTACATTCTCAATTCCTGACCCTACAGTGGATGCAAATCCAAGATGGAGAACAGGTCAAAGAGTATTCAGATTAACAAGTTCATCAACAGATAATAGAACAGATGTTCAAACTTCCGCTGAAGCTGATTATCTTGCAAGAGGTATTTTAGAAACAGTACAAAATACAATTATCTCAACAAGAGAACCAAGAATTGTTAGAAGTGCAACTTCAGAAGACAGAAGTATTAGTAGAACATCTACAAGAGATGCAACAAGAACAGTAGGTTGGCATGACCCATTGGCACAAACATTCTTAATTGATGATGTTGGTGGTGTGTTTATGACCTCTATTGATATTTTCTTCTCATCTAAATCAGATAACATTCCTGTAACTTTACAAATTAGAGAAGTTGTAAATGGTTATCCAGGCAACAAGATTTTACCGTTTTCTGAGATTACATTAAATCCTAGTTCTGTAACTACATCAACTGACGGTACTACAGCAACTAACTTTGCTTTTAAATCTCCTGTTTACATACAAGAGAACACAGAGTATTGTATAGTTCTATTAGCAAATACAACAGACTACACAGTTTATGCAAGTAGATTAGGTGAAACGATGATTGGTTCAGATAGAACAATATCACAACAACCTTATGCTGGTGTTTTATTTAAATCACAAAACGGTTCTACTTGGACTGCTGACCAAAACGAAGATTTAAAATTCAAAATTAAAAGAGCAGAATACTCAAATGTTTCTGGTCAATTAACATTAGTGAATGATGCATTAGAAGTTAAAACATTAAAACAAAATCCAATTAGAACAACTAATAGTTCTTCTACAGTTAGAGTGTTTCACAAAGCACACGGTATGCACGGAACATCTAACAATGTAACACTTGCAGGATTTACAACATCTACAAGTTACAATGGTATCACTGGCGCTCAACTTAACGGAACATATACATCTATTTCAAATGTAACTTTAGATAGTTACGATATCACAGCAGGTGGTACAGCGAATGCTACAGGCGATACAGGTGGTACAGGAATTACTGCTTCACAAAATAGATTGTTTGATACTGCTGTTGTTTCATTACAAACAATGGAAGTTCCAGGAACAAACATTGTTACAGATATAAGAACAACTGGTGGTCGTTCAGTTCATGGTTCAGAAACAGAATTTGCATTACAAGGCACATCAGCTAGAGTTGCAGTTGTACCTAATGATAACATTTACTTTACTTCTCCTAGAATGGTTGCAAGTCAAATTAATGAAACAACTGAAATGTCTGGTAGTAAATCACTATTTGTAAGGTCAACATTGACAACTACAAATACTAAACTTACACCGGTGATTGACTTATCAAGAGCAAGTATGTTCACTATTCAAAACAGATTAAATACACCAACTAATGGTAATACACCAGACTTTGTTGCTGAAACTAATCCAACTGGTGGTTCTTCAAGTGCAGTTTACATTACAAGACCAATTACACTTGAAAATGCATCAACAGCTTTAGATGTAAGAATAACAGGTAATATTCGTTCATCTTCAGAAGTTGAAGTTTATTACAGAGCAACTTCTTCAGAAATTACTTCTGATATTAAAGATATAGCATTTACACCTTTCAACACAGCAGGTGAAGAAGATGTTACAGTTGCACCAGCAGAAGACGATACTACATTTAATGAATACAAATACACAGTTACAGGTATACCAGATTTTACAGCATTTCAAATTAAGTTAGTGATGAAAGGTAGTATTTCATCTTATCCACCAAGAATTAGAGATTTAAGAGGAATTGCATTGGCAGTATAATTACTATGAGCAATAAATTACAAGTACAAGGTTATGACAATTTGATGAGAGATACCAGAAGTGGTGGTATTGTAAATACTGATGTAACTGAATATCAAAAATACATGAACAGAGTTAGAGCAAGACGGTCACAATCAGATGAAATTAAAGATGCTTGTAGAGAGATAAATAGTATTAAAGCAGAAATGCTTGAAATTAAAAAATTGTTAAAGGGCTTAATCAATGGCAGTTAGAAGCATTGCAGTAACGGATACACTAGAAACATTCAGAACAGAATTTAATGGTCTGGCTGCAAATGATTTTGGTGATATCGCAACATTAGATAGTGCTCTTTCAGCAACCTCTGTAATAGGTGCTGTAAACGAATTATCAGCTCAGGTATCGGCAGCTGCAGGTTTCTTTATTGAAGATGCTTCTTCAACCAGACAACAAATTGGTGCTGGTGAAACTATGAGAATTTTTGGTACTTCAAATGAAATTGAAGCTGTTGTAAGTGCAACAGATACCTTAACAATCGGTTTACCAGCAAGTGTAACTGTAACAACTGAATTAACTACACCTCTAGTAGATGCAGTTACAGTTGAAGCAGGAACAATGACACTTATTGGTGGTTCTATCACAGATAGTAGTGGTGCAATATCTTTTGGTAATGAAAACTTAACTACAACTGGTAATGTTTCAGGTGGTACGATTAACGGCACTTCTGTAGTTTCAACTGGTGCAGTTTCAGGTACGACAATTACAGGTACAGGAGATATTTCAACTTCTGCTCAATTTGTATTAACAGGTGCTGGTAAAGGTATTGTATTTGAAGGTGCTACAGCAGATGACTTTGAAGCAACTTTAAAAGTAGCAGGTCCTAGTGCAGATGTAGTTGTAACTATTCCTAGTTTAGGTGCAAATGCAAACTTAGTAACAACTGGCGACACTGGTACAGTTTCAAGTACCATGATTACAAACGGTACTATTTTAAACGAAGATATCGCAGACACACAAATTAGAGCTGCAAAATTAAATTTAGCTTCAGACACACTTATTGTAGATACACTAACTGCTAATACGATTACTGGTACTGCTTCAGTTGCACAGTTGGTATCATTAACGGCTAACGATACTACAAATGAAACAGTTTTCTTAACATTTGCCGATGGTGCTACTGGTAACCAAGGTTTAGAAACAGACGCAAATTTAACTTACAATCCTAGTTCAAACTTATTAAGTACAACTGCTACAGCAGCTCAATATGCTGACTTGGCCGAGAAATATACCTCAGACCAAGAATATGTACCAGGCACAATTGTTATGTTTGGTGGTGATGCAGAAGTTACTATCTCGGAAGATAGAACAAAAAAAGTTGCAGGTGTTGTATCAACACATCCTGCTTATTTGATGAACAGTCATTTAGAAGGCACTTCTGTTGAAGTTGCTCTACAAGGTCGTGTTCCATGTAAAGTGGAAGGCACTGTTCACAAAGGTGATATGATTGTTGCTGGTTCTACACCAGGCGTTGGTATTGCACATAATGACCCACAACTTGGTCAAGTAATTGGTAAAGCATTAGAAAATTACAATTCTACAGAAATAGGAATGATTGAGGTAGCTGTCGGCCGACTTTAATAAATAGTCTATATGATAGACCGTTTATATAATGAAATCACAAGTTACGATAGGTTTATTGATTATCAAATACAGATAATTGATAAAGACGGTAATGACCATTTCGCAAAAGATTTAATTAGCTACGACAAATGGATTAGTGTTTGGCAAACTTATCCAAACATAAAAGTCGAAGGCTTAGATGATAAAAATTATCACACACAATTAAAATTTGACAAAGAAATAAACAGTAACCATATGTTTGTTAATAACATAGGCGGTTTTTCTTTTAAGGAACACAAAGACGATACAAATGTATATCTTCATGTTGTTAAAGGCAAGAAGTTTGTACATATGAATGATGAAATTATAACAGTATCCGAAGGCCAAGGTATACATATACCTAAAGGCACCTATCATAAAGTTGATAGTGAAAAGGATACATGGGCATTGAGTATAGGTTATTATGAATAGAATGATATATGTAAAAACAACTGAAACTTGTCAGTTGAATTGTAAACACTGTTTTACAAATGGTATCAATGGTGCTAAAATTTATTTCAATCCAGAAAAGACTGCTGATTGGGTAAAAAGATTACACGAAGTAGCATATAAACCAAACGATACTATACATTACGAATTTCACGGTGGCGAACCTTTCCTCGCACCAATATCCCACATGACTAAGTTCTATGAAGAAACAAAAGAATTGTGGCCTCAAACTTCATTCGGTATTACATCTAATTTTGTTTTAAAACTCACAGACGAACATTGGAAATTTATTAAAGGACCTCTAAACAATCGTGTAGGCACGAGTTGGGATCCTAAGATTAGATTTGAAAACCCTAAACAAGAAGTGTTGTGGAAAAACAATGTGAAAGCATTAATAGATGCTGGTGTCACAGTAAAACTTTTTATATCAGTAACAAAAGATACACTTGATATTGAACCTATAAAACTATTAAGGTGGGTAAAAGCACTAGGTGTACAAGAGATGGCTCTTGAAAGATTAACTGGTAATGGTAATGCATTGTTGCATCCAGAAATCTTCCCTAGAAATGTTGACCAAGATGCATGGTTCTTAAAAATGCATCAACAATCTGAGGAACATGGTGCAAGAGATTGGTTTGAAAACGAATTCTTAGAAACCATATATGATAAATTTGAAAAGAATTTTAATAAAGGTGGTACTTTTTGTAGGGATTGTGAAGAAAAACTATACACAATTAATGCAGATGGCACACTATCTGGTTGCCCTAATGCAGCTCCAGAAGAACAGTTTGGACATATAAATCAAGATATAAAAACTCTTATAAATAGTCCAAAGAGAATAAAGAATATCGCATGTGAACGGGCAAGGGATCCAAGATGTTTTGAATGTCCAGTATTTGCGTTTTGTGGTGGTGATTGTCACCAACTAGAATGGCAAGGCGACATATGTGGTGCTCCGAAAAGTTTAATGAAATATTTAAAGGCAGAGAAACATGGCGATAACAGGTGATATAACAAAAAATAATATTGTAGCAAGGTTTAAGCAATTGGTACACGATGTTGCTAGTGCAAGTATTGTTCGTGGTACAAATAGTAAACCTTTTACAGAAATGCCAAATGCTAGATACGGTGGTAGAACTGATGCTTCATTTATTTCTATTACTGGCGCTTCTATTTCAGGCGATACAATTACAGCAGCTACAATTAGAAGTGTACTAGAAACTGA
>Ga0070747_1001660_pt1 | contig 10776 bp, 9 predicted proteins | sample VirMetDEL_Mar_31_FD_77321 | JGI IMG/M metagenome (GOLD analysis project Ga0070747, IMG submission 77321) | Aqueous microbial communities from the Delaware River and Bay under freshwater to marine salinity gradient to study organic matter... | ecosystem: Environmental > Aquatic > Marine > Coastal ...
CGTAGAGAACAAGTGGGTAAATGGAGTAATACAAGTAACGTATTTGATACAATGAAGGCAACTACTACTGTATCTTCAACATGGAATACTGATTCAAACATATCAGTAATAGGTAGTGACGGTGTAGAATCATTAGGTGTTCAAGACGGTGCAATATATTACGAAACTGATACTAACAAAGAATACATACTTTCGAATGATATTTGGACTGAACTGTAGGTAGTTAAACTTGGCAGTTATTGCACAAGTATTTCAGTCGAATGTTTTTCAAAACAACGTATATCAACAAACTTGGGGTGCTCCAGTATTTCAGAAGAACATATTCCAGAACAACGTATTTGACGTACCTACAACATTACTAAAGATAGTAAATGAGACAATCAATACTGCTGAATCAAAAGTAAAACTAAGTTCAATAGTTAGAACTATAAACGAGACAATATCAATACAGGCATTTAGAAGCAAGCTCAGGGCTATACTCAAACTTGTATCAGATAACGTTCAAACAACAGAACAAAAGAATACACTAAGAGGACTGTCTAGGGCATTAAACGATACCGTAAACACAGAGGAGTCAAAGACAAAGTATATGACCTTGTTAAGGTCACTCGTAGAGACAGAGCAGGTGTCAACTGGAACTTCATTTATCAAAGGACTAAAGAAGGTATTCAATGACACAGTTCAGGTTGCAACCAACACCAAGATAGGAAGAAGCATATCGAGAGTAATCAGCGATACCGTATCAATAGGAAAGAGGGTATTCCAGTCCAACGTGTTCCAGTCCAACGTGTTCCAAGGCAGAATATCTGAGGCTATCACATTACTAGGTAAGGTAAGAACAGTAACGGAGACAGTAAGAATAAACGAGGCATTAAAGAAACTACAGGGATTACAAAAAGTAATAACCAACACCGTTCAGGCAGCGGAGTCAAAGATAAGACTAAGGGTAATGACAAAGCTTGTATCTGAGACTGTCAATGTTCTTGCATTTAGAGACAGGCTAAGAACACTTACAAGGGTAATTTCTGATACTGTCAGCATATCAGCAGTAACAAACTATGTCAGAGGCAAGGCACATATTGTAAATGACACTGTATCCATAAACAAGATAGGTGTATTCCAACCAAACATATTCCAGAACAACATATTCCAAGAAGCTCAACATGAAGCAATTAGACTAAGAGGACTCGCTAGAATAATAAACAAGACAGTAAGTGTGTCAGATTCATTCAAGAAACACATGGTATTGTCCAGAGTAAGGGCAGAGACAGTCAATACATCTGAGTCATTTAGCAGGTTGATGGTAGTAAAAAGAGCATTTGCCGAGTCAGTAAGTGTTGTTGAATCTGTAATAAGATCAGGTGTAATGAAGAAAGTTTACAATGAGACAGTAAGTATTATAGCATTTAGAGATAGACTTAGAACACTCGGAAAGATAATCAACGAGTCAGTTCAGTTTAGTGAAACCATACGTGAGATGGTAGGACTTGGCAGAATTATAAACAGTACATTGTCCGTATCTGAAAATCAGGCTAGGGCATTAGGATTTGTAAAGGTTGCAAACAGTGCAGTAAGTATTGCACATAACTATGTAAAGTACCAAGTGTTAAAAAGAACAGTAACAAAATCTGTTAGTGTATCTGAAGGATTTTACAAGAGTTGGATAAGAAGATTCAATGAGACAGTAAGCATATCTGAAACACAAATACACTTAGGTGAAGTACTCAAAGTATTATCTGAAACAGTAAACATACTAGCATTTAGAGACAGGCTAAGAACACTCAGAAAGATAATCAATAACTCTGTCAGTGTATCTGAAACTGTACCAAGACTAAGAGGAATATTCAGAACCATCACAGAGACAGTTCAAACATCAGATGCTTTCAAGTGGTACAGAACCATCAACAGAGTTGTCATATCAACCGTTCAGGTAGCAGAGTCATTGTTAAGATATAATGTAATGTTAAGAATAAAGAATGAAGTTGAAAGAATAGGCAAGAACATATTCCAGTCTAACGTGTTCCAAATCAACGTGTTCCAACAGGTCACTGAGGTAGTCAGAATAAGAGGAATGAGAAGAACAATAAACAAATCTGTCAGTATATCCGAGACAGTTCCAAGACTCAGAGGACTTGCTAGAATCATTGACAATACCGTATCCGTATCTGAAAGCATATCAAGACTAAAAGATTTGATAAAACATGTCAATGAGACAGTAAGCATACTTGCATTTAGAGTAAGAAACAGATCTCTTACAAGAATAATAACTGAAGTAATTCAGGCTGCAGAGGCATTTAACAAGAAATGGTCAAGATCATTCACAGAATCAGTAAGCATATCTGATGGAAACATAGTATTAAAAGAACTTACAAGAATCATAAACAAGGGTGTATCCATATCCGAATCATTCTATAAGAGTTGGAGCAGATCATTTACAGAGTCAGTCAGTATATCTACAAACACACCAAGACTCAGAGATTTGATGAGAATATTAACACAGTCAGTAAGCGTATCAGAATCAATCAGTAGACTCAGAGGACTTACAAAACTTGTATCTGAGATAGTAAATGTATCTGAGATAGTAACTAGACTTAAATCACATACCAAACATGTGAATGAATCAATACAGATAGTAACTTCATTGACTCCACGAAGAGTGTTGAGAAGATTGATTAATGAAACTGTCAATGTGTTGGCATTTAGGGACAGATTAAGAACACTTACAAGAATTATCAATAACACATTATCTGTATCTGAAAACATCTACAAGGGTTGGGCTAAGAGTGTCAATGAGGATATACGAATTAACATATTGGGTGTATTCCAAGACATATTCCAGTCCAATGTATTCCAGAGAGTGCAGAAAGAAGCCATTGTATTGCTTACAATGAGAAGAATATTGACTGAATCTATCAGTATATCTGAAACGTTGTCACGATTACTTTCAATCAAGAGAGTAGTAACAAGCACCATGAATGTTGCAGAATCATTATTGCCTTACAGAGTATTAAGCAGAGTTATTACAAAGTCAGTAAGCGTATCAGAATCAATCTCAAGACTCAAGGATATTAGAAAGATTATAACTGAGACAGTAAACATCTTAGCATTTAGGGATAGACTCAGAGCAATCAGAAGAATCATAACCGAGTCAGTCAGTATATCTGAGACAAGAATAAGATCAAGAGGAGTAATAAAAACAATAACTGACACAGTTCAAACATCAGATGCTTACATATTATACAGAGAGTTGAGCAGAATATTATCTGATACAGTTAACGTTGCAGAAACCAGAGTTAGACTCAGAGGATTAATCAAGACATTAACTGATACTGTAAACATATCTTCAGGATTAATACCATTGCGTTCATTGGTAAGAACAATAGATAACACAGTAAATATGTCAGAATCAATTTCAAGACTCAAGGATATAATCAAACATATCAATGAGACAGTGAACATTTTGGCATTTAGAGATAGGCTAAGAACGATCAGAAGAATAATAACTGAAAGCATATCTGCATCTGAATCATTTGCACAGGGTTGGAGCAGATCATTCACAGAATCAGTTTCTATCAGTGATGGAAATGTAAGACTAAGAGGAATCATAAAGACCGTAACTGACTCAGTTAATGTATCTGAGATAGTAACTAGACTCAAGAACTTAATCAAACATATCAACGAGTCAGTATCAGTCACAACATCAATAATAAGAATAAGAGGATTGACTAGATTGATTACAAACAGTGTTCAGTTAAGTGAATCAATCAATAGATATAGAGGATTGGGAAGATTGATAAATGAAACTATAAGTATCATAGCCTTCAGAGACAGAGCAAGAGAATTACTCAGAATAATCACAGAGAGTATATCTGTATCAGAATCATTTGCTAAGGGTTGGGCAAGATCATTCACTGAAAGTGTAAGTGTTTCAACATCACTTACAGTTAACAGGGTGATGAGAAGAGTATTGTCTAGCAGTGTCAGTATATCTGAAACAATTTCAAGACAAAGAGGTATGACAAAATTGATAGCAGATTCAATATCAGTTTCAACTGCAACAAACAAACTCAGAGGACTGGGAAGATTGGTAAATGACACTATCAGTATATCTGAATTTACACGTAAACTAGATGGAAGAATTAAGACTGTAACTGAGACAGTCAACGTGTTGGCTTTCAGAGATAGACTAAAGACAATCATCAGAGTTGTAGTGAGTTCCATAAATGTATCTGAAACAAGAATAAGATTATTCGTAATCACACAGGTTGTCACTGAGACTGTTCAGGTAGTAGAGTCAATAATCAAGGACTTGAGAGATGGACTTGTAAGAGTAAGAAGAACAATAAGAATCAACAGAAGAGACAGAACATCTAGCCTCAAAGGCAGATCCAAGACTACTAACCTCAACAGAAAGGGCTCTCAGGAAGTAAATGATAAGAGTAAGAATGGCAAAATTAATAAACGAAGTCAGGATATAAAGGGTGAAGACACATGAGCATGGATATGACACCAAGATCAACATCTTTTATTATAAAGGTAGGCAGTACTACCACACTTGAACTTACTATTAAGAACGCTGATGGAACAGCAAGGGATCTAAGTAACAGCACCACATTTCATTCAGGAAAATGGAAGGTATGGCAACCAGATGGAACCCTTTTGATAGACAAAGCCATTGTATATGACACTAGATCCAGTGGTATAGTAAGAGTAACCTTTGGCAGTACTGAAATAACAGCAGCAAAGGCAGGTATTTGGGCAGGGGAAGTAGAGTTAAGAAATGCATCTGATGTAATATCAGAACAAACGCAAACTTTTAATTTCACCATAGAGGAGAGTTACTAATGACAGATATAGTATTTGTAGCATCAGGGGCTTGTGCAGAGTGTGGTCATGGTCAAGAGGCACATGATCAAAATACAGGTTGTACAGCACCATCAGATGATGATGATACACAACCTTGTTTATGTGAAAATATAGGAAATTATTAGAAAAAATGATTAAATTCTATACGAAGAATATTGATACCAAAAGGTATGAAGATATTATTTGCCGTATCATAATGCTTAACGGAAGCAATGGTAAACATTTATCAGGATATTATGCTTGGGAAAATTTTAAAGATAACTGGGAACTTAATATAATACCTACTACAAAACAAGATGAATTCAAATCTTATTATGAACACCTTAATGTAGAGACAAGTGATGGTATAGCATGGGGTGTTACAGGAAAAAAAGTAATCTATATGTTTGTCAATGACAGTAAGAATCCATTCATACTTAGATCTAATATAATGCCTCTTGGTCATGAATTACTTCATGCCGTATATCAAGACGGTGTAGGTACACATCATATCACTAGAAAATATGATGCACCAGAAGGAAGAGCAGGTACCAGAGGAGCAGCAGCAACAGTAATTGTTCATGATAATTGGTACGGTTCAAAGGAAACTATCAGGTTTTGGATAAGACATGGTTTTATTTGGTTGCCAATTACAGTTCCATACATACCAATTAAAAAAGCAAAAGAAGATTACAGTATCTAAACATTTATATGTTAAATGATATATCTATATGTATGTTAACATTAGATAATATCAAAGAAAAAGTATATTTTGAATATAGAAGGGCACAGATGGAAGCCATGAAAACAGAAAGACTTGGTGTAATACATGTGTCAGATGTAATTAAACCATGTATGAGAAACGTAGTATATAATAAAATAACACCTCATACAATGAGCACTGAAGATATGAAGTCACTTTACTTTGGACAGATTGTACATTCAAACTCAATGATAGCCAAACCAGAAAACAATGAAATGTTTTTGGCATACAACTATGTTAAAGACGAACCTCTTACAAGAGAAGAAGCATTAAAAATACCACCAGAAGATCCTGAACACCTAGATATTATATATGGAAGCATAGATGATTTGATAGAAATTGACGGAAAATGGATAATTTGTGACAAAAAAACTACAGGTTCTATTGATTACTTTGGCAGATATAATTCCAAACCAAGTGAAAGTCACGTAGATCAGATCAATAGATACAGAGTATTACTAAAGAAATGTTATGACATTGATGCAACATTTGGTTGTGTGATATATATCTCAAACAAGATTGAGAAAGACAAACGTGACATACCAATTCCTATGGCATTTAAACTAAAACCTATAGAAGAAACTCTTGCTGATATGATTGAGAAATCAAGAATAATCAAAGATGCAATGACTGAATGTACCTTACCAGAGAGAACCAAATGTTATCTTTGTGACGGTATGTGTCCTTTTGCATCAACATGCTTTGAGGATAATAGGAAAAAATGGAAGGAATAAAGATAGTATCTCCTGAGTGTCATACTCATAGACATTTTGATTGTCCTGTAGAAAGAGTTAATATTAAATGCCAATGTATATGTCATAAAATAGCAGGTGAATAAATGATATATCCTGCTTGTAAAAGAGACAAACATGACACATGTCCACAACAATATGCAGGACTACAGCCATGTAAATGTGAGTGTCATAGTTGAAGATATATTTTAATGGAAACAACAAGGCACACATGGAAGCCTTAGAGGAATGTAAGGTCAAGAATGTCGTTCTCTCTTTCAAGTATTCCTATGCCAATATTACCAAGTTCAGGGATAGGTTTGACAAGTTATTCGTTGTAGCAGGTACTAAAACAGAACCAGAAAGATATTATGAATTGTTAAAAAAACATAGGGGAGTATATGATCATGCCATACAGTATGACGTCATGTATAATATGAGTGATACATTAAAACATTATAAAAAGGAGAGAGAGATGGGTATAGATTGGACAATACCTGTACTACAAGAGCATTATCTTAATCATCTTTCACAGTTAAGACCAGAACCAGATACCTATGTATGTCTAGGAGAGGTACATGGAAGGGAAGATACAGAAGATCAGATTAGAAAACTTCCTCCTAATTTAAAATATCATGGTTTGGCAAAAGGAAGATACACTACAAAGACAAGACTGTTTGAATCACTTGATACGTCAGGTTGGGTTTCTGCTGCAATGTCAAAGAAGTGTGAGGTATGGAATAATAACTCTACTAACTTTATGTTCTTTGGAGACAAAGGAAAGTCAATGATACCAATGCTTAACCATGCATGTGAAGTACATAAGGAATATCTTGAGTTAATTAATTTAAACAAACAGGATTTAATTAACGGTGACTACAAAGCGTTACTGAAAGCACCGTTTGCTTTACTATACCTACCCATGTGTAAACAACTCAACATCTTAGACGAAAACTTTAATCTTTAAATACTTTGTTTTAGTTAAAGTTATATATGTCAGGAGATATATTTAAGATTAAACCTTTAGATGAGCATGCTTCAAAGGTGGTAGTTGATGGACACAAGACTGTATCACCATTCAACTCAGCCAAACATCTTAAAACTGCAAACATACCTGCCCTATGTGATCAATGTGTATACCGTTCCATAGACTCAGGTGGAAATGGCAAGTGTCCAAAGTATGAGGAAGGAGCAATGTGTGCAATACGAAAAGATTTCATAGCATTAATTAATGAACTTGATACACGTAACCCAGAACATGTTAAGACCATGTTGGATATGTTAGCCAAACTTTCATTTGAAAATGTACTCATGGCATTGACTGAAAGTAAATTTGATGGTAACATACCTGACAGGAATACTAAATCAGAGGTCAACACTTTACTTAAAATTATATCTACCATAGGTGAAATATCTAGTAAAATAATAGTAAGTGAAGAACAAAAGTTTAGTAAGACAGGAGATATTGAATCCATATTCCGACAGATTAAAGCACAGAAGACAGGGGATTAGATGCCACAACCTACTAAAGAAATCATAGCAGAGAGGGCAAACTTTATGCAGAGCATAGTTGACTGTGTTCACAAGCCAAGTAAGTTCAGTGACATATTCTTAGATCATAAACTGTTTGAGTATAATAAAAAGTATGTAGACTGTCAGGATAGATTCATAGTATATCGTTCAGGAAGACAGGTGGGTAAAACAATGTCAACTGCTGTCAAGACAGTACACTTTGCTTTCTTTGCACCATTGTTATCTGAGACAGTAAAGAATGAATGTATCATAGTTATTGCAGCACCTACTCAAAACCAAGCTAGCATCATGTTTGACAGGATTAGAACATTGGTAGTTAAGAACGAGTTCCTTAAAGGATATGTAGTAAGAAACACACAAACAGAATTATGGTTAAACTTTTTAGACAACACAGGAATGAGCAAGATTATTACAAGGGCAACAGGTGAGACAGGTACAGGACTCAGAGGTTACTCACCACATGTAATCATTGCTGACGAATGTTCTTTCATTAAGACAGATATTCTCAGAGCCTTCTTGCCATCTGGTATGGCAACACAAGCGAAGGTATGGCTTACGTCAACACCGTTCAGCAAGAACGGGTATTTCTATGAGGCGTGTCAGAACTCTCACCCCAGAAATCCAGAAGGCATGTGGACAGAGTTTCATGTAAAGTCAATGGACAACCCACTGATTCAGAAAGACCCTACATTCATTGAGGAGATTAAGAGGTTGACCAAAGAGGAATTTACTCAAGAAGTTGAAGGAGAATTCTTGGACATTGGTGATGCCTTGATTCCAAACAGTTTGATTACAGATGCACTGTCAGATAAAAGACCAAGAGGCAATGTCAGATGTTACATGGGTGTGGACATAGCTAGGACAGGTAGAGATGAGACAGTGTTCACAGTGATAAAAGTAGATGATGATGATACAGTATATCTGGAAGCAGTTGAGGCAGAAGGTCAGTCCAATGTTGTAGATGTTGCAGGAAGGATTCAGGACATGGTAAGAGATTATAGAATTGAAACAGTATTCATAGACGAGACAGGATTAGGTGGAGGTCTAGTAGATATATGTAATGAGAGAAGTCTCCCAGTCAGAGGTGTGGTATTTTCATTGCAAGAGAAAGCAGAAATGTATAAGAACCTAAGACTATTATTTGAGAACCATAAGATTAAACTTAAACAGATTAACAAATTGATATATCAACTATCATATCTACGAAGAGAATACACAGAGTCAGGCATAATGAAAATCAAATCAGATGATCATGACGATTATCCTGACAGTTTGGCTCTTGCATGCAGGGCAGTATCCAATGATGGTGGTTGGCATGTCATGGAAATCGGTGAAAATATAAGAAAAGCACTGTTCGGTTAACTATAAATACAATAAACATAGTAGTTATATATGGTAAAAGCAGATAGTAAGCCAGTATCTGAAAAAGAACTTGAAGAAGAGTCAGATATAGAAGAAGTAATTGAAAAAGACGGTGCAGGATATGGAGATTTACAGTCATTAAATGCTCAACCTGACGAAACTAACCGTGATGCAGAGACTTATGTAGGTAGACCTGCACCAAAAGAAAGTGAAACTTATATACAGGAACGTAAAAGTTATAGCATGGGAATGACAGATCAGAACAAATTAAAGAACACCAAGTTAGGAGATCATATAAACTATTATGAGAACGGTGTTGCAGGCAATGGTATAGTGTCTAAAATGTCAGGTCAATTCATTCAAATATTCAAGGAAGATGGTCAGTTTTATAACATAAACATTAACGATACATTCCACGTATCAGATATATTAATCAACAAGACTTGGGACTCTATGAGTTTGGAAGAAAGAACAGATGAACTCATGAAGATCAAAGCATATTCACCACGATTCTTGTCTAAGACTTGGGATCAATTACCAAGAGAACTTAAAGATGTAATGAAAGTAAGAAGAAATCAATGTCAACATGGAAGTGATATACCTGATAAATCTAAAGAACCAAAAGCAGTTACTACATCTGAAACTAAATTTATGGACGCAAATGGTAGACCTCATAAAACACAAGCAGAAGCAGATGCAGTACCTGCAAGAAAACGTATGAATAAAAGAACATCAAGAGAAGCAAGAGCATCATACAATGCTAATACTAATCAAACTATAGGTCAAAGAACAGGACTTGATAAATCAAAAAAATTACCAACTGCTCCAAAAAATGATATAAAAAGATTATCAGATAGATTTGATGAGTCTCATAATTACGAAGAAATAAAACAATCATCTATCGAAGACGGTGCATTAGGTAACACAGGTAGCAGCCCAACCACAGGTGTGTCAACCAAGATTCCTTTTGATGCCCCTAAAGATTATGAAGGACAAACACATGAAACCAAAAGCCCTGATGAAGAATTCCTATATGAAGATAAGAAACCTGAAGTAGGCAAAGAGAAACCTGCACCAGAAGTAAAACTAGATGATCAAGGTCTTGTGAAAGCAGGAGCATTTGTATATTCAGATAATCCAAACGTTTACAAACTTCCACCACAACAAAAACAAAAGGGTTATGGTATGAAGTACGGGGTAAAATATATAAATGAAGAGGAGGATAATTAGTCATGACTACTATCTTTGATGTTTTAGAAAAAGCTAAACGTAACACTAACCTTGGAAATACTCCTGCACAAAGAGGAAGAGCACAAGCAGGAGAGACAGCAAGATTTGAAGCTAGTAATCCAGATCTTGTAGGAACTAAACGTGGTACAGGTAGAGGTGGAATATCTAATTCAGTAGTTTCTGATCCAAGTAAAGAATCAAAAATAGTAACACCAAGAAAACCTGCTAGTCCAAAGAACCCAGTTAAGAAACCTAAAAAAACTAAAGATTCTAAAGAAGCCAAAGCAGCAAAAAAAAGAACACCAAAAACTA
>Ga0070747_1001664_pt1 | contig 10763 bp, 14 predicted proteins | sample VirMetDEL_Mar_31_FD_77321 | JGI IMG/M metagenome (GOLD analysis project Ga0070747, IMG submission 77321) | Aqueous microbial communities from the Delaware River and Bay under freshwater to marine salinity gradient to study organic matter... | ecosystem: Environmental > Aquatic > Marine > Coastal...
AAAGCATTAAAATAAATTTAGTTTACTTTCTTTTATATAAACTCTTAGTTAAATATTTAATAAAGGACGAGACTTAGACTTTTAACGAATGTAAATTATATTAGAAAAAAATAACTGGATTGAATTCATGGCTTGCACTAGGAAAAATAAAAAAATCAAATACTGCATATCGGATTTTAGAACTTCGATTCGTATTATTGATCCGAGTATTGAGCCTGCCGATGAATCGTATTCAGTTGACAATACAAATTTTATTTGGAAAGGAAAGGCTATCTGTAAAACATCAAGCGGGGTTCAGAACTTCAACGGAGTGAATACAGATAACGGAATAACTCATACTTTCATAATTCGCTATACCTCAACCCTAATCGAAAAAAGATTTATGATTTTGCTACGAGGCGAATTTCTTGTGGTTGATAGTGTGGAAAACATAAATGAAGAAAATCGTTATCTGAAAATCAGATGTAAAAAACGAGGTTCAGAAACCTTTCAAGCAAATCAATTCTGATGATAAAATATCGAGTACGCTTAGTTTTTTCTGAGGATATGAAAAGGGCGATTAGTCCTAAAATTGCTTATCGTGGTATTCAGCTTGGAACAAAAACTATCGCTAGAAATCTTGTCAAGACTGCGAAGCGTGGGATAAGATTAAAGCGAAGTAAGACAGGTAGACTTTATCGAATTGGAGCAGGGCGAGTACATCAAGCTTCAGCTCCTTTCGAGTATCCCGCAAATTTAAGCGGAGATCTTCAAAAGTCGGTAGGTCATGAAATGAATGGTTTAGATTTTACCTTTGGAGCTGATACGCCTTATGCGATGTTTTTACAACAGTACGAACACGCTAATTCAAAAACTCCACTACCTATCAAAATGAAACCTCGTCCGTATTTAACGAAGGCTCACGATGAAAATAAAGCTACATTCGTAAAGGTTATGGAAACAAGTTTTGCAAAACTAACAGGCTTCAAGGAAGGATAAGTATGAAAGTAAAAGAATTAGAAGCTTTAGCTCGTCAAGTGTTGCCTACTTTGGAAAGTGGATTCATAACCAAACGGACTATCAATTCGGCCTCAGTGGTATCCAACGAGCTTATTTTAAGCATAACCAATCACGGTTTTATTGTTGGTGATTACATAACGACTCAAGGCATTGAGTTTAGGCATGAAGCCACAATAGCGGAAAAAGTTAGAACTACCGCTACGATAAATACGGTAATAAAAAATGATCTTACTTACCCTTATAATTCAACCGTTGCATTTGAATCCAATGAAGCACTTTATGATGGAGAATTTAAATCAGTTGCGGGAATTGATCGAAATAATTTTCAGATAAGCGTATCAGTAGATGCTCCTTTCCCCCCTATCGAAACGATTACTCTAGTTGAAAAAGATCTAGCATTTTGCAATAACACCTTTTTGATTAAATCGGTCACTGATGCTAATACAATCGTAGTTGATACATTCATGGTCGATACCGCTTCCCTTACTGGTGGAGAAGGATACAATCCAAATAAATCTAATATCGCTGGAACTTCTGATATTGATAGATCGTTAGAAGCTTACTCAAAACAAGAATCAAGCAATACTTGGTTAATGATTCAAGCGGGTGATACTCAAGTTTCAAGAGATCGAAAACAGAACATAGATTTTTCTCAAAGAAATCAAAAAGGCGCTTCAATAAATATTGATACAGAAGAATTATTTACAGTATTTGCCATTAAGTCAACTAAGGATTATCAAGATGCAGTACAAGTTCAAGATTATTGCAGGAACGAATTAAGGAAATCTATACTGGCAACTTTTATGGGTTATAAGCCTGCTCAGTTGTTTAATGCTGAATACGACTTCATTAACTACCAAGGTGATAATGTATATGCCTATAACACCTCAACGTATATTCATGCTTATGTATTTGCTTGTACAGTAAAAATAAGTGACTGCGAAGCGTTAAACTTGAAATCCTTTGCAATTAAGCAGATTGATACTAATTTTTATAAGGACGAAGATTTAAAAGCTTCAGACAAAATTATATTTTAAATAACAAAAAAGGAATGAAAAAATGGGTCAAAATGTATTCAACCCCAATATAAATGCACCGCTAGTGCCTGCCCAACCCACGCCTTCGGTTGATGCAAAAGTGACGACATTTATTCTACAGATGACGAGCGGTACTGCTACGGCAGGAGAACTTATCACTGATATCGACCTTAACGCTCAAGCAGGTTTATTCGGTGCTGATGCTCCGATTACCAAAGCGATCAATGCCTTCAGAGCAATTAATGATGTATCTCAAATTGACGCTATTCCAGTTGCGGATAATGGTACTGCCTACGCAGGCGGTGTAATTGACTTGACGGGATCGGTAGCTACTGAAGCAGGTTCTTTCTTAGTTTATGTCGGCAACGACGCCACTAAGTACGAAGTTCCAGTTGTTGTAGGTGATACGGCTACGATCTTAGGTGATGCTTTAGTTGCTTTAATTACTGCTGATACTGGTTCAATGATATCGGCTATCAACACTACTGGTTCAGTTGCTTTAACTGCTAATTCAGCGGGTACACAAGGTAATTATATCGGTTTAAAAATCGAAAATTCAATCGCAGGCGTAACGGTTGCTTTAACTGCAATGGCTTCGGGTGCGGTTAATCCTGCTACTGCTGGTCTTCCTGCTTTGATGAATGAAAGAACTGATATTATCACTGATATTGATTTTGATTATAGCGTCTTTGTAGATGATCTTGATTCAAAATTCAACTCAGAAAATATAGCTCTTGATGGTCGTTGTATCGTTTCGGGTGTAGATACCAAAGCAAACTTTGTAATTATTGGCGATGCTGAAAATTCTCAGTCGCTTGTTATTTTAGCTGATAAGCCTGTAGCAAAAACTACTAAGACAGGTTCAGCAATTTTCGCCCTTCCAGTTGAGCGTTCTGCGGAGCTTCAAGCTATCCGTACTATTCGTTTAGAAGATGGCGTAGCTCTTACGGGAATAATTACGACTACGGCAAGCAGGGATCAATTCGGTGGCGTTCACATGAATGCGAGTCCTTTATTTAACTGCAAAACAAACTTACCTGTGATTCCAAATGGTGAAGGCTTTACCGCAAATGAAATGTCTGATTTAAAAGCTTCGGGCGTATCTGTAATGGGTAATAACCGAGCTAATAACTTACTTATCACTGGCGCGATTCTTACGACTTATAAAACAAACGTCCAAGGCTTGCCCGATGATACTTATAAGTATTTGAATTATGTTGATACTTCAACGGCTTGTCGTGAGTATATTTTAAATGCTCTTGCGGGTGATTATGGTCAATCTAGACTATCTTTAGGTCAAGCGATAAGCGGTCACGATATCGCTACCGAAGGCGGAGTTTCTGCCGATATGCTAAGTTACATGGATGTTCTCGGTGGCGCAGGTTATGTTCTCATTATGTCGGGCGCAATGTCTACTGGCGAAACTGTAGAAAGCGTAATTGACCGAAACCTAGTTGTAGAGTTTACCGTTATTGAAGGTAAAATTTACATTGAAACAATCCTGCCTATTATGACTCAAGCGCGAGAGATCCTTTCCCCGCTTCAGATCGTATTCAACGTAAACGAACTTTAATAAGGAGAATCTAAAATGTCTAACGAATTAACAAGAGTAGTCAGCGGATGCACAGTCAAAATGAATCAATTTGATTTTGCAATCGTTGCAGGTTCTCTTAAATATAAATCGGGTAAACCTACGCGCAAAGTAAAAGGTACAGAAAGAGGCGATACTACTTTTTCTGAAAACTTTGAAGATGCAGTAGGCGTAATCATGTTTGATCTCGATTCCACTAAAGAGAACATTGATAAAATTAATATCTTAGAAAATGGTGGTTTTATTACTACTAAATTTTATGATGAGCATAATTTTAGAAAAACTCAGCAAAAAGGATTGACCACAAATGATAGTGAGAGAGCTATTAGTGCAGATGGTACTTTCTCGGTTGAGATTCAAGGAACAAGAATTGATTAGAAATTAAATCAGTTTTTGAAAAAGGCGCAGACTTTTGTTTGCGTCTTTTTTTGTATTTATTTAAAGAAGTGTTAAAGTCTTAAAGCTAACAAAAAACAGGAGATAGCGAATGAGTTTTGTAAAAAAAGAATTTGAAAAAAGAAAATTTGAAGTTACTACGGATGGCAAGGCTTTCACAATTGAAGGAATTACCATGCTTTCACCTACGGTTCTTTGTCGGTCAGAGTGCAATATCCTTAAGACTGAAGTAAATAAAGCTCAAGTATCTTTATCGAAATCTGTAACGGTAACTAAAGAAGATATTGAAGCGTACAATAAAGGTGAATTAGAAGAAGAAAAAAAAGAGCCTACAGTCGAAGAAAAAGCCAAGTCAGTTAAACATATCATCAATGTCGGTGGAGCTGATTTAGATAAATGTCAAAAAGCTTTCCTTGATCTTCTTGATAAAAGTAACTCAAAACTTCAGACTAGAAGCGAAGGCGATCAACGTTGTACTTCCGATTTTATGGAAGAGATGGATTATAAATTACTTGATGAATTGATGGTTGATTATATCGCAAATTTTATCATCTAGTAGTCCAGTTTGATTACGATAACTATTTAGTATTATTTACTTCAATAGCTTATCATTTAAAAGGCGGGGTTAGTATCGAATATCTTGAGAAAGCCCCGCTATCAAAGGTCTACGAAATCCACGAAGAATTAACAAAGCTTATTGAAGATAGAAATAGGCAGATGAACAACTAGATTATAAAACCTACGCTCACCACTGATTTTAATTAATCATTCGGTGGGCTTTTTTATTTATTTTGTAAATGCTCTTAGCTATGATATTTTAGTTTAAATAATCAAGGAAATATCTTATGCCCTTCAGCGCACAATTTCAGTATCAAGCGATTGATGCAGTAACGCCATTTTTAAAACGGCTTGCAATCGAACATAAAAAACTTAACGGTCAGATCAAAGCGGGTGCAATTTCTACGGCAAAGACTCAAGTTACCGCACAAAAAACAGTTCAAGCAGAAGTGATTAAAACTAAAAAATTGATGACGGGCAAAGACTTCAAAAACTTTGGTTCGCAGATCAATAAGAAATTCACTACACCTATTATTGCAGGGCTTACGATGGCAACAATCGTAGGCGGTAAATTCGAAGATTCACTTTCAAGCTTATCTGCAATCACTGGATTGAGTGGCAATGCACTGGCTTCTATGAAGACTCAGATCATAGCGACTTCAAATGCCACAGGCTTAGGAGCTTCAGAAATAGCTAAGGGTATGGAGTTAATAGGCTCTAAACAACCTAAACTACTAAAGACACCTAAACTACTCTTAGATGTTGCTAAAGCGTCTGCAACGATGGCTAGGGCTTCGGGTTTATCTTTTGATGAAGCTGGTTCAAGTTTATCTGATGTAATGAATCAATTTAGTATGAGTGGGGAAGAGGCTCTAAAAGCGGTAAATGTACTTGGTGCTTCTGCTAAGTTTGGTGCTTCTGCTATTCCCGAATTATCACAGGCAATCGTTTTGGCGGGTGCTTCGGCTAACTCAGCAAATATAAGCCTTCAAGAAACTGCCTCAATGGTTGAAGTTTTAGCGGGTAAAGGCTTAGCGGGTGCAAGAGCAGGTACGCAATTACGAAATGTTATTTTGAAACTTGAAACGGCTAGTGATAAAAATTTACGGCCGTCTTTGGTTGGTATTGATTTGGCGCTTGAAAATGCAAGCAAAAGCTTAACTGATGCTTCAAAGGCTACTAAGTTTTTTGGTGTTGAAAACTTCAATGCCTCTCAGATCTTAATTAAAAATCGTGCTGAAGTAGTCAGAATGACAAGCGCAATTACTGGCACTGATGTAGCTCAGAAGCAAGCAGAAATTAGAATGAAGAGTTTTAATATTCAGATAGGTAAAATGTACGAACAATTTAAAAATGAATTGATTCCTGTTTTCGATGAGTGGCGACCAATAATTTTATCTACATTAGGATTCTTAAAAGAAACGGTTGTGGTACTTGCTAGATTTATTAAAAATAATAAAGCTTTAGTTATTACCATTTCAGCTATTGGCGTAGGACTTTCGGCATTAGGTAGCGGATTAGCTATACTTGCTTCGCTTAAAATAGCTATGATTGCATTTAATGTAGCAGTCGCTACGGGTGCGGGAATAATGACGACTGTATTTTTACCAGTTGCTTTGACTATTGGAGCTATTTTGGCAGGGTTCACAATAGGATCTTTGATAGCGGAGATTGATTATGTAACCGATAAACTTCAGCAGATCTTATTTTCAGTCGATGACATAAAATTAACTGATGACCAAAAAAGCGCACAAGAAGCTTCGCAAGCAAGAATGAAAGCCAAGGAATTAAATAAAGCAGGCGCAAGCGGTGGAGGATTAAATATAAATGTAAACTCAGAGATCAGCACAAGTCAAGGATTAAGCGCAAATACAAGCACGAGAGTAAATCCTACAGGTAATTTAAAAGGACAAAATAAGGGGCTAGCAAGATAATGATCGCTACATTATTAAAACAAGGAGAAATAGGCGGTGTTCCCTTTGATTTTACAGGAGGTGAAAGGACAGGTGGAAGAAAGACTGTATTTCATACCTTTGTAGGATCAGATAGGGTAATTGGTGAAGATCTTGGTCGTGAGCCGATCACCTTCCCTATGAAAATTTATGTAAGCGGAATCCTAACGGAATATTATTCAAAGCGTGACGCTCTTATTAAACAACTAGAAAGACCTTCGGATAATGAATTGATTCATCCTATGTATGGTCAAGTCACGGTGATGACCGTTGGCAAGTACAGTGTAAATGAAACGATAACTAATCTTGGTGAATGTAAAATTTCAGTCACCTTTAGGCTTGTTAATAATACTATTCGTGGAGAAGAGTTCGTAAATGATCTTGAGATAATTGAAAAAAATAATTCATCTAAAGGATCAATTAAGGCGGTTTTGTCTGTAGGTGGAAATACTGCTGATGGTCAAGATATACCTAAAGAGGATGGCTTCTTTGATAAGCTGAATAACCTAAAAAAAGACTTCGTAAATAGCGGATATTACAAAGCTTTTAAGATAGCCAATAAAGCTTATGAGGTTTATGAAAATTCTCAAGAAGCAGGTTTTTTAAAGTCGGCTGAATCAGTACTTGAAAATGTAGCTTTAGTTCAGCAAAGTTTTGGTATTGCGGGAGAATTAATGCAGGGCAATGATTCTTATTCTGAATTTACCACGATGGTAGATAATTTATCGTTTCTGAATAACGGAAATGATGTAGTGAACGGATTGAGCGCAATAGGGATAAGTACAGGCGATATCTTTTCTTTCGTTGAAGATAATTTAGATAGTGGACTTGATGCCTATAATGCGTTTAAATCCTTTAGGGGATTCGGTGATGAAAGAACTGAAAGAGCATCTAAAAAACAAACTAGTTTAGAAAACATTCAGACGTATAATAACGAGCTAGCAAATCGTGATTACTACCAATCGCTAGGATTAATCTATTCGTGCAATTCAATTTTTGATATTGAATTTTCTACTGAAGATGAACTGAATACAATTAGTTCAGAGATTACGGCAGAACTTGATAAACAGATCGAACGGCAACGAGGCGATACAAGTTTATATAGAGATCTTCAAGCATTGAAAGGCAACGTTGTAGCGTTTTTAAGTGAAGCAACTACAGGAGCAATTAAAATACTTGAAGTCGAAGTTATTAATTCTTCATTGACAAATATTGTTTATTCCTATTATGGAAATCTTGATAAATACAATGAAATCAGAGATCTTAATGATTTTTATAATCCATCAAATATAACAGGAACGGTCAAGGTGCTTTCTAATGGATGATAAGATAAAGATAATCTCAAATAATAATCTTTTTAAATCTATTACCGATGCGAGTATTTCAAGGAGTATTGATGCGGTTGCAGGAGGCTTTAAAATAACCGTAACTAATTACTCTATTGATACTCTTTTATTAAAAGAAGATGATCCAATTAAAGTTTTTATAGGCGAAGAAATCTATGTAACTGGATGGATCGAAAGAATTGAATCTGAATATTCAGATGGAAATCATAATGTGGTTATTTACGGAAGCGATAAAACGGTTGATATTGTTGAGGGAAGTATTTATGTAAACGCTTCTTATAACTTGACTTCATTTAAAAAATTATGTGAAAAAGTTTTAGCGGATCACGATATAAATATAAAAGTAATTGATTTAAGCAAGTCTGAAGGGAATGATTTTCCCGCTGATGAAGTGAACGTAGGCGAGGCAGGAGAGTCTATTTTGGATTTCTTGAATAGATACGCCATAAAAGCAAATTCCATGCTTACAACGAACGGAAATGGCGAATTGGTCATATATCGAAATAGTGGATTGAATGTAGGCGCTAAATTAAATGTAATTCGATTTGGTAACAACTCACAAGTAAAATCAGTTAAGCTAATAAAAGATCACTCAAATAGATACAGTAAAGTTATTATAAAATCTCAGCTAGAAGATTTAGATAATGATGGAGATGACGTCGAAGGCATTGCAGAGGATCTTAAGGTGACTCGAAAGAGAGTAAAAGTTTTGATATCGGAAAGCATTGCAGATATTAATACGGCTAATAAAATTGCTGAATGGGAAGTAAATAAAAGACGCTCAGATTCAATTCAATATAATTGTAACGTAGTCGGATTTAGGACTGATGTAAGTTACGGAAAAATTTGGCAACCTAATTTCCTTGTTGATATCAATGATGAATTTTCGGGAATAAGGGCAACTATGATGGTAAAGGAAGTGAATTTCAATTATAGTGAGTCGGGAACAACTACAGATCTTGTCTTAGTTTCGTCTGATTCTTACACCTTAGAAACGCAAGCTAAAAAACTTTCAATCGGAGTTCAATAATGTTAGACGTATGGGCAACGCTTAAAAATATAGTGAAGCGAGGAAAACAAACTGAGCCTGCTAAGGACTCAAGCGATCATCAAAAAGTCAAAGTAGGATATATGGGTCAGACTAGGGAGATAAATCAAATCTCACCTTACGGTTTATTTTCTTCAGCTCCTACGGGTTCAGAGTATCTTATTTTTTCTTCACAAGCTAATGCTGATGCACTTTATGGGTTAGGAAACGATTATAAAAATCGAATAAAGAATCTCAAAGAAGGTGAGGTCGCTTTATATAATACTAAAACTCAAGCATTAATTCACTTCAAAGATGATGGCTCAATATACTTATACTCAAGCGAAGGCGTAAAGGTAGAAACTACGGGCGATATTGATTTAATTGGAGCGAATATAAATATCACTGGCGTATTGAATATCAACGGTGCTCCGTACTTAACGCATACTCATTCGGGAGTTACAGTCGGCGCAGGGTCTACAGGCGGTGTAGTTTAAAATGTAAGACAAGCGGATTCGCTACCGCAAGCAAGATGAAAGCTCAAGATTAAAAACCTTGAGCTTTTTTGTTTATTTAAAAAAAACTTTAAAAAACATTTAAATAACACTTTACATTTCTCTAAACTAGCTTACTTTAGCTTTATCAACAACGAAACAACTTAACAAAAAAACGGAGACAGGAAAAATGAAAAGAAGCAAAGCACATGAAGCAATAGTTAGCAAGTATGAAGCTAGAGGATGGCAAGCTATCGAATGGCAATCCAACTTAACTATCATAGAAAGAAACGGGAAAAAATTCACAATCAAAGGAACGAGGGTTTTTTAATAATCGCTCAGAATGTAACGATCAGAGAATTTGAAAAACAAAAATTAACTCAAGGAGTCAAATAATGTTAGCCAAGGATTTAATAAAGCAGATCAAAAAAGCAAGAAGAGTTTACCTATATGCTGAAACGATTTGCGCTCATGCAAGGATCACGAAAAAAGAAGCTTTGCGGATTGTTAATTTTGCAGACCCACAAACCGACTACGGAAACAATATGTGGGCAGATCAATTTGAATTAGATGTTTGTGGAGATCTTTATATATGAAACTCATATTACTCACTCTAATGGCGCTTAATGCGAGTGCTATAAATATTCACGAAATGACTAAGATTCTATGTCACGTTGAAAGCGATAACGGGGCAAATAAAAAAGATGGTGATTCGGGTCGTGCCGTAGGAATCTTACAGATTTGGAAAATCACGGTAGACCAAGCTAATAAATATGCAGGATATGAAAAGTTTACTTATGAAGATAGAAAGAATGATCTTCAAAGTAAGCTTATTTGTATTCAAGTTTTAAGTGGTAGAATTAATCACGAAAGAAAATATAATCGCAAAATGCCAATTGAGATAGACTTAGCGGGAAGTTGGCGAAGTGGATCACTTAGAAAAAAATCCCCTAAGTGGTATTTAGATAGATATGAAATGAAAAAGAAAAAATACAGGAAATTAAAATAATGATCTTCGGCTTAGTCTATTTAGTTATTGGCGTTTTATTTGGAATGGCTAATTTAAACGAATTAGGCGCTAAAACGATCCAAACTCGTTTTGGCTACTCTTTATTAATGACTTGCGCTATCATAGTATTTTGGATGCCTCTGATGATTTGGGAGGCACTTAAGAAACTTTAACTCAGTACAGTTACCAAAAATTAAATCCTATGATATTTTATAAATAAATATTATGGGATTTTTTTTATGTCTGAAAGATTAGAGCGCAAGCTAGTTCACTTAGGTAATCAGATTTATGATTATGCTATTTCTGAAACTGGCGACTTTGTAATAGATGAATCTTTTGATTCAGATATAATCG
>Ga0070747_1001665_pt1 | contig 10763 bp, 10 predicted proteins | sample VirMetDEL_Mar_31_FD_77321 | JGI IMG/M metagenome (GOLD analysis project Ga0070747, IMG submission 77321) | Aqueous microbial communities from the Delaware River and Bay under freshwater to marine salinity gradient to study organic matter... | ecosystem: Environmental > Aquatic > Marine > Coastal...
TACGAACAAAAGTATAATACTGAACTACAGAAGTTTGCAAGTATGCAAATTGGTAGACGAAGAAGAGACGATTACACTGACGGAACTGTCAGAATAAAAATTGATTCACCGTCACCGTAACAAGGAGATAAAAAATTATGGCAATAGCATCGGTACTAACAGACAGTTTTAAAACAGAGTTAATGAAAGGTGGCCACAACTTTAATACGCCCGGTGGTACTCCAGCAGGAAATGCATTCAAACTTGCTCTTTACACAAGTTCAGCTAATCTTGGAACTACAACAACAGTTTACGCAACTACAAACGAAATTACAAATACAGCTGGTTCAGCTTATGTAGCAGGTGGAAAAGCTTTAGTTAATACAGGAGTTACAACTTCTACAGTTACTTCACACACAGACTTTTCAGATTTATCAGTAGCAAATGGTACAGCTTGGACTTCAGCATCTTTTACAACAAGAGGCTGTTTAATTTACAACACAACAGCTGTAAGTGGATTCACTACAAACAGAGCTGTTTGTTCAATAGACTTTGGTGGAGATAAAACTGTTTCTAATGGAACGTTCTCTATTGAATTTCCAACTAACTCATCATCAGCAGCTATCATTAGACTGACATCATAAGGAGTAAAACCTTATGGCTGATACAATAATCACAGCTACAGTCGGCACAGGCACACTTTATCAAACAGGTGGTACTGGTAATGTTTATTATTTTAATGGTGCACAACCTACAGATTTTAAATTTCCTTGGGTAGCAGGTGCAGTTCTTAGAGTAGATCAATCTAATGCTACTAACAATGGTCATCCTTTTCTTTTTACGACAAGTGCCAGTACAAATACTGCAACTATGCGTGCAGGTATTATTACTAATAATGTAGAATATTATTTAGATGGTGCAGCTAGTCAAGCTGACTACATGAATACAAGTACTTTTAATGCAGCTACAAATAGATGGATTGAAATTACTATTACTGCACCAAGTGTAATTGATTTTTATTTTGCATGTTGGATTCATGGAATTGGAATGGGTGGTATTATAGATATTACTCAGACTACTTGGGGCGCTATGAATTGGGGCCAAGGTGCATGGAATCAGCAAGGTGATGAAGCAGTATCATTAACTGGTTTACAAATGACTGGAACACTCAATGCAGCTGGAGTAAACGTAGAACAGTTTCCTGGTTGGGGTACTTTAGATTGGGGTGAAAATGGTTGGGGTAGTGTTGATGGTGCAGTAGAAACTTTACCATCTTTCTTAGCAACAGGTTCTGTAGGAAGTTTAACAGCTGAAACTTTTCAAAATGTATCTTTAACAGGTTTAGAAATAACAGGAGCACTAGGTACTCCTACACTTAATTTTGATTTTGAATTAACATTAACGGATAGTTTATTAGCAACAGCTACATTAGGTCAACTTGGAGTAAATGCTGGAGATGATGTACAAGTTGGACTAGCAAGTTTATTGGCTACAGGTTCTGTAGGAACTATTTCTCCAACTCCAAATACTAATATTAGTTTAACTGGATTAGAAATCACAGGTAGGGTTGGTAATCTTGCAGAAGGTGTTTTAACCATAGTAGATTTAACTGGAACATCATTATTAGCTACAGGTGCTGTAGGAGCTATTACACCATTTAACTCTACAGGAGTCACTATTTCTGCTAGTTTAGCAATGACAGGAACATTAAATGCAGCAGGTATTACAACCCCAGATCAAGTTGTTGGATTGACGGGATACGAAATAACTGGTAGTTTAAATGCTGCCGGAGTATCAACAATTCATTATGCAGATGTTGACATTACGGGTTCAACATCGTATACAGATGTGAAGCATGTAAATCAGGCGTAGGAGAAAATTATGGCATCAACATATAATAGTCTAGGTATTCAATTAATGGCAACCGGTGAAAACGCTGGTACATGGGGAACGAATACAAATAACAATTTAAACTTTATTATGAACACACTAGGTTATATTAGTGTGGCATTAACAGCAGACAGAACTTTAACAATTCCAGATGGTTCAACAGGAACTTATGATGGAAGAGCTTTTATTATAGAACTTACCGGCTCGACTGCTGGAAACAGAGTTTTAGATATTGCAGCTACAGCTGGAGATCCAGCAGCAGCTATTGAAAAACCTTTTTTAATCGTAGACAACACTACAAGAGCAAGTGGAAATACAATCACTTTTAAAGTTACTGGTCAAACAGGAATATTAGTCCCAGCAAGTGGTAATGTATTATGTTATCATAATGGAACAGATATTGTTTCTTCAGGATTTCCAAGTACTACAGGAGCACAACCCGCATATACTTTGCCATCAGCAGATGGTACTGCAAGTCAAGCTTTAGTAACAGATGGTGCTGGAGTAGTAAGTTTTGGATCAGCAGGAATATCAACAGGAAAAGCTATTGCAATGGCAATGATTTTCGGGTAAATAACTAATAGGAATTAAATTATGGCAAACCCAAATATAGTAAACGTAACAACAATCAACGGCGGAAACGCTGGCTTTAATTTGTCAGCAACTACAACTGACACTTTAATGACAGTCAGTGGATCAGGTGTTATTGTTAAAATAAATAGAATTACAATAGCTAATGTTGATGGTTCTTCAGCAGCAAATGTAGATTTATTTATTGATGGTTTAGGAAGTGGCGCAGCAGGCGTTACTACAACTGGAGCAGATGCAACAGTTTATTTAGCAAAAACAATTTCAGTACCAGCAGATGCAACTTTGGTTTTATTAGATACACCAATCTATATGATGGAAGGTGACATTTTAAAAGGTGGAGCAAGTGCGGCGGGTGATTTAGATTTATTTATATCATACGACGTAATATCATAGGGAGGTAACAAGCTATGGCAAATGGCGGAATTATCGGACCAGTCCAAACAGTAACAGCCGGATCTCCCGGCACAGCAGCAACAATTACAAGAAAATGTGCATCAGGTTCGCATGTAATGCAACCAGGTACAACTCATGCTACAATTACAATGGTAGCAGGTGGTGGTAGTGGTGGTAATGCTCCTGCAGAAGGTGCAGGTGGTGGTGGAGCTGGTGGTGTTTTAACACAAAGAGTTGCAGTAACAGGTGGAGCAACTTATCCAATTACAATTGGTGCTGGTGGAGCAACAAATCCAACAGTAGCTATTCCTTCACCCAACGGTAATGTTGGAACAAATTCTTCAATGCCTACTATTCCAGGAACGACTGCCGCTTCAGGTGGTGGTTATGGTAAAGGTAGTGGACCACCAACAGGAATTGGTGGACCCGGTGGTTCTGGTGGTGGTAGTTCAAGAGATGCTTATCTTGGTTATATGAGAACATCTGTTAATACAGTTGGTCAAGGTTTTCCTGGTGGAACAGGTGGAGCAGGTTATGGTCCTGCAAATGGAAATAATGCTGGTTCAGGTGGTGGTGGAGCAGGAGATAGAGGACATGTACCTGGAAATCTGACAGGTGTATTTTGTGAACAAAGTCATACTGGTAGTCCAATTCCAGCATTTGGTGGAGTTAATCCACGTTCAAATGGTGGTGGTGCAGGTGGTGATGGTAGAGATTTAGATGTAAATTATCCGGGAATTCCGGCTGTTCAACTTACCCTAGGTGGTGGTGGTGGCGGTGGAACTATTTCACTTTATGGTGGCCCAGATGCTGAAGGACGTGGTGGAAAAGGTGGTGGCGGCGATGGAGGTCAAGGTTGTGGTGGCGGTGGACCCGCAGCTTCTGCTGGAACAGCTAATACTGGTGGTGGCGGTGGTGGAGTTGGTGTAGGTATTCCAGGAAGTTATAAAGGTGGAGCCGGTGGTTCAGGTGTCGTTCTTATAAAAGAATGTGGCACAGGACAAAGCGCAGCAACAGCTCCTGGTGTGTGGTCAATGAACACTGTTTTTGATTTAGTTAAAAGTGGTTGCTGGACAGGATTTAGTACAGGTGCAGCAGTAGATTATTTAGTAATAGCTGGTGGTGGCGGTGGTGGTCATGATGCTGGTGGTGGTGGTGGAGCTGGTGGTTTTAGAGCTGCAAGTAGTTTTTCAGCAAGTGGTTCTTATGCAGTAACAGTTGGTGCTGGTGGAGCTGGTGGTGTATCAGGATCTGTCGGTGGTAAGAATGGAACAGATTCAATTTTTTCAACAATAACATCTACTGGTGGTGGTGGTGGAGCTACCTCTGGATCTCCCACAGGAAATCCTACTGTTAGCCCACAATATAGTGGTTGGCCTGGAGGTTCAGGTGGTGGCGGAAGAGCTAACGTAGCTGGTACAGGTGGTACTGGAGTTTGCGGTCAAGGAAATGCTGGTGGAAGTACAACATCTGGTGGTGGACAAATTGGTGGTGGCGGTGGTGGAGCTTATGAAGCTGGAAAAGCTAATAGCCCTGCTTTAGGTTCTGCTCTTAGAAGTGGCCAAGGTGGTAAAGGTAAAGGAAGTGATATAACAGGAACTTATGTAATGTATGCTGGTGGTGGTGGCGGTGGTGGTAACTGTGGTGGCGCAGGAACTTTTGGTGGACCCGGCGGTGGTGGTAATGGTGGTGGATCAAATTATCCAGGTGTTGGAGTAGGAAAAGCTGGAACAACAAATACAGGTGGTGGCGGTGGTGGTTCAGGTTGTGGACCTGCACCTATTTCTGGTGGTGCTGGTGGAGCAGGAGTTGTAATTGTTAGATCAACAACAGGAATGACTACTGATAGTCCAACAAATGCACCAGTAGTTTATAATGGAACTCATTACATTGCAAAATTTAAAGCATCGGCAAATTTAACAGTAGGATCAGCTCCTGCACAAGTTGCAGCAGATTATCTAGTTGTCGGTGGAGGTGGAGCTGGTGGTTATTCAGTTGGTGGTGGAGGTGGAGCTGGTGGTTATCAAACATCTTTCCCTGGTGGAACAAAAACTAATTTAAGTACAGGAGTTACTAATATTACAATTGGTGCTGGAGCAACTTACAATACTTCAGCTCAACAAACTTTTGCAACTTCTGTAGGAAATGCAGGAAATGCAAGTGAATTTAATCAAATTGTTTCTGATGGTGGAGGTTCCGGTGGAGCTTACATATCTAGTGGTTGTGGTTCTTCTGGACAATACGCTTATGCTGGTCGTGGTGCACCAGGTGGTTCTGGTGGTGGCGGTGGTGGTCAACCCGGTCCTTATAGTGCTAATGGTGGTTACTATAGTTTTGGAGTAGGTGGAGTAGCTCAAGGAAATAATGGTGGTAGAGGAAATTATATTTGTGCTGGTACAAGTCCAAGTGTTCCCGGTGCAAACTGTAATGCTGGTGGTGGCGGCGGTGCCGGTGGAGCAGGTGTTACTCCTGGTTTTTGGGGAAGTTATACTCCAACTGGTGGTACAGGTGGTGCAGGTGCTGCAAATAGTATTACAGGTGCTTCAGTAACATATGCTGGTGGAGGTGGTGGAAGACCTGGTGCTTCAGGTGGTCCTGGTGGTGGTGGAAGTGCTACTCAAGCATATCCGGCGATGAATGGAACAGCTAATTTAGGTGGTGGTGGAGCAGGTGGAAATAATCCATCTGGATATTCTGGTGGTGGTGGATCTGGAATAGTTATTATTAGAACTCCTGGCCCAAGTGGACCAAGTATTACATTAGCCCCTGGTAGCAACGTAAAAACAACGTCCCCAGGTCCTGATGGAGCAGCAACCATATCAACTTTTAACGTAACAGGTACGTTGACAATAAGTTAAAATTAAAATATAAAATAAACTTTAAGGAGATAAATAATATGGCACATTTCGCAGAATTAGATAGCAATAACGTAGTACTAAGAGTAGTTGTTGTAGGTAACGATGTTGCAACAGCAGCAGGTCCTTTAGGAGCAAATGACATGCATGTTGATGGAGAAACATGGTGTGTTAATTTTTTTAAAAGTGGTAATTGGAAACAAACTTCTTATAATAATAGTTTTAGAAAACAGTATGCAGGTATAGGTTATACTTATGACCCTGCCAAAGATAAATTTTTATGTGCAAAACCTTTTAATTCATGGGCATTAGATGCTAATGATGATTGGCAAGCACCAGTAACTTACCCAACAGTTAAAACTTATGATGATCCAGAAGGTGGAAATTATATTGAGGGAGATATGATGCCAGATGGTAATATTGCAGTTGGCGGAGAAACAAAACAAAAAGGTTACAGAATTGCTTGGAATGAAGCTGGTCAAAAATGGACAGCAACAGATCAAGAAGATCCAGAAAATAATTTCAATTGGGATGCATCAGCACTAGCTTGGGTATCCGCATAAGGAGAACTAAGAGATGGGAAGTCCCACAAGTAAAATCAACGGCGGAGTAATTGGAGTAAATAACGCAGCTACTCTTCCTGCTGCACCGGGTGTATGGTCTGTGCCTTGTGCAATGGCAGCAAGATCACAAAACAAATGGCCTACATTTATACCTTCTGTAACCGCAGATTTTTTAATTATAGCCGGAGGTGGATCTGGTGGAGCCGAAAGAGGTGGTGGAGGTGGATCTGGTGGATTACTTACAAATATATGTAGACCTGCTTCTCAAATAGAATTTCTTGCTGGTAATACTTTTGCAATTGCCGTAGGTGGTGGTGGAGCTTATATTGCTAACTCTGCTCAAGGACCTGGTAATGATGGAAGTAATTCTGCTATAACTCATAGTTGTGGAACTTTTACAGCAACCGGTGGTGGTGGAGGTGGTAATGGTACTACGGTTACTGGAAGAGCTGGTGGTTCTGGTGGTGGATCTTATGGTAGTGGATCTAGTAGTGGTAGTGGACCTGCAACTGCAGCCCCTGAAGCAAGCGGTGCCGCATCAGGATGTGTTCAAGGTTTTGCTGGAGGAACTGCTGTTACTGGTCCTCCTAATGCTCAATCTGGAGGTGGTGGTGGAGCTGGAGGAACAGGATTTGCTGGTCTTTCTACTGTTTCAGGAACTAGTGGACAAGGTGGTGTTGGAGTAGCTCTTAGTATTAGAGGAAATGGATCAATTTATTATGGTGGTGGAGGAGGTGGTGGTGTTTACAATCGAAGACCTTATGGACTTATGTCAGGATCTACTGGTGCTGGTGACGTAGGCGGAGGTGGAACTGCAACTCCAACTGCTGCAAGCGAGGGCTTAGGTGGATTAGGTGGTGGTGGAGAAGGTGGTTCAGGTCAATGTGTTATAGCTATTGTTGCTAATGATGGTGGTGAAAATTTTGGTGCAGGTGGTGGTGGAGCAGCTAGAAATCCTGTAGGTACTCCTAGTGGTGCTGGTGGTAAAGGAAGAGTTATTATAAAATCAACTACACACTTTACAACAAGTAGTCCATCATGTGCTCCTGTTAGTTTTGATGGTACAAATTATATTGGAGATTTTAAAGCATCTGCTAATCTTACTGTTACAGACGGTTCTTCAAATACTTATAAACAATTTGACTACCTAGCTGTTGCCGGTGGTGGTGGAGGTGGAGTTGGTGGTGGAGGTGGAGGTGGTGCCGGTGGTGGTTTTGCAACTTCTTTTCCTGGTGGAACAAAAGTTTATGTAGGTTTAAATGATTTAATTACAGTAGGTAGTGGTGGAGCTGGTGGAGCTTTTCCTGGAAGTGCTCCTGCATTTGTAGCAGCATTAAGAGGTGGTGACTCAACAGTTGGAACCGTTATTGCAAGAGGTGGTGGAGCTGGTTTTGGTTTAACAACACAAGTAGGAACTACGGCAGGCCAAAGATTTTTTACTCAGTCTAAAGGTGGATCTGGGGGTGGTGGAAGTATTTATGCAGGTTATGGTGCTGCAGGTAATGAATTTGGATATCCAGGTGGATTACAACCTACTCAAGGTTTTCCTGGTGGTTCAACTAACTATTCATGTGGTGCACAATCTGGTGGTGGTGGCGGTGGTGGAGCTGGTGCTGCTGGAGCTAATGGTTCAGGAAGTCCAACAACTTATACAGCAGGTGCTGGTGGAACTGGAAAAGCAAATTCAATTTCTGGTAGTGCAGTAACTTATGCTGGTGGTGGCGGTGGTGGTGGTAACGTTGTCGGAGCTGGTGGAACTGGTGGCGGTGGTGCTGGTGCTAATTGTTCTCCTGCTCAACCTGGAACAGCTAATACTGGTGGTGGTGGCGGTGGAGCTAAAGGTACTTCTCCTGGAGCTGGTGGAATTGGTGGTTCTGGTATTGTAATTTTAAGAATTCCAGCAGCGTGTGCTCCTAGTTTAGCAGTAACACCTGGGGGTTCTGTATCAACAGCGCCTGATTGTGGCTCAGTTAAGTTAGCTACATTTACTGCACCTGGCAGTATTACAAGTTTCTAGTTTACAAATTAATTAAAATCATTTATATTAATTTTATAAAGATATATGCAATTACAGAATTATTATTATTGGTTCAAAGATGCCATTCCAACACATGTTTGTGATGACATAGTTCGTTATGCAAAACAATTACAAGATCAAATGGCCGTAACAGGTCAATTTAGTAATAAAAAAGAATTAAATAAAAAACAAATACAAGATTTAAAAAAGAAAAGAGATTCAGATATTGTTTGGTTAAGTGAACGTTGGATTTATAATGCAATTCATCCTTATATTCATCAAGCAAATGCTGATGCTAATTGGAATTTTAAATGGGATTTTAGTGAACAATGTCAATTTACAAAATATAAAAAAGGCCAGTATTATGATTGGCACTGTGATAGTTGGGACAGACCTTATGATGTTCCCAACACACCGAGTCACGGTAAAACTAGAAAGTTATCTGTTACCTTATCTTTATCAGATGACAAAGATTATAAAGGTGGTGAGTTAGAATTTGATATGAGAAATATAGAACCACATCTAAAAGCAAATACTCATGTATTAAAAGAGATAAGATCTAAAGGCTCTTTAGTAGTATTTCCTTCTGATGTATGGCATAGAGTAAAACCGGTTACTAAAGGTACTAGACACAGTTTAGTAATTTGGAATGTTGGAGATCCATTTCAATGAGTTATAAAGTAATTAAAAATTTTTTAGATGTAGATTTTCTTGATGAAATAAATAATTTAATTTTAGACATAGATTTTCCTTGGAGAAGAAAAGGATATAAATTTAATGAAGATGCTACTGATAGTTTATATTTTAACCATTGTTTTTTTAATAATATGAATGCAACTTCTTCTGCATACGAAACCATTATTATTCCCATATTAGATAAATTAAATTGTATTTCACCTATTCAAGTTAGAACTAATATGTTTATTAGTAAGTTATTTGAAAAATCTGGTTGGCACAACGATTATGATGAGACATGTAAAACAGCTATTTTTTATTTAAATGAATGTGATGGTGGCACTGAAATAAAAATTGATGGTGAAATTAAATTTATAAAAGCAGAAAAAAATAAAATGTTGATTTTTGATTCGAATGTATTACATAGAGCTATAACATCAACAGACGTACCCGTTAGATATATTATAAATTTTAATTATTTTGAGAAAGGATATAATGAAAAAGAAAAATAAAAAGAAAAAAAAATTAGAAGAAGGTTACCCAAAAAATTTAACACGACAAGATTATTTTTCTAGTCCTATTTGGTTTGCTGATGAACCAAAATTTGTTGATAGTTTAAACAAAGCATCTGATAAATATATAGAGGAAGCTAGAAAAAATATGCAACCTAACATAGATAAACGTAACAAAGCCAATAAAACTAAAGGAGATTTAACTAACGTTTATCACTCTACTTCTTTAATAGGTGATCCTGGTTTTTTAGAATTACAAAATTATATTGGAGCTACATCTCATAATTTATTAGTAGAAATGGGTTTTGATATGAATGGTCATCAATTATTTACTACGGAAATGTGGGTACAAGAATTTGCAAAAAATGGTGGAGGACACCATACTTTACACACACATTGGAATGGTCACATATCTGGTTTTTATTTTTTAAAAGCTAGTGATAAAACTTCAGTACCTATTTTTGAAGACCCAAGACCAGGAAATGTAATGAATCTTTTACCTGAAAAAGATAAAACAAAAATAACTTATGCAACATCACAAGTGCATTACAAAGCACAACCAGGTCGAATGATATTTTTTCCATCTTACATGCCTCATCAATACACAGTTGATTTAGGTGTTGAGCCGTTTAGATTTATACATTGGAACTGCCAAGCAATACCAAAAGGAGTATTAAATGTCGTTTAAAAAAAATAAATACAAAGTATTAAAAGCAGCAATATCACCTGAACTATCTGAGTTTGTTTACACTTATTTTTTAAACAAAAGAACTGCAACAAAATTTTTGTTTGAACAAAAATATCTATCACCTTTTAATACAGAATACGGTATATGGAATGACGAACAAGTTCCTAATACTTATTCACATTATAGTGATATGGTAATGGAAACATTGTTGGGTATGTTAAATAAAAAAATGGATAAAGAAACTTCACTAAAGTTAAGTCCTACTTATTCCTATGCAAGAATTTATAAAAAAGGAGATGTCCTAGTGAGACACAAAGATAGATATTCATGTGAAGTATCTACTACGTTAAATCTAGGTGGTGAGTCATGGCCAATTTATTTAGACCCTACTGGAAAAACAGGTCAAGCTGGTGTAAAAATAGAACTTAATCCAGGCGATATGTTAATTTATTCTGGTTGTGATCTTGAACATTGGAGAGAACCTTTTGAAGGTAAAAATTGTGCACAAGTATTTTTGCACTACAATAATTTAAAAGGAAAAAATGCTAAACAAAATTTATATGATCAGCGTCCTATGCTAGGTTTACCTAACTATTTTAA
>Ga0070747_1001666_pt1 | contig 10760 bp, 12 predicted proteins | sample VirMetDEL_Mar_31_FD_77321 | JGI IMG/M metagenome (GOLD analysis project Ga0070747, IMG submission 77321) | Aqueous microbial communities from the Delaware River and Bay under freshwater to marine salinity gradient to study organic matter... | ecosystem: Environmental > Aquatic > Marine > Coastal...
TGATAACAACCGTCTTTCTGATGCAATTCCCAGAACTTATGAGAGTTATTCCCATAATCGTGCAACTCAAAACGCCTTACTGTCGCCATAATACTAAGAAACTGATGGACTACATTAAGTTATGTAATATCTCTTTTAGGGTAAGGAAGGAATAAATGCTGAATCCCTTTTTTCAATTCTCTCCGTTCTTTCTTGTTTCCTATGAATGTGAAATACCTTTCCTTTTCTCGTTGCTTAACGAATTGGGCATCAGGCCATCGTTTCAAAATCTCATCCTTTCTCTGAGAGCCAATCTTAGACCTCATGGCGCGAGAACCATAGAGTTTACCATCAATAATAACCCCAAATCGTGACCTACTCTTGTTTTTGATATTAGGATTAGCCCTCCGCATCGAACCCACATAATGCCAATTTAGAGATTGGTATATTGTTCCAATTTCCCCCGCCATAGCATCCACAGTTGCAGTAATAACCCTATAATCTGTATTAATTGATAACCATTTATTTGCTCTGCTAATAAAATAAGATGCAGTATTCTTAGGCGACCACCATAAACACACCCCTCTGGAAAGAAGAAGCATATTATCAGTATAACCATATTTATCCCAATGACCTAAGTTTTTTGCGTAATCAGGCCCATAAACCAGAACCCCTCCTAATTGCTCCCCCATAGGAGTCAAAAAATAAATGCCAAAATGATGTGTCGAAATAGCGGGCATACATTTAAGATATTCATACCTTTCAATAATAGGTTTGGCTTGAGAACGAGTTATCGGGCGAATTACCGAGTCATCCAAACTTACGGTGGAAGGGTCGAAAGAAAGATTTTCCTTTTCTTCTGAGGCTGTTTCCACCCTCATCAGATATTGATGGGCAACACCAATATCTCCCTCACCCGTGTAAGTTTGATAAGCCATACCCTCAATCCCAATCGGGTAAATCATCTTCAGCAGGAGTGTCAATGTGAATACACTCTTCATCTTCACGGCACATTTCACAAGTGCAAACTTCCACTTCAAAGTTTAAGTAATGCTCCATCACACTTTCATAGTCTTCAATACCTGTTAAACGAATAAAAGTGTCTCGGAAAAAAGCAAAGTTCTCGATATACTCAGTCATCTTTTTCTTCATAAACAAATCTTTCACTCAGTTCACCCACCCTTTAGTGGGACACTAAGGCTTTAAGCATTCGCACCTCGCAAGGGGTAAAACTAAAATCGCCAATTGAACAGACCTGATTTCCAAGAAGGAGAAGTAGCAGGGAAAATTGCAGGATTGCTAAAAAAGTAATTTCCGTGTCGTGCTAATGATGTAAAACGGTTGATTATGAAGGGAAGGGTTAAACCACCGTTCTGAGCAATATCATCTTCATCAAAGATAGTGAACCAATCACCCCTATCAGAAACAGGTTTTACATCCCAAATGTCTAAAACAGATAGTGAGGGATTGCGAGCGATATGGTATCGAGGACTCGACCCTATTATGAAAGGTTGATTGACTTTACTATCTGATAAAAGGTAAGCAAGAATCTCTGGGTTAGGATTCATAGCCACAAACTCCGCAAAATTATTACCTTCAACAAAATACAACACTTGTTGAGGTGTAATACCTTGCCCTTTGGTTGATTCCCACCCACCCATAGGAGAAATAGTTTTACTCCACTTAGGCATCTCCATATTCAAACCACTACTGTCAGATTTATCCTTTAACCCAATCAAAAGGTTAGCATCTAAATGATACTGTGTTAAGACTCTAGCAATGAACTCTCGTTCCATGAAGCCGTTTATGTGAATATCGGAATTGCCATAAATGTGTTTGCGAAGAAACTCTGCCGATATAAACTGATTGTTATCCAAAGCCTGTGCTAAAAAATTAGTCTTTCCTCGTTCTATTCCATTACCTACTCCTGTGGGGTTTAAATAACTGATGAAAGGGGATTGTATTAGTTGCTCTAAGAAATCAGAACTTAAGTTAGGATTATTTGCTAACGTGATAAGAGGATTCAAAGTGATACTGCCTTCGTGCATCGCCCGTGTGAAAGGAGTCTTAGGAAGATATTCACCACTTCGTAAAGTTCCATCTCCAAAAGCATTAATCACTTCTCTTAAAAGAAAATCTGCGTTCCCTGCGGCACTTAGGATTACCTTTTCGACAGTTTTCCAATGTTTTCTCAAGTAAGATTCTGGTATAGAGGGATTGCTGAACAAGCACATCATTCTCACCCACAACTTAATGTTTTTACCCTCATACAGTCTGGTGCTATACTGTGATTTCTCTGTAAATCCTCGTAATTCTTGGGCTAACTGCACTCCCCACACTTCAGGTCGAGGGATTTCCCCAAGCAACTCCTCGCATTTCTTTAAACTTAAACGCTGATTACAAGACAACAAAACTCTGCGACACATTTCCTCCCAGATTTCCTGTGTCTGAAAATCTAATTCTTTCGCTGAACCGACCAAATCTGGTAAATCTGAAAAATATCGGTTGGTAGGAATGGGTTCGCCATTTAAAGTTTGGACTTTTATGATTTTATTTATGAATTGCTCTGTAAACGAGTCGTTCAAGTCTAAATTGCCGTTCCCTAAGAATATTAATTTGTTTTGATTGACCGTTTTCCACTTATTTTGACCTACTGCGACTAGGTGTTGAATCCATGCGTTTAAGTCTTCCTTTTGTAAATAAGATTGACTAATTATATTTCTTATGCTAATATCATTTAAACAAACATCTTGATACTTAACCCGAAAGACAGGAATCAAACTACGCAATTGACTCAGAGGCAGTTGTAAATTATCCGTAAGACCTCCTACATAAAGCCAATCCATTATTCTCTGATACAGTTCTGCTTTCTTTCCTGACTTGGGTTCATCTATTTGGCCGAGAATCTTTTTCAAGTCTTTAACAGACATTTTTCTCCACTCTTCTAAATCGGGGAACTTTTTTCTTCCAACCCCATCTTGATTTTTAGAAACCCAAATGTAAACATTTCTCGTTTCCACAGCCCATTCTTTAAAATTGTCAAAAAAGTCTTCTGAAGACTCGCCTGAGATGGCTCTAGGAAGAATGTAATTATCACCTTTAAAGTTTCTGTTATAGGAAGCGTAGTATCTTTCTTTGGCTTCTTGCTCAAATTGAGGCAACTGAACACGGGGATAATTAGGCCAATACATAATTACCAACTCCAATTGAATATCCCTGATGCGAAAGGTTTGTTAGCAGGAGCATTGATTGAAGGGTTCTTGGTGAGGAGGAGTTTATACTTTAGTCCATCATTAAAGGCTCGTAGGAATTGTTCATCTGTTAGTTTGGGGTATTGGGCGAGACTCTCTTTATCCGAACCTGCATCGTAAAGTAAATCTATTTGTTTAGGTGTTAAGTTTGGGTTTTGGGCGAGATAGAAAAGTAAATCTGCGTTCTGGTTCTGTCCCTCGTTAAATAATCGCATGAACTGTTCGTTAGTTAGTTTCGGGAATCGGGCGAGTTGGTCTTTATCCACACCTTCAGTCTGGTAAAGTAAATCTATTTGCTCAGTTGTTAAGTTTGAGTTTGAGGCGAGATAATCTTTATTGAAATCCTCATCGTTAAAGAATCGCATGAACTGTTTCTCAGTTAGTTTCGGATTCATGGCGAGAGATTTTTCATTCACCCCTTGAACAGTCTGGTAAAGTAAATCTATTTGCTCAGGTGTTAAGTTTGGGTTTCGGGCGAGATATTTTATAATCTTCACATCATCATCTTGGAATAATCTTAGGAATTGTTCATCTGTTAGTTTAGGGTATTGAGCCAAGTAATCTTTATCCCCTCCTGCATCGTAAAGTAAATCTATTTGCTTAGGTGTTAAGTTTGGGTTTCGGGCGAGATAGTTTTTAGCGCCATCATTAAATAATCGCATGAACTGTTCGTCAGTTAGTTTGGGGAATTGGGCGAGTCCTATTTTATCCACACTTTCATCTGGGTAAAGTAAATCTATTTGCTCAGTTGTTAAGTAGGGGTTAGAGGAGAGGTAGTTTCTTTTCACAGACCAATCCGAATCTGAGTCTTGCAGTTCGTATAGTAGTTGAAATCTGTCCAAAGCCAAATCATCACGACCTTTTAACCTTCAATTCACCTTTAAGATTAAAACGCCTTTTGTAATCGTTAAACGAGGCTTTCAAATCAGGCTTGTTCCAGAGAATCCATCGGGAGAGCGAACCTGCCGTAGTCGGGTCTTTCCAATCTTCCTTAGTGCTAGTAGTCGTTCCGCCACCGTGTCGCTCAAGGTATCTTTCCATCCTCTCTTTCTCACCGTGTTTAGTGTAATCGCTTGCACCTCGTTGTCCGAAGTGTGTGGTCTTAATCTTATCATTTTCTTTATCGTAAAAGACGGCCATGAGTTTCTTTTCATCGTTGCTGGAACGAGAGATTTCAACTGAGTAGGGTTTCATGGATTCAGCCCGATACTTCTTAACCTTCTTGGCAACATCTTTTGGTTGGTCGCTGAACTGCTTTCCTTTCTTGGTGTCTCGCTTTTTCTTAGCACTCGTCTTTTTGTATTCCTTATCGGTTAAAGCCTCGATAGCCTCGGCAGGTAAATACCTCTCACCTGTCTTACTCGACTTCTTGCCACTCTTAGTCTTCCAATCTTGGTCGCCCCACCGCTTTAAAGATTTCTGGGATTTAGTCTTCTTTCCTGATTTGTAAGCCTTAAGTCCTTTCTTCTTCATGGCTTTCTCGTAATCTTCAGTTAAGGATTGGGCTTTGCGAGCCGACCATTGACCTGCTTTAGTGCCGTCTTGTTTGTTTTTCAAAATACGCTTAAAGATTCGGTTGCGGATTTTCGCCCCCTTTTCTCCATAGGTCTTAGTGTATTTCTTTAAACGGGCTTCTTCTTTTTTTTCATCTGACTCAGCCGCGTAAGTTTCTGCGTTCTGTCGCATAACCGAATACTTTAACGGTTGATAACCTTCAATGGCTGAAGATTCCATAAGTTGCTCAGGAGAGTAATCCGTTAAAGTTTGACTCGGTTGATATTCGTATTGAAAATCATCAGCAAGAAAACTTTCCATCAATCTTGAAACCATCCTTTGATTAATTTTATCAACGTAAGCGGAAGTGTAAAAGAAATAATCAAAGAGATAAGGCCCGCTTTTCTCAGTTTCTATAACTCTCTCGGTGATAAACATCTGAGGAATCTCCACACCCCAATAAGCGTAATCCACATCTTGTTCATCATACTGTTTTCTCACTACATCAAAGGTAGGGTCATAGATTTGACCCTCTGAAACTACCCATGCGTGTCGAATAGGCAAACCTAACTGACTTGAAACAACCCACCCCTCATAGTATTGAGCATCAGGGTCTTCCCAAGTATAACGAAGGGAATTGTAATAGCATTGTTTCATCTCAGGTTTGAGAGAGGTAGTGCAAGTGAAATACTTGTTGCGCTCCACATTAAACTCATGGGCTGAGTTGTCTAACCATTCATAGTAATCGCGGGCCACCTCTTGAACTTCTTCAGAACTGTAATTGGAAAAACTCATCAAATTGTTTTCCACATACTTTTTAATGTTGGCTTGAGCGTTGCTGAACCAATCCATCTCTGCTGAAAACTCTGGGAACATAAAGAAGTCGTCTTCAAACTCAAAGCCTATGGCCTCTTGACCCCACTCTTTCTGCTTGGTTTTAATGAAACGCTCTATTTTACCTTTCTGTTGTTGATAATTATCAGGGGTAGCCCATGAACTAACTACTACCACAGGCTCACTAATTAAACCATCATCATTACTGTAATAACCTCCTGTGACTTCCGCAGAAGTGTAGCCCCCGAAAAGCGAGGATAGGAAACGCTGTGTGTTTTTCACGCGAGACTCATGTTTCTCTTGGGAAATGGGCGTGTCAATAACTGTGGAAGGAACGTAAATCTTAATCTGATAGGGATTTTCGGTGGTCACACCCTTTAAAGGTGGTTCGATTTCAGCCGCAAAAGGATTTGGCCTACCTTGTTGGTCAGAAGTAAGGTGAAAGAAATCATTAGCGTGAATGAATTGTATTCCTAAGTTGTAAGCGAAGTTTTCATCACCTTGTCTGTGATTGTCACCCACCATAATAGAGTTTTCTAAATCGAAAGGGCCGTATTGTTCAATAGCGTCTAAGCCCATGCCGATTGCAGGTTTGTAATCTGCGGTTTTTTTAGCGGTTGAGTAAAAGACAGGGAAACCAATCCCAATCTGATTCACAGTTTCATCAATACACTCCACAGCATCCGATTCCTGTAAGTCTCCTCTGCCGACTCCTGATTGATTTGTAGCACCAACTAAAAAGTAGCCACTTTCATCCCACATTTCCAAAATATCTGCTACTTGAGGAAACACTTCCACTTCAGTAGGACAGTAAGGAGCACGAAATCCACCTTTCTTGGCTCTAGCAGGGTCTTCGACAACACCTCTAACAGTTCCATCAAAATCTAAGAATAAAGCGGGCTTAGGAACACCATCTTTCATCATGTTAGTGTAATAGGTTTCTATTTGTCGTGCTAACCTAAAATCACTATCAGTAATCATAGGCTCAGGTTCGTGAGTAAAGACAGCGTATCTTACTCGGTCTAATCCTTCGTAAATAGATAATTCACCATGATGATTATTCTTTTTCTCTAAGCCATTGACAGCATTAGAAAACTGTAAAAACTGACTATCATCAGAAAAAGAAAATAGTTTAACTAAGACAGAAATATTGGATTTACCAATTTGTTTAATCGTCCACCCTCTAGCAGAAAGGTCTGGTGGTAAGTCTGACATGGTTATCACTATCTTAAATCAACAGTAAGACTACAATAAGCCTTCGTTTTTCACATCGGGCAATTTTGGGTGTGGAAATACTATTTTTTCATAGAAAGCGTAGCAAGGAATCATCCAAATACTTCCCATTAAGTTTAAAGGCCACCCTATACTCCAATAGTTCTGCAACCATTGATTAGGGTCATGTAAATAAAACCAAATAAGAACAATCGGTTGCAGACAAATCAAACCGTAAATCGGCCTGATAACATCTCTCCATATAGTTTCACGATAGAGAACCATTAAGCAACACTCTCAAAGATTATCCTCTTTGAAGTCGTCATCGAAGGTGTCGTCAGAACCATCATCTTCTTGTGCGGCTTCCACAGGGTCAGAAGGTTTAGAACGCATAGATTCTAAAATCTTAATGGCTTGTTCAATACCCTCATCATCACCTTCAGCAACAGTTATATTTACATACTTTGTCGCTTTAAACTTAAACTTATCAGGAAGAGGATATGATGAAAAATCGGAAGTGTCGAAGTTGTCAAATATCTTACTAAAATCAAACGAATGAGAGTCATTCAAATTAAAAAAGTTATAAGGCATTCGGCGACCGTTGTTAGACTTGCGAAAAAATCGGTAAAAGTCATCATCCCACATGATAACATATAAGGACTCAAAGTATTTAACTGTTAGCATTCACATACTGTGGGCTAAGTCAAAGGCTTTCTTATTATCTGAAGGATAATGTAAGCCAACACTCACCCTTGCATTTGCTATTCGGTTAGCAATCGAATAAAAAGAAAAATAATGTAAGGGATGTTTCTTGATTAAATGACGGGCTAACATATAACTTTGATAAGCGTGTCCAGAGGGGTAAGCAGGAGTGGTATCTGAAACTGAATCAACAGGTTTTATTTTTTCATTAACTTGATGTGGGCGAGGACGGTTATAATAATGTTTCAAACTCATTAACACAGGTTCGGTTTCATCTATGATTTTTTTCAATTCTGCTTTGTCGTATTCCAGACCTTTTTCATCCATATATTTCATAAACGCTGTGCGAGGACTTTCATCTGTAAGTTTAAAGTATTCTAAATCAGGATTCTTCATACTCTGTAAAACTTTACGAGATTCCGTTAAAGAATTAGGATAATATTTAACCTTCGCAGGTTTAGATGGCTCATAACCTCGTTCCATAAAATCCCTCATTCCCAATCATTAGTAAAACCTTCTTCAAACATTTTACCTGAACCTATCATGTCTGTCCACGCTTGTTCCACATCAGGAATGTCTATAACCGCATACATATTTTCATTATCCAAGAAATCTGCTAATGACATATCTTTTGGAATAGGTTGGGCGGCAGGTAAAACCATATCCGTAAAGAAGTCTAATAGATTGAAATCCAATACATTGTCTATGAAATGCTTTTGAGCGACTGAATTGAAAATATTAGCCCATCCCTCTATACCGTAATTAGTTTCCGCCACTAACAGAAACTCAATAAACTCCGAAGAATCAGTTATCCATTGTGGGATTTGATTAACATCGGAAACTGAAGAAGGGTCTGCGTAAAGAATAGATAAAGCGAATCTTATAGCCCCTCTTCGACTATCTGCAATCCAAACCTCCATGAAAAGATTCTCGTCTGCGACCATATTCAATAAGTGATAGGTGTAGTCTTCTAAACCTGCGTAATCACTTACTTCTATCATCTCCATCATTTTTTGAAGTTCGGGGCTGTCTGCGAACATACTATCAATCTTATGTGGAGGCTTCCACCATTTAAGGGTTTCGTATCATTGTCCTAATTGACCTAACGCCTCAATAATTCTTCGCCACGACAAAGACATATCAGAAACATAACCTGCTGAAGTGTCTTCTAATACTATCTCTGGTATTTCATTGTTATCAATCCAACTTTGTAATCGAGAAATCAAAACCGCGTCAGGAAGCAATCGCCAACCTAAATCATCAGTTTCATCGTAAGCATTCAAAATGTAAGATATTCCAACTTTATTCTCTCCATCGTAAATGAAAGGAATGTAATTATCCGAAACATCTAAAATGAAGACCATTGGTTTACCTTGTGGAATGTAATCATCAGCATAGGTCTTAGGCAAGAACCACCCTTCAAGACAGTATTCACAATTCCTTCCTAATGTAGCAGAATCGTCAGGAAAGTAATGTCCAAAACCATCACAGACTTTACAATACTCTGCTTGAGTGTCACCTTCCATGTCTGGCCCGAATAAAGCGTGGCCTAAAGCGTGGTCAAAAGAAGTAGTCCAATACTCACTATGGGGAAAATCGTTTCGCCCCCCTTTAACAAAAGACTGTCCGTGATACATGACATCGGCTTTAATCATTTTCTTACCGTAGTTAGAGATGTCCATGAATGGCGCGTGAAAATCCTTTGTTGTCTTTAAACTCATCTTAGAACCCCTGCCAATTAAACAAACCCAAAACTTCAACTTCAGGTAAATGGTAAAACATAAAGTGATTATTGCCAAAATAAGTGTTGTGGTTGTAAGGGGACGAATTAGAATCAGGTTTAACCAATCCTATTTCAGATTTCATACTTTGCCATCCACCCCTCTCAAACCCAATCGAATCTCCCTTGGCCCATTTTTTCAAAAAATGGATTTGAATGTAAAACGCTCCAATGGTCTTGTTGTTATCGTAAGAATCTGGCCTATCCCAATCCAGAGGATTTACATAGAAAAGATAATAGTTGTTCTTCTCACCCTGTTTCAATCCCCTAACCAAATACAAATTACCTGATTTCAACCGTTCCTCTGGGAAATCAACCAAGTTATCAGGAACAGCGTATTTACTTACGAATCCTTGATAACCTAACCTTTTAATCTGTGGTATAATTCCTAACTCATTAAGATATTCAGCAAACTCAGTATAGGCGGCAGACCCCTTATCAGGGTCGTCATCAATGTATTCCTGAGTATATTTTAAACCTGTTCCAAAACGCCTACTCATTTTACCACCACCAATTAAACAAACCTATTTTATTCATAACATCAGGAGGACAAATCCAAAGATAAGAGATGTCTTCGTTAAAATCAGGAGGTAAAAAACTTAATTTTGATGGTTCACCGAAAAGTGGGCCAAAGCGGTCTTCATCTAAGGCTTCTTGCCATTTTCCTGTGGTAAAAGGATGCTCAGGATGCCACCAATTAGCCGTTTCAGTATCTAATAAAATACCACTTTCATTCACCCCAAGAGATTTAGTTTCAATATCATAGGCTTCATCCCACGCATTAACTAAAGTCTTAGGGTAAAAGGTAATTTTTCCTTCTTTTACATCTCCCATGCAGATAAAACCCGTTTCTCCCGAATTATCGTAAATAAAAAGAACGAAAGTCGCAGTTTTGCGACCTTCGACAAGTTCTTGAAAAACAAACTCTAAACTTGGGCCAGAATTACCATCATATTCCGCCAATTCCCCTCCGAATGGAACTAATATGTCTCGTAAAGCAATTATTACTAATTTAGGGTGACTGTGCGATTGCGAATATCTTCTTGCCTTATACAAGCCATCTCCATGAGGTAAATTAGTCTTAATGAGATTAAAAACATTTCCGATATTTTGACAATTAAGCATTTTAACCACTCTAACAATTTAAACTAATCAAAGCGACTACTTCAAAGTTTGGTTAGTTTTCTGCTAACACAGGAGAGTCGCCTGTGGCTAGAGGGGCGACAGAAGATTCCACTTCATTCCTATCCAACCAATCATTTTCCGCATCAGGCAAATCGGTATCAGTAAAAATGGCTTCAACAGGACACTCAGGAATACAAGCCCCACAATCAATACAATCGTAAGGGTCAATTACTAAGTAATTTTCTTTTTCTCTAAAAGCATCAACAGGGCAAACTGCTACACAGTCCTGATACTTGTGGTCAATACAAGCGGAAGTCACAACATGAGTCATACTGAGAATAAGACGTTAAACTATATGAGATTATGGTCTATAATCCTTTGAA
>Ga0070747_1001667_pt1 | contig 10759 bp, 10 predicted proteins | sample VirMetDEL_Mar_31_FD_77321 | JGI IMG/M metagenome (GOLD analysis project Ga0070747, IMG submission 77321) | Aqueous microbial communities from the Delaware River and Bay under freshwater to marine salinity gradient to study organic matter... | ecosystem: Environmental > Aquatic > Marine > Coastal...
GCCTTTAAGTAAAAACTCTAAGACTTCTGATAGTAAAGGTTCTCAAGCTAAACCTACTAAGCCTTTAAGTAAAAACTCTAAGACTTCTGATAGTAAAGGTTCTCAAGCTAAACCTACTAAGCCACCTTCAAAAACTTCAAAGACTTCTACCAGTAAAGGATCTAAGGCAAATGCAGCACCTAAGCCATCTACTAGTTCAAAGACTTCTACGAATAAAGGAGCTAATGCTAAACTTGTTAAACCTCTTGCTAAGAACTCTAAAACTTCTAATAATAAAACTTCTAAAGCTAATCCAGCTCCTAAGCCTTCCTCTACTTCGAAGACTTCTAACTCTAAGGGTAAAGGTGCTAAACCTACTAAACCAGGTTCTAAGACTTCCAAAACTTCTACTTCAAAAGGTAGGCAGTCTAATCTCCCGTTGATAATAGGGTTAGGTTCTGGTGTTGCTGGAACAATAATGGCTCTTGGCGGTAAAAAGAAAGTCAAAAAAGGTGATGTTGAAGTTAAACCAAGCCCTAGAGCTAGAGTTTCTAAAACTGAAATTGAAAAAGGTAAAGGTATTAACTTAAAGAAACCCGCTGCTGGTCCAGTTAGTGATGAGTCTTTTGGTGCAGCATTTAAACGTAATCGTAAAGCAAAGAAAGCAACGTTTACATTTAAAGACAAACTATATACCACTCGACTAAAAGAAGAGTCTATTGCTGAACATAAGAAAAAGTTTGGTGTAAAAGGCAAATACAAGTAAATGGTTGAAACACACTACTCTACAGCTACAGAAGCAGTAACGATAGCATCTACTACTACAGGTGCTAACGCTACTCTTGTGTATACTTGTCCAGCACTACATGATGCAACAGTGGACTTACTTCATATAGCTAATAACAATAATTCATCTAAAAAAATATACTTACAGTTTTATCATAAAGACGATACCACTTATCATTATATATTAAAAAATCATACTATAGCAGGTAACTCAGCAGAAAATGTATTTGGTGCTGGTGTATTACATCTTCATGCAGGAGATAAAATTGTTGCCTATGGTGAAACAGCTAATACTATGGAAGTCTTAGTATCCTGCAGAGAATATTACAATCCTACACGTTAAAGCATAACGGGGTTGCATTATTATCTGTAGTATGTTATAACTACTTATGTAAAACTAGTCTCTAGTAAACTACAAATGTCTTGTAGTATTAACTGGAGAACTAATATGTTTAAAACATTTTCAATATGGCTTAGAGCCTTACACGACTCAATACAAAGATCACAACAAGCTAGGGCTGATTTGTGGTTACTTACACATCTAACAGATAGAGAATTAAAAGATATAGGTATCGCAAGATATGATATCAAACGGAGAATGAATGGCTCGTAACCTTACAGAAAAACAAGAAATGTTTCTTGAAGCATTATTTGGGGATGCCAGAGGTAATACCATGCAAGCAATTAAACTTGCAGGGTATGCCGAAGGTACATCTTCAGCTAGTATAATGAAAACTCTAGAAGCAGAGATTGCAGGAAGGACTAAGAGTCTTATAGCTACTCGTGGTCCTCAAGCTGCATACTCCATGCTAGACGTAATGGAAAACCCAACAGACTTAGGCAATAAAGAGAAGATGGCAGCTGCTAAAGATCTATTAGATCGAGCTGGCTTTGTAAAAACAGATAAGGTTGAGGTTAAGGCAGAGAGTCCTTTGTTTATATTACCTCCTAAATCAGATGAAGACTAGTAAAACTTGGCAGTTACCTAAGCCAGAAAAAGCTGAAGGTGAGTTTGATTGGCTACCAGTAGTAAGAGTAGGTAGAGTTATACCATTTGGCTATAGACAAGACCCCACTGACTCTGATATACTACTACCAATCCCAGAAGAGTTAGAATTATTCGAACAAGCTAAGAAGTATCTTAAGCAATATAGCCTACGTGAAGTTTCTAATTGGTTAAGTTCTACTTCAGAACGTTATATCTCTCATGTGGGTCTTATGCAGAGGGTTAAACTTGAACAAAAACGTAAGAAAGAAGCTTCAATCCAACGCTTCTATGCAGAAAAGTACAAAAAAGCCGCAGAAAAAGCGGAAAAACTCGAAAGACAACGTATCGGTGCAAGAGTCCCCAAAGGAACTAGCACCAGCACAGGTGAAGTCACCACCGATTGACGTAGAGAAAGCTACAAGGAACATAATCTTTGAACCTAACGAAGGTCCGCAGACAGATTTCCTAGCATCTACAGAACAAGAGGTACTTTATGGTGGTTCTGCTGGGGGTGGCAAGTCATATGCTATGATTGCTGACCCTGTACGCTTCTTAAATAACCCTCATGCAACAATGTTGCTAGTACGTAGGAGTACAGAGGAGTTAAGGGAGCTTATATCTGTATCTAAACAGCTATATCCTAAGGCAATACCTGGGATTAAGTTTATGGAGAGAGATAAAACTTGGATTGCACCATCAGGTGCGACATTATGGATGTCATACCTAGATAGAGATGACGATGTAATGAGATACCAAGGTCAGGCCTTTAATTGGATTGGCTTTGACGAGATGACACAGTGGCCTACACCGTATCCTTGGAACTATATGCGTTCAAGGTTACGTACAACCAAACAATCGGGTTTACCTCTACACATGAGAGCTACATCAAACCCAGGTGGTCCAGGTCATCAATGGGTTAAGAAGACTTTCATTGACCCTGAAGTACCTAATAAAGCTTTTTGGGCTACAGATCCTGAAACAGGTGATGTTATTGAGTGGCCTAAAGGTCACAGTAAAGAAGGTGAACCATTATTTAAACGTAGGTTTATACCTGCTACTTTGTTCGATAATCCTTACTTAGCTGATGATGGAATGTATGAAGCCAATCTATTGTCGTTACCTGAGCATCAGCGAAGACAGTTACTTGAAGGTGATTGGGATATTAATGAAGGTGCTGCCTTCCCAGAGTTCAACAGACACATACATGTAATTGAACCCTTTGATATACCTGATAACTGGCCTAAGTTTAGAGCATGTGACTATGGATATGGTTCGTATACTGGAGTTGTTTGGATTGCAGTAGCACCTGATGAACAACTAATTGTTTATCGAGAGATGTATGTATCTAAAGTTATTGCTACTGATTTAGCAGATATGATATTAGATGTTGAACAGTTTGAGAAAATACGTTATGGTGTGCTTGATAGTTCCTTGTGGCATAAACGTGGTGATACTGGACCATCTCTAGCAGAACAAATGATAATGCGTGGATGTAGGTGGAGACCAGCAGATAGATCTAGAGGATCTCGTGTAGCAGGTAAGAACGAATTACACAGAAGACTACAGGTTGATGAGTTTACAGAAGAACCTAGGTTAGTATTTTTTAATACGTGTTCTCATACTATATCTCAATTACCATCTATACCATTAGATAAGAAGAACCCAGAAGACGTAGATACACATGCTGAAGATCACCTGTACGATGCATTAAGATATGGAATTATGACAAGACCTAGAAGTAGTTTATTTGATTACGACCCTACATCTAACTCAGGTTTTCAAGCCAGCGACCCAACTTTCGGTTATTAAGGAAAAGCAATGGAAGAAGATGAATTCTTTGAAAATGAAATGGCAATGGACTCAGTAGAGGCTAATGCTATAGAAGACATGGATGAAGACAACTACTCTGATCCACTTTCTGGGACTGTAGTTGGATTAGTACAAGATCATTATACTAAAGCTTCCACTGCCCGTGAGAACGAAGAGAAACGTTGGGTACAAGCCTACCGTAACTATCGTGGTTTATATGGGCCAGATGTACAGTTTACTTCTACAGAGAAGTCTCGTGTATTTGTAAAGGTTACTAAGACTAAAGTATTAGCTGCATATGGTCAGATAGTAGATGTATTGTTTGGTAATAGTAAGTTTCCAATTACAGTTGATCCTACTACACTACCTGAAGGTGTAGCAGACTCAGTATTCTTTGAATCAAATGATGACATGCGTAAAGCTAAGGAAGAGTTTGGCGCAGAGGATATGCAGTTAAAACCAGGTGAGACTGTAATAGATTTACAAGAACGTTTAGCAAGTTCTAAAAGTAAGTTAGCTCCAGTAGCTGATATACTTGAAGAAGGTAATGGTAGAACTGCAACAGAGATTACTATACACCCTGCTATGATTTCTGCAAAGAAAATGGAAAAGAAAATCCATGATCAGTTAGAAGAATCTAATGCAAACAAACAACTAAGAGTTGCCGCCTTTGAATGTGCTTTATTTGGTACAGGAGTTATGAAAGGCCCATTTGCTGTAGATAAAGAATACCCTAAATACGAAGAAGGTGAATATACACCTCTAATTAAAACAGTACCTCAAACCTCATCTGTATCTATATGGAATTTTTATCCTGACCCAGATGCAGCTAATATGGATGAAGCAGAATATATAATAGAACGTCATAAGATGTCACGTACTCAAATACGTGCACTTAAACGTAGACCTTTCTTCCGTAAAAATGCTATAGATACAGCAGTAAACATGGGTGAGTCCTACACTAAAGAGTGGTGGGAACAGGCTATGGAAGATGACTCTAACGAAGCTAAAGCAGAACGTTATGAAGTCTTAGAATTTTGGGGTAATGTAGATACAGAAGTCCTAGAAGGACATGATGTAGATATACCAAGTGACCTTAAAGATTTAGATCAAGTCTCAGTAAACATATGGATTTGTAACGGTCAAGTGTTACGTCTAGTAATGAATCCGTTTACACCTACACTTATACCATACTATGCTGTACCTTACGAAGTAAGTCCTTATAGTTTATTTGGTGTAGGTATTGCAGAAAATATGGATGATACTCAAACTCTTATGAATGGTTTCATGAGAATGGCTGTTGACAATGCTGCATTATCTGGTAATATGATCATAGAGGTTGATGAAACTAACCTTACTCCTGGCCAAGACCTATCTGTTTACCCTGGCAAAGTGTTTAGGAGACAGGGAGGTGCACCTGGACAGGCTATCTTTGGAACTAAGTTTCCGAATGTTTCTAATGAAAACATGCAGATGTTTGACAAAGCTCGTGTACTGTCAGATGAATCAACAGGTTTTCCTTCTTTTGCACATGGTCAAACAGGTGTATCAGGTGTAGGTCGTACAGCTTCTGGTATCTCAATGCTTATGTCTGCGGCTAACGGAAGTATTCGTAATGTAGTTAAGAATGTAGATGACTACCTACTTGGCCCTCTAGCTAAAGCATTCTTTAACTTCAATATGCAGTTTGATTATGATGAAGATATCAAAGGTGATCTTGATGTTAAGGCTCGTGGTACAGAAAGCTTAATGGCTAATGAAGTACGTAGTCAACGACTAATGCAGTTCTTACAAGTTGTACAAAACCCAGTACTAGCCCCGTTTGCTAAGATGGATTATATTATTCGTGAGATAGCTAAGTCTATGGAACTTGACCCTGATAAATTAGTTAATTCAATGTCTGATGCTACAGTACAAGCAGAGATGCTTAAGAAGTGGCAGGAAGCTAATCCTCCTGAGCCTCAACCAGAAGCCCCAGGACAGCCTCAAGGTGGACCAGCTGGTGCACAGGCAGGAGATCCTACAGGAGCTGGTGGTGGTACTATAGGGACAGGCTCAGTGCCTACTCCAGGTGAACCTGGGTTCTCAGCTAATACAGGACAAGGTGCTGCATGAATAACCTAAAGCCTTTTGTAAATGACAAAGCTTTATGGGATTCTTTTCTGGAAGAAATAGAGAGAAGAATTTCAGAGGTACACAGAGTAATGGAACAGTCTAGTAGAGCTGAAGAGTTGTATAGACTTCAAGGACAAGCATTTGCTTTACGTAAAATGAAACAGTTGAGGGATCAAGTTAATGGATAGACAGATGAGTATGTTTGAAGAAGGTGGTATTGCAGATGACGGAATGAATCGTGATCCTGTGTCAGGTAACGAAATACCTTCAGGTTCTCTCGCTAGTGAAGTACGTGATGATATTCCAGCTCAACTGTCTGAAGGTGAGTATGTAGTACCTGCTGATGTCGTAAGATACTTTGGTGTAAAAGTATTTGAAGATATGAGAATGGAAGCCAAGATGGGCTTACGTGAAATGGAACAAGATGGTAGGATAGGTGGTGAACCAGTTGAACCTAATAAAGGTATGACTGAAGGTGATCTAGCTGGTCTTGAAGAGATGATGAGAACAGGTGTAGCTAATGGCGGTCTTATGGATAAGATGGCTTACACTGCCATGAATGATCCTTTAGTAAATAAAAAGTTAAACGAAAGTGGCATGACTGTAGGTTTTGCTACTGGTGGTATGGCTCAATCTCCTTACAATGATCCAACTCGTGTAGATCAAGTTATTGGTCAGTTTATGCAGATGACTAAGAACAATCCTGGAATTATGGATGAGTTAGCTAAACGTGGCATTACTATTAATCGTACTCCAGCTACTAATCAACCAACACAAATGCAAGCACAGAATGCTCCTGCTCAAACAACTAATCCAGTAACCAATCAAGCACCAATTAAGGCTGCTGAGGGTACTTACTTAGATCCACTATCTATGACAGGTTTAGGTACAACAATTCAACCTAATAGTTTAAATACAACTAATACTCAAAATCAATCTTATATTACTTCACCTACATCTATATCTTCTATGTATGGTATTCCAGGGGGATCTTACTTTTATCAAGGCCCAGGTGTACCTAAATCACCTGAAGAAGTAGAAAAAGCTCCTGTAGCTCCTGTAACTTCTACAACTCCAGTATGTGCTCCAGGTACAGTGTATGATGAGGAATCAAATAGCTGTGTACCTGAATTAGAGCCTACTAGAGATAAAGATAATATGGACGGCATAGGTGGTACTGAAATGTCCACACCTTATGTTGAAAAAGGTTGGAGGGTACAATCCACTGAACAATTAGATTGGTCTAACGCAGAAGACTTTGATGCTTATATGAAAGAGCTATCTAAACCTCAAGAAAAAATAAGTGGTTTAGCTAAAGCTGTGTCACTGACCAATCCATTGTGGGGGCCAGCTATGGTCATTGGTCAGAAGATGGAAAGAAAAGCAACAATCAATAAAATTAAAGCTATGGAAAATATAGCAAACTTAATTGGTGATTCTGTGCGAGCTGCATCTGCAGTAAAAGCTGGAGAATCTTATAAAGCTAATATGACTGAAGATCAAAAAGCTTTTGCTGATACTCAAAATGGCGAAGGTTATACTATAACATTAGTAAATCAGATCATGGGTAAAGGTTTTCTTGATGATGTGGAAGGAACTAGAGGTAATGGTTTCCATAGTGTTGCTGACTTACAGAACATGCCACAGTATAAAAAAGATGAACTCAAAGCTGCAATAGAAGCAAATAATGCAAGACTTAGAGAAGCTGCATTATCTTCTGCACAAAGAAAGAAAGATGCAGAAGCGGCTAAAATTGTAGAAGAACAGAAAAAAGCAAAACAAAAAGCTCAAGCAGAATATCAAGCATCTCAAGCTCAAAAAGAAAAAAATAAAGCAGCCGCTGCAGCTGCTCTAGCTCCTAGATCAAAAGGACAAGCACAAGCTAAACAAATAGTAGCAACATCTAAAAAAAGAAAAACAACATCAGGAGCTACTGTTGGAGGTAAAGCTGACACTCAGAAGAATCTAAACAAAGTAAATGCATCACTTAAAAATATAGCAAGTGGTGGCTCTGGTGGCTTTAATAAAGGCGGACTAATGAAGAAACCAAATAAAAAATAAATACCTATAAGGTATCCAAACAACGATAAGGCTACTCAGCAATTATGCTGACCCCAACATAAGGATAACGGATATGCCAGAATTAGATATAGTAGAAACTCCAAAGTCTGCAGGATTTATAGACCGAGGTTATAACAACAGTAAAAAACGTGCAGCTATGGAAGCTGAAGAAAAAGAAATAGAACGTTTAGAAGCAGAGGCTCGTGGTGAAACCATTGAAGAAGAACCCGATGGCGAAGGATCTGAGACAACCGAAGTATCGGATGCAAGTAGTTCCAAACAAGAAGAAGCCAAAGAGGAAGCCGAAGCATCGGAGTCTGATGAGGGGCTAAGTCGAGAAGAAAAGTCTTTTAAGAAAAGGTATGGTGATCTTCGTCGTCATATGTCTGAGAAAGAAAAAGACTGGCAAGAAAAGTTTGAAGACTTAGAAGCTCGTATGAAGGGTGAGAATATTATACCACCCAAGTCTGATGAAGATATAGAAGCATGGGCATCTGAACATCCTGACATTGCTGGTATAGTAGAAACTATAGCTGCTAAAAAAGCTCAACAGTTATTTAGTAAAGCTGAGGTAAGATTACAACAGCTAGATAAAATGAATGATGAAACTATGCGTAAGTCAGCAGAGGCTACTATACTAGAGTCTCACTCAGATTTTATTACAATACGTGAGTCAGATAGTTTTCATGACTGGGCAGAAGAACAACCTAAGTGGGTACAAGATGCTGTTTATGAGAATGCAGATGATCCCCGTTCTGTAATTAGAGTTATCGACCTGTATAAGGTTGACAAAGGATTAACTAAAGAAGCTAAGAAAGCTGGTAAAAAGGCAGCAGCTTCAATGGTTAGTAGAACTTCAAAGACTAAAGTAGACGCTGATGAGGCTGGTGGACAAATCCGTGAGTCTGATGTAGCAAGAATGTCTAGTAAAGAATTTGAAGAAAACCAAGACAATATTAACAAAGCTATGCGCAATGGTAAATTTGTCTACGATATTTCAGGAAATGCACGTTAAGTGTTGACATTACGTTTATCTGAAGTATAACTATCGGCAGGAACAAGAGCCTCCCTTGTGGACTACCTCTCTTGCCTACAACCAATAAAACTTAAACTACAAATAAGAACTACCTGATTAAGTATAGGCCCGTTTAGATAATGGTTGGCCGACTGTTATCATAACGCACCCTAGAAAACCATCAGCCTCTTTGCTTCACGTTTAGTTTCTCTGAGTTGAGGTATGTACCTTTAACTCGTACTTACCTCTTTATCATAAGCCAAACATTCAAGGAGAATTATAATGGCATTTGCATCCGCAAGCGGATATACAAACTTACCGAATGGTAACTTTAGTTCCGTAATTTATTCAAAAAAAGTACAACTTGCATTCCGCAAGTCCACAGTTTGTGGCGACATAACTAACTCTGATTACTTCGGTGAAATTTCATCACAAGGTGATACAGTTAAAATTATCAAAGAACCTGAGGTAAGCGTATCAGCTTATGCTCGTGGTACAACCATTGCTGCTCAAGATTTAGCAGACGCAGACTTCTCTCTAGTTGTTGATAAAGCAAACTACTTTGCATTTAAAATCGACGATATCGAAGAAGCACACTCCCATGTGAATTTCATGGACATGGCTACAAACCGTGCGGCTTTCCGCTTGGCTGATCAGCATGACCAAGAAGTATTGGGTTACTTAAGTGGTTACAAGCAAGCTGCATTACATGCTAACGCAGGTGCAGTAAACAACGTAGTAAATGGTACTAAAGCTAATACAGCTGCTGGTACAGACGAATTACTTGCAGCTAACAAGCTGAAGAAAAGTGACTTCGGAAACATTACTACAACTTCAGCAGGTGATCACTCGATCCCAGTTGCAGCACGTTTACCAGGAGCAACTGCTCTACCGACAGCATACGTATCACCAGCAATGTTGATTTCACGTATGGGTCGTTTGTTAGATCAGAACCAAGTAGACACTGCAGGTAGGTGGCTTGTACTTGATCCTATCATGATGGAAGTCCTTCGTGATGAAGATTCACGTCTGTTTAACGCAGACTTCGGTGAGTCAGGTGGATTACGTAACGGTCTAGTCTTGAACAACTTCCACGGCTTCCGTGTATATACTTCAAGTAACTTACCATCAGTAGGTACTGGTGCAGGAACTACAAACACAGCTAACCAAAATGCTAACTACGGTGTTATCGTAGCTGGTCATGACTCAGCTGTAGCAACTGCAGAGCAAATCAACAAAACAGAAACATACCGTGATCCAGATTCATTCGCTGACATCTGCCGTGGTATGCATCTTTACGGACGCAAAATCTTACGTCCAGAAGCGTTGGTAACAGCTAAATATAACTTAGCATAAAATAACTTAAGGGGGCTGGCCTAGTGTTAGCCCCTTTATATACATTTAAAATCTCGTAGGAAATGACATGGCGACTTATATAAACCTAGTGAATGAATTACTTCGTCGTCTTAACGAGGTCGAGATTAGTGAAGTAGACTTTGCAACAACTAAGAACGTACAGTCACTAGCAAAAGATTCTATTAATTCTTCTATACGTGAAATACTACAAGAGGCTCAAGAGTGGCCCTTCACGTTAGTAACCTATGAACAAACATTATCAGTAGGTATAAAGACTTATGATTTTCCATCAGACTATTCAAAAGCTGATTGGGAATCTTTCTACTTAAAGAATACAAATACAACAGACCCAGGTGTTTTAAAACCATTATCATATGAACAGTATCTATCAACTCGTAGAGCTGATGATGATACTTCTGGTACAGGTGGATATACAAAACCCTTGAATGTTTATAAGACACAAGAAGAAAAGTTTGGTGTTACCCCAGTACCTGATCTAGCTTATGTTATTGAGTATAAATACTGGAAGTTCCCAGCAGATTTATCTTTAAGTACTGATGTATGTATTATACCTGATAGGTTTAAACATGTTATTATTGACGGTGCTATGATGTACCTTATGTATTTTAGATCTAATGAACAATCAGCAC
>Ga0070747_1001669_pt1 | contig 10755 bp, 3 predicted proteins | sample VirMetDEL_Mar_31_FD_77321 | JGI IMG/M metagenome (GOLD analysis project Ga0070747, IMG submission 77321) | Aqueous microbial communities from the Delaware River and Bay under freshwater to marine salinity gradient to study organic matter... | ecosystem: Environmental > Aquatic > Marine > Coastal ...
GAAGAAGCACGGCAGCTATTGATAGATGCAGGCTACCCAGAGGGATTAATAACAGGACGAACAATAGAAGAAATACTAGGTGATGGCACATTACCAGAGTCTACTGTTAAGCAGAGCGCGACAGACTTTAACGCTGAGTACCTGCTACAACTTGCTAAAGAGACCTCTGATACCGACCCCGATCCTGTAGTTGCTGATCCTGATCCCGATCCTGTAGTTGCTGATCCTGATCCCGATCCTGTAGTTGCTGATCCTGTTGACCCCGTTGACCCTGTAGATCCTGTAGATCCTGTTGACCCTGTAGATCCTGTAGATCCTGTTGACCCTGTAGATCCTGATACTGGTGAAGATACCGCTCCTGTAGATACAAGTGTTATAGATGACGCTGAAACTGTTACAGACACTTCTGGCACTGACTTAACTACAGACGATCCAACCGTCTCTCCAATTGATTCAAACATTCGTGGTATGGCAGGGGCAGACCTATCTAAGCTATATGAGGGTGTAACTCTAAACGACGACGGTACTTATACGTGGCGGGGGATGAATATAGCTGCTGACCGCATGGCGGACATAATTGCTAATAGCCCAGATCAGTTTCCCGAAAAGCCAGATCGTTTAGACACCATAGAGTCCAACCTCACAGATAATTTATCTGCTGTAGAGGGTAACTTATTAGATCAAATAGCAGCTAATGAAGAAGCTGGGTTAGACCGCGATCAAGCTCTTGCCGAAGCTATTAAGACGGTATCTACAAATTTAGGTATTACGGAAGATAATCTTACGGACGCTATAGAGGCAGGTGATTCGGCATTATCAGATGAAATTGCTGATGTAAAAACTGATGTAGCTGGTGTTGCTAGTGATGTAGCCGACGTAAACACCGCTGTGGACGATCTTGCTAGTGAGTTAGGTGTAACAAAAGACGAGCTTCTTGACACCATAGGGCAAACAGAAGAAGACCTGCTTACCGCACTAGGCGAAACAGAAACAGCGTTAACTGGTGAGATAGATACCATAGCCGCAGTGCTAGGTAAGCCCGCTCAAGATGTAACGTCTGCTGACGTTGATTTTGTCACTGACCTTATCGCACAGCAAGAAGCACTGGCTGACCCGTCTACTTTTGTTGCAACTGAAGAACAGCTAGGTTACGACGTTACGGGCGATGGCATTGTAGACGTTACAGATCTTAATTTGTTGCAGGGTGTATTAGCGGGAGATCAAACATTAGACCCGCTTACAGATAATCGCTTTGCTGCAACGGGTGTATTTGCTTCACAGTTACAACAACAGCAAGAATTAGAACAGCAGCTACAACAACAGCAGCAACAGCAACAACAGCAGCAGCAGCAGATGCAACAACAGATACAACAACAAATGCAACAACAAGCAGAGCAGGGGTCTAAAAGAGACTTTTTTAACATGTTGTTGGCATCAGAAGACGGTAGAGTAGATGTAAAACAATCTCCTCTAGCTAAACTAGGCAAGGCGTACGATTTTAGTAATATCTTTGGTAGTTCTACGCCAACAGCGTTTACCCCCGGTACGGCTAGCTCTTACGGGATGCAGCCAACACAACAAAACACTCCCAGAGGCATGGGTAGACCCCGAGGTTTTGCTGCTGGTGGCGTGTTAGATGTAAATGAAGAATTGTTGCGGATTATTGGAGAAAAATAGTGAGTGACAAAAAAGAAGATTCGGGAAGTTGGTACAGTAAAGCGTCTTCAATGTTTACAGATGTTGTTGATTCTGACGCTGGTGCCGCACTATTGGGCACAGGGATAGCTGCTGTAGGTCAAGCATTTGCACCTGACTTCTTTAATCCTCAGTCAGCGCCTGTAGGCTACCAAGGTGAGATACCTAAATACGAAGCTGTGCGTGAGCGAGTGCAACTACCACAAGACCCAAATCGGCGTCCCGGTGGTGCAGGGCGGCGGTATTTTAGCGACACTATTTACGCTAAAAAACCCGAATCTGAGGCTATGTCGATAGCGCAAGCCCGTGCAAAAGCAAAAGAACAAGCTCAAGGGTTAGCTGCACTGCAAGCACCTAAAAATATGGCTGGTGGCGGCATTCTTGCTATGAGTAAAGGACGTTACTTAAATGGATCAACTGATGGCATGGCAGATAAAGTACCTGCTAGAATCGACAGCGGGCAGGAAGCTAGACTAAGCGATGGTGAATTTGTTATTCCTGCAGACGTAGTAAGTCATTTAGGTAATGGTAATTCTGATGCTGGCGCTAAAGCGTTACATGCAATGATGGACAGAGTGCGTAAAGAACGCACTGGGAATAAGAAACAAGGTAAGGAAATTACCGCAACAAAAATGTTACCGGCGTAAATACTATGGCAGAACAACCTCCAAACCCAAGTATAGGGCAGCAAACGGGCACTTCTGGGGCGCTAGCAGAATTTGCTGGTGACTATGTAACCGACTTTTTAGGTAAAGGCCAAGCACTTGCAAACCAAGGCTACCAAGCCTATCAAGGCCCACTTACTGCTGGATCATCAGCTTTACAAGATGCCGCGTTTCAAGGTATTGGTAATTTAACTGTACCTACTACCGATCAAATGAGCTTTACCCCCGGTACGTTCAGTGCTACGGGTGCTCCTACTGCAACAGGTGATGCTCCTACTGCGGGGGGCACTAATGTTAATCAATACATGAACCCTTACTTGTCAGCGGTATTGCAGCCGCAACTAGCAGAAGCGCGTAGGCAATCTGAAATTAGTCGGTTAGCTGACCAGAGTAGATTAACGCAAGCAGGTGCTTTTGGTGGGTCTCGTCAAGCACTTATGGACTTAGAACGAGATAACATATTAAACAGAAATCTAGCAGATATAACAGGTCAAGGGTACGCGCAGGCGTTCCAACAGGGCAGAGACCAATTCAATATAGAGCAAGGAAGAGGACAGACCGGCCTAGACGCTGCTAGACGTTATGGATTAGAAGCCTTAGCTGCTCAACAAGGTGCAGGGGCTACTCAACGTGCTATTACTGGTGAAGGCATTGCTGCGGACAGACGCGCTTTTGAAGAAGAACGTGATGATCCATATAAGCAAGTTCAGTTTCAACGCTCGCTTTTAGAGGGACTACCTATCGCAGCGCAGTCATACTCTTACACACAACCCAGTGGCCTTAGTGCGTTGCTGGGCACTGCCGGTGACGCTAGCTCGTTATTACGAGATTTGTTTGGGTTCGGCGGTGGCGGGTCTGGTGGGAATGCTGCTGATGCCGCTAAAGATGCTGTTGAGAAAGCAGTGGGGGGTGATTAATGCTAAGTAACTCTAGCCAAGGACTAGGCGAAATAGTCCAACGTAAAAAAGCCGCATACCAAGACAACCCGCAAGGGCTGCAGCAACGCTACCAACAGAGTCAACAGCTAACTGACCTGCTTGCGTTGCAACAACTAAAGTCTGAAAAAGAAGCTGCTGCACGTAACATGCAAATGGCTATGCAACAAAACCCTGCAACCATTGCTAAACAACGCGAGCAAGAAGTCCTTGGGTTAATTAAACAAGAGCAAGGACGAAACTTAGGTAAGGTCAGCCAACAGGTTGGTGGAGTTCTTGGGCAACGACAGAAAGAGTCTACACAACGCCGCCAACAAATGGGTATGGCTCAAGGCGGTATTGTTGGGTTTACCGCAGGCGGTACGCCAAGGTCAGAGTTTGCAGAGGGATTGGAGTCCGTTTTTGGGCAAGACGAAAATATAGATGATATTACTCGTGGGCTTATGGGACTGCGAGAAGAAGCTAAAGGTCTGCCCGGATTATTTACTCCTTCTACTTCAGAGCAAAGAAATATAAGGGATAGATTGGAAATAGGTTCAAGTCGCGCAAGGGATTTAGCTTTTAGAGTCGCAGAAAATCCAGAACTATTAACAGAATACAAGAAATTAGGCCCGCGAGAATTTGCACTTAAATACATAGACCCCGAAACTAGAGATGTAAAACCTGTCGCACTCAAATCTGAGCCTAAGCCTAAGCCTAAGAAAGACGCTGCAACAGCTATGATTGATGATGCTATTTCTATTGGCACTGCTGCAGGTATGCAACCACAACCTACTGCTCCCGCAGCAGCAACAACTCCTGCCGCAGCCCAAGGTATAGGTAGACTTAAAGTTGCTGAACCAGATTTTGCGGGCACCACGGCACAAAGAGACATAGCTAAAGGCATACTTACTGATGTAGGTATTGACCCATCTAGAGACTCTGACGAAGAGCGTAAGGAACGCATAGCAGACACTAAAAAAGAAATGGGGCTTGAGGGGCTACTAAAAAGAAAAGATGACCAGCTTTCTAGGCTTAAAACCCAACAAGAAGAACTGTCTAGAGGTAGTGGGCTTGATAGATTTATTGCTGGCGCTACTGGTGCTGCACAAAGAGGTGGCCCCGGTGGGTATGGCGCGGGTTCATTAGCAGAACGTAAATCACAGAAAGCCCAGCAACGCCTAGACTTGACTGCTCAGTTCGGCATTGAAGATGCGAAGATGCAACTTGAGTTTGATGTAACGGCTAAAGGCATCGAAAGCGGCGACAAACTAGCAAATGTCATATCACAAGAAAGACAACACTACGCAAAAATTATGCAAGATGCTACGAAAGCTGACTATGACCAAGCTAGTGCTGTTGCTGACAGGGTTATGCAGTCTGACCAACAAAACATTCAGACCGATTTAGCGTTGCTAGCTGATACAACTAAGAGAGCAATTGAAGACGCTAAAGGTAAAAGAGATGAGGCGGATCAGTTATACAGCGCATTGCAAAATAATATGGAGAAACGTCTAGAGGTTCTTGGCCCTGTGTATGAACTAATAGGCATAGACCGTGCATCTGGAGACTTTAGTTCAGACGAAATGAAAGAGAAGCTAAGGCAAGCTCAAATAACACAGGCTGAGTTAAGCGAAGCATCTAATCTGTTTGCATTAGAAGAGTCCATGATTGCTAGATTAGAAGCACTGGGACGCCCTGTAGAGACAATGAGAACAGACCTTAATAGAAGCCGTGCGGTTTTAGAGGGATTACGCACAACAGACGCAACACTTAAAGGACAAAAGTAATAAATGTCCGCTAAGGAACGGGCACTACAGGCGCTAGATATAGCGGAGCAGCAAGGAGATCAGGCTGCTGTAAACAAACTTGTTGCCTATATACGTATCCTACAAGAAGACGAAAACCTTTCTAGGCGCACTACAGCGCGTAGAGAGACAGGGGTGTTTGAAGATATTACCTCTGGATTCGGCGCGGGAGTGGTTGGCGTTGGCGAGATGGCTGCACTTGGGGGTGCCGCTGCTCTAGAAGAAGAAACTGAGCTTGCCGCACGCGAAAGAATAAAATCTGCTGCTGACTACCTACGCCCCGAAGGTGGTGATCCCGAATCAATTAGCTACAAAGTAAGCTCTGCGCTTGGCTCTATAGCAGGTCTTGCTGCTGTACCTATTGGCGCTGCCGTTGCTGGTGCCCCCGGTCTCGCTGCCGCTGGTCTAGGTGCATTAGCCGCTGCCGGTGCTGGTGCTGGTGAGGCAAGTGAGCGGGCAAGAGAAGCCGACGCTAGCGAAGAAGATCGTAGTGCTGCGGCTGGTAGAGGTGTGCTTATTGGTCTGCTTGATGTAATACCCGTAGCACGAGTTATCAAGTACGCAGATATACCTAAGTTAAATAAGCTAACTGAAGCATTTGAACCTACCAGTGTTACAACAAAGCTAGGACGTTCGGGAACAAGAACTGTAGAAACTGGCGCAGAGCAGATCAATAGGATAGGGCAGCGAATTGTTAATGCTGGTAAGACAGGTGGGCTAGAAGCCGCACAAGAAGCTGCATCAGGCATACTTCAGAACGTCAACCAGCAACAGTACGATGCGTTAGCCGAAACCTTTGCGGGGGTAGGTGAAGAAGCGGCCCTTGGTGGTACTGCAGGTGCTATTTTACAGGGGCTTGTAGACCTGTTTATACCTAGAGGCAGACGTGGCCCGACTATAGGAGACACCGCAGGTGATACCGCGTTACCTGCTATACCCGAAGGCGCTCCATCGCAAACTCAAGGTGAGTTGTTTGATATTGTTGAAGGCCCACGAGAGCCAGTAACAGCGGAGCAAGTACAAACTAAAGTACTTGCTGGGTTTGGTAACAGAGACTTTGCTGAACTAACTGACCAAGAACAACAACAAGTAGAAACTAGAATACGACAGCTATCGGATGAAGAGTTTGCTGTTCTAGATAAAGTTATACAACCCCCTCCTGCGCCTCGTGCTCCTCAACAGTCACTGCCGGGGTTAGAGCCAGAAGAAACAGGGGCAGATATAGGGCCACGTCAAGGCCGTCCTAGAGGTTTACCTGCACCAGAAGGCGAGACAATTGCTGGAGAAACTATAGCTGTTACACCAGAAGGTGAAGCTCTACGTACAAGAGAAGAGCAGCTAGCACGAGACAAACGTGATGCTGAAGAACGTGCAGAAGAAGATGCTGTACGTGCTGACACCCCTAGCGAAGAAGTACTAGACGCAGCGGCTAGACGCCAAAGAGAAGCAGCAGAACCCGCTTTAGATCGTGGGCAAACTGATATGTTTCCTACTGAACTGGACATTGCAGAACGCCAAGCACGCAACGCTCCTGAGTATTCTGAAGTTAGAGCCAAGGTATTTGGTAGATTAAAGAAGCCATACAAAGAGCTTACAGCCAAGCAACGCCAAGAAGTTGACAAAAAAGTAGCGGCACTACCGCTAGCCGAGCAGCGTGTACTGGAATCCGAGGTTGGTGTTGTACAGCCCCCGGAACCCGGTGAAACGAAAGTAGCAACACCTAAGTTCTTAGACAGTTTGAACATACCTGCGGCGGATAGAAAAGCGTTTGAAGGTAAGCCCATTGACTACGTTGCACTGCGGAAGTACGCAAACAAGCCAAACACTTCTGGCATAGCTAAAGCAGCTATACAAAGATTCTTTGCAAATACGCCAAAAGCACAGCTTGAGCTAGTGCAGCCCAAGGGACTAAAGCCAAAGCCAAAAGGTGCTGTAGCTCGTGCTAGAGCTAACCCTCTAAAGACAGCTACTCGCAGGGTAGAAAGAGCAGAGAAGAAGTTACAGGAAGCTAAAGACGCGATAACCAAAAAAGGTAGGCGTACGCAGGTTCTGGCTCGTGCAGAGAGAGCAGCAGAGAAAAAATTACAAGAAGCTAAAGCCAAGCTATCAGTAGCGCGGCAGAAAGAAAATGAAAAGCTAGTTGATACACAACCTGTAGCTACTACAAAAAAAGCTAGAGCCAAAGCTGCGGAAGAAGCAAAGTTACAGCGTGAGGCTGGTACGGCTATAGGAGCAACAGCTACAGGCACAGCTAAACCACCTTCTAGTAAGCCGGTAAAAGTAGAGGAAGTAGTAGCTGCGGAGCAGCCGCTCAAAGGTAAAGATCGCCAAGACGAGATAAATGCCCGTGTCGAGTTAGGTGCAACACGCGAAGAGGCTAGAGAAAGCGTTGATGCAGAAAACCAAGCAATCATCGAAGCCAACAAGCAAGACCCAGATTCGGGTAGACAAGAGGCATTTCTAGACTCTAAAACCGAGCAAGATAATTACCCGCCCGATCTGCGCGGGACGAACATCTACGCTGCGTTCTCGCCAAGCAAGGATGCACCTCGGATTGATGTGCCTTTAGAGGGTGCAGTATTAGAAGCGGTACGTGCGGGTGATTTACGTAAGGCGTTATCAGAATTAGCTAAAACAACAAAGAGCCGCCAGATAAGGCGCATCGCTACCAAATTATCCAAGCTGGTAGGCGACACAACAGTAGGCATTGTTAAAAATCTAGGGCAAGTTGAAGGGATTAGCCGCGTAGGTACGTTTGATTCTGAGAATAATAAAATCTCTCTCAACAGCAGTGGGGGGCTAAATGTATACACATTACTGCATGAGATGTCTCACGCTGCGACGGTGTATCAAATTAAGACCAACCCACAAAGCGCGTCGGTTACGCGACTAAAAGCCATATATAAAGCTAATAAAGGTAAATTAGCTAAGGCTTATGGCGAAAAAGCGTTAGCAGTTGCGGACACAAAAGAATCTAAAGATGGTATAGATGAAGGGTTTTTAGAATTTGTAGCTGAAGCGTTTAGCAACCCTGAGTTTCAACGTGAGCTAGGTACTGTCAATGTAGACGGTGGGCCACTTAATTCGTTTCAAAAGTTTGTCGAATGGCTTTCTCAGCTATTTGGGTTTGATAAGTTCAGTGCCTCTGCCCGTGCAGACGCCAATCGCCTTATACAAGAGATCTTAGCCCCCGCACGTAAGTTCCGGTTTGGCCCCACTCTATCTGCGTTTTCAACGTCCGATGGCGTAAAAGAAGTCATGGGGGGTATGGACTCGGTACAAAAAGGGCTAGGCAAATACACCAAGGAGTTTGGCGATAAGTGGGCTAGCGAAGCTATAGCGTTGTTCCGAGGTGAGAACAAGATAACTGGTAAGGTCAAAGAGGCTTTTCTAGCTACAGCGCCATTACAAGCGCTAACGGACATAGGTAAAAAATTCAACATACCCTCTTCATTCGACTTATATAAGGCTATTGTCGGTCAACGTGGGGATCTCAACATAGCAGAAGAATCGGTACGCAAGGTGCTAGTCCCACTAGGCGCTTGGTACAAAAATAACCGTGCCAGCGGTAGAGTAGATACTTTTAACGAGCTTGTAACCACTAGCACCATAGAAGAAGTAGACCCATCACTTACTCGTGAAGACGCTGAAGCTAAATATGGTGAGACTTTAACTATTGAAGCTGTGGCTGGAGATGACGCGCCACCTCTACGTAAGATAGACGTATGGCAAGAGATGCAGCAAAAGTGGGGGTCTTTGGGGAAAGAGGGCCAGCAGCAGTATGTAGCCTTACGAAACATGTACAAAGCGCAATACGACGCGCTGCTACAGAGTATTCGAGATCGTATAGATAATACAGACGGGCTAGATGCCGCAGGTAAGGCCACACTCAAGGACAAGATCTTTGCCAAGATGCTTGCAGAAAGTTCTATCGAACCATACTTCCCTCTAACACGTCGTGGGGATTATTGGTTACGGCACACTCGTAAAGGCGAACCTGTGATTGAAGCGTTTGAATCCCCCGGCGCACGTCTCCAAGCTATGAAAGAACACGAAGCAGATCCTGATGCTTCAGATGTGCAGACATTTGATAAGGTAGACCTAAAGACGTTTTCTGGATCACCGCCTAGCTCCTTCGTAGGGCAAACGATGGCCGTGCTGCAAGAGAGCAAGGTATCACCAGAAGTTCAAGAGCAGATAATGCGTCTGTTTATTGAGGCATTGCCCGAATCGTCCTTTGCTAAAGCATTAGCCCGACGTAAGAGAACTAAAGGGTTTGAGAAAGATGCCTTGGTGTCGGCTACAACCAGAGCCTACGACTTAGCTAGGCAAACTGAGCGTCTGAAGAATGCGGCTAAAATTCGTGCTGTCATGGAAAGAATTAAAGCAGAGGCTGTAAAAGCCCGAGATGACGGTGAAGAGGTAGACGCCGACGTTCTTAGAGAACTTGAACTACGCGCTGATTTTGCAATTAGCCCACCCAAAGATGGTATAGCTAAATCATTTAACCGTGCTGCGTTTATATGGACTATCGGCTTTAACGCTTCTTCTGCACTGGTCAACATGTCTCAAGTGCCGTTGTTTGCAGTGCCTATGCTCTCTGGTAAGTACGGCATGACCAATACCAAGCGAGAAGTAGGTAGAGCCTATAAGTTGTTTGGTGGTAGTGGATTCTTTAAGATGGTGCCCGATGGTAAGGGCGGTAGCATTAAGAAACGCGCTCTACCGTCCCTAGATAACTACTACGAAATAGCTCGTGACGAACAAGGCAAGCTGATTGCCACCGTACGCACCGATAGAGAACTCACACCAGAACAGACTGCGGAGCTTGAAAATATTGCTCCGTTGATAGCTCGTGCAGCACAAGAAGGTCAGTTAAATACTTCTTTCTTAGCGGACACTATGGGGTTAGATGAGTCTGGGCGTGACACTAATTTTATGGACAAAGTGGCGTCAATATCAGCGACTATGTTCCACGGCGCAGAACTTGCTAACCGCCAAGTAACTATGGTGACAGCGTACAATCTAGAGTTGCAAAGAATAAAAGATAAGAACGGCGGGAAGGACTACACGGTAACACAAGCAGACAAAGAAGCTGCGGCTCAAGAAGCCATGTACCGCACGCAGGAAATCAACGGCGGCTCAGTGCTAGAGACTGCACCACGACTTGCACAAGCAGGAGTTGGTCGTGTAGCTCTGATGTATAAGACTTTCGGCATTCAGATGTACTACACAATGCTAAAGACCGGCAAACAGTTAGTTGATGCTCAGTTTGCTGGTAACAAAGAACTACGTAATGAAGCATTTAAGCAGCTTGTGGGTATACACCTAAGCGCGTTGTTCTTCGCTGGAGCGCAAGGCTTGCCATTGTTCGGCGCTGCAACCATGATCGCTAATCTCTTCTTAGATGACGACGAAGACGATGCTCAGACTATTGTACGTAAGTACTTAGGAGAAGGGTGGTACAAGGGTGCGTTTACTCACCTTACTGGCATGGATGTATCGCAACGAACGGCGTTGACCAATCTGGTATTCCAAGAAAACAGGTTTAACAACGCACCTTCACCCGAAGAAACCTTTATGTACTATCTTGGTGGCCCTGCGTGGAGTGTAGGCTCACGTTTTATTAAGGGTTCGCAGGAAGTTATAGATGGTGAGTTAGAGCGTGGTATA
>Ga0070747_1001670_pt1 | contig 10752 bp, 13 predicted proteins | sample VirMetDEL_Mar_31_FD_77321 | JGI IMG/M metagenome (GOLD analysis project Ga0070747, IMG submission 77321) | Aqueous microbial communities from the Delaware River and Bay under freshwater to marine salinity gradient to study organic matter... | ecosystem: Environmental > Aquatic > Marine > Coastal...
AGGGCTTGGCGAGTGAGAACCGAAAATTAAAAACATTTGTATATATAAGTAATGGTCTTGACATACAAGCAACAGTTTAACAAGAAGTATGGGTTCAACAAGGATGAAGCTCATACTGTTCGTGAAATCGCCACAAAATCAGGAATCAAATATCGGAACGCGCTCAAAATTGTGCAAAAGGGCGAAGGTGCCTATAAGAGCAACCCGACCTCAGTTAGGAAGCATATTGTTTCTCCTCGCCAATGGGGAATTGCCCGTTTATATTCTGCTGTAATGGGTGGCAGGGCAGCACGTGTTGACGCCAATCTGCTTCGATAAGAATGTGTAATACTTCGAAAAAAAAATGTTGTGTTTACTTAAAAGAGACAGAATGAGTGCCGCAAATGTTCAAGTTGTTCGAATGGGCCAGATTGTCGAGTATAACGGAGATGATTGCAATGTCACGATTGCGAAGAACGGGCGTAGGTATCTTAACTACGGTGGTGCCCGATTCAAGTTTGTGTTTAGGTCGTTGCCTGCCTTGTATGGCGTGGCGAAGCACAGTAAGTACGACCCAAAGCTGTCGCTAATTATTCGCGATCAGGCAGTTATTGACGCTTTTGCTGAGTTGTCAAATCGGGTCAAAGATGGTTTTGGTCAAGATGAAACCAAGACGTACAAGCCCTTTTTGCTTGGCGATGCTACGACAGGCTGTGTTAAGCTTGTCATAAAGATACCGGCAAATGCAACGTGTGTTGACGGGTCGAATGTGCAGGGAGGCATCATGCCAGACGACTTGTGCTCGGTCGTATTCACCACAGCTGTATATGAATATGGGCAGTATCGTGGGTTCAGCCATAAGCTTGAATCTGTCAAGGTCGTGCCTGCTAGTAGCTCGACTCTCAAAGTTCTTTGAAATTAAATTCTAACGTAAATATAAGAAGTAGAAAAATGAGAGTACGTCGTGATGTTAAAATATTGAATTTGTTCTCAAAATATGCTGAGAAAAGTCAAGTGCTTACGTCCACTCGCGTTGTGCAGTGGTATATGCGGTGTCACCACCCGGATAGTGTTGTAGACATGATGAACATGTTGCGTCTGTTGATCGAAGAGAAAGTTATAAAAACACAGTGCATTGAATGTTTTCTTCGAAAGATGTTGTCTGCTTGCTGCATAGGTGTGAGGGTTTAGCGTTTCCACCTTCTTTACCAAAGAACACGATGCGACCAATATTTTGCCGTGTTTCGTTTGCCGCCATCTGGGCCGTGTCTTGCGTGATAATTGGCTCGTCTCTTTTTGTCCATGTGGTCCAGGTGCTTGTAGTGGCCAAGCTTGTCGCGAAACTGGCCATATCGCTTATCTCCGAAGTGAATAAGCTTGGGTCGGCCATTTGGCCCTTTTACGTAGACAGAGTACTTCTTGTTCGTTGCCGTGCTCACGAACGGCTTGTATAGCGGCTTCTTCTTTCGTGCAGATGAATGCATAATCTTTGTTTATTGCCGATATTTTATTAGTCATGCTTGGGTGGGTCGACCAATAGCATAAGTGTGCCACTGAGTAGCGGAAGGAATGCTGCACGGATTTCAAGATCGTGAGGGTGTACTGCCAGCTGGATTCCGCAAAAGGCAATAACTGAGGCGCAAATTCCGACCGTTGTATAATATTTAGCAGCTGCCACGCTCGTCCGACTGCAACAAGCCACCCAGGTTCGCTCGGGTACACCATCTTCATCAGTACGTATATCATTATTCGCAATTTCCAATTTGTGCTCGTCATGGCTCATTGCCTTATTTGGTTAAAGCTGATATTATTTCTTAAAGTGCTACACCAGTCAGTATAAAGCACACTTCTCCAAAACTATATTCGCTCGTGTTGGTGCCACTACCTGCTACGATGTATAAATATTGGTTGACGCATGAAGGTATAGCCCTGTTTACAAGGGACGTTCCAGCAACAAGGTTGCCACCGGCGTTAAACAAAATATTCGTGGCAGAGTCATTGTTGTTACGATTTTTGTCTGCTGATGCATCGGTTGCAAGATCGACATCGGCTATTCCACCAAGTGGTGCACGTGCGACAAAGCACTCCACCTTGTTAATTATGCCCACGGTGGCTGTAGTTAGTTGCATGATCGCATCGGATGCGCCCGAACTGTTATCGCCAATCACGCGTGTGGCGTTTCCAGAGAAAAGCCCGTCGAAATTGATATATATGTACGTGCGAAACATTTGGTTTGTTTTTTCGATTTTGACCGATAGCGAGTTGGCAATCACCGACCAGCCTGCACCTGTCCCGCTCACTGTGTTTTCTGTTGTCAACGTTCCATACAAGTTAGCACCGGCTGTTGAAGTCTCAAACTTTTTCACTTTGTTGTGGTAAACCTCAACTGCCCCGTCTTTAATGAATCTAGCCATAAAATTGCCGCTTGTGCCAGTAGTGTCACACATTGTTATTCCTGCCCCGTTAGAACGGACGAAGAGGTCTCCAGTGCCCTGTTCGTCGATAAACGTTGTAGAGCCAGTATGGATGATTTGAAAATCCTTGTTGTCACCAATGAACATGCTTCTTGAATCAGGGATGTATAGGTCTGAATTGACCAATACTTTTGCAGTTGCAATGGTCTGACCGGGCTGGTAAATCTCAAGTGGATTGACAATTCCTGTTGTAGTGTCTTGGCTTCTGATTCGGAACTTCATGTAAGGTGAATTTGCTACTGAATCGACTGTTTCATTGCCAGCCTCGAAATAGAAGTTTGGTCGTTCTGTCCCAGACGCGTTGTCTGACGAAAACACAAATACGGACGATCTACGTGCAGTCTCTAGAAATTTGTATGAGTCATTGCTACCTCCACCTCCATCGACCATCGTGCTTTTGAATTGCAATTGTTTTGAGTGTTCGAGTAAGTTTGTTTCTGAGTTGTGTGAGATTTTCAAATCGGTGCCTGTGCCCGTGGTCAGTGAGAATCCGTCGCCTAGAGATATATTCCCATCTTTAAGCAAGACGTTTTCGATAGTGACGCCTGAGCCACTTGTTCGCTCTGTCATTGTGTCGACTTTGATGCTGCCTACGCTCATATCGTCTTTTGTTGTACGAAATTTGCTTGTTGGAATGTGACTATCGATGTTCCTGAATTTAACCATCGTTGCTGTTTATATAACACAATCATTTTTTTGCTGGGGTGTGTGCATGTGTGAGTGGTGTGAAAATATACATTTAAAATGAGAGCTGCTCAGGGACCATCATGCCGTTGGGGCGCACGTGAAGCACGTTACCATGGTACAAGAAGAAGTTTGCAGTGGCCGTGGCCTGATTGAACGTGCCCTCGTATTTCAGGGTGGCATTGATATCGCTCTTTCTCTGTGGTGACTGGTTCGTAGAGTTGGAACGATTAAAGATGGAAGCATATGGGCTCGAGCTATCCGTCTTCAGGCCGATAATGGAACAACCGTTCCAATTTGCCACTTCAGTGATTTTGGGACCAAGTTCCTGGGCGATGGTCGTCTTGCCGGCATCGCTATTTGTAAGAGTGATTTCCATAGAATCTTGGTCAAGAGGGAAATCTTTTCCGACAAGATGATGATCCATGCTGCTTGCCGCCATCATGAGTTCTTCCACTGCCTGACCGGTGATATTGGTGCCAGATGATGTGGTTACTACAAGCGGGGTAGTTGGCTGTGTCACACCGCCGGAGACCAACTGAATTTCTTCAAGTAAAGGGTTTCCAAAATGGCCAAGTGAGCACTTGTTAATCTTGTTGATGTCGGCCGTCAGCCTGTGTACGACGAACACCGACTTCAGGTGCTCAAGATTGCTGCTTAGTCGCACAGTCTCATTGGTCGACTGGGGGATATGAGACAACGAGATGTAACTGTCGTAAGGAATAGCAACGCCACCCGCAAGAATCTGGCTGTTGTACGCCTGCATGAACCTCTCGGACATGTAGCTAATCATGCAGTGGAATCGCAAGTTGGTTACTCGATAGTCAAGTGTCGTGCCCGGAAGAACTCCATTGGTGGCAATGTGGCCTACGAAGGCGTCGTTAACACGTGCAAACGTAAGCTGTAGCTGCAATCCACCTGAGGATGACAGAGGCACAATCTTATCGTTTGCAAAGAATGGGCAGTAGGACATCTCCAGCTTGAAACGACGAGTACCCGCACCAAGTTCGGCAACGAGTGCTGGTGCGCGTGAACCGATACCAAAGTTTACGTTATGAGGCGTGGCCAAATTGGTCCCTGCTGCAATAGATTCCGAGTAGACGCTTTGCACTTTCTTCGGGAAACCACGTGACCAAGGGGCGTCACCATTGTAGGCTTGCGGGTATCTAAGACGATCACGCATGGCCGACCAAACGCCATAGTCACGGCAATCGGCAAGCATCACCCTGCTTCTTTTCCCTTTGACGACGACACGGTCTAGCACATCGTTTGCGGACGAATTAAAGCTTGCGGATGCGACGCCTGTATCACCACCGACAGCAGTCACGGTCTTAATATCGCAAGTGATGTAGCAACTGTCGGGATGCAAAAACGCCCCAGCCCCTCCGTCGTCAATGTCGATAAGACATTCCGTCTGGCTGCCCGGGCCAAATGCACCCGAGGAAGAAGGAATAAGCGTGACTTTGCGACTATCGCGAATAAAATCACCGGAAGACCTAAGAGCATCTTTGTAAGACACCGACTTGGGCACAGCAGAATACGTAATGGCGGATTTCGTGTCCATCGTTTTGTTTAACTATCCCATACATTTTTTTTTCAGGGTCGCTTATATACGCGTCTATCCAAGCAACTTTTTGTCTGAGAATTTGAAGTAAACTGCCGCCGGGTTCATGACGATATATAAGAATGCAAACTTCTCTTCGGCCCCGCTATCTTCCCAAGCGGATATCATATCGTCACGAGCAACGCCTACATACTGGGCAAGCAAGCCAAGCTCTATTTTGGTCGAACTCATTAATATAGTGTGTGTTGCATTCATTCGTATGATCGGTGGCGCAAATGTATACTTATGAATCGTGAAGATTAGAGATACGTTCTCTTTTCGTGCGGTTAACATTATTTCTTGGAAGAAATCGTTCTTTGCAATCACCGATAGCACATCATCGAATACGAACAGCTGTGGTGTAACGCGTTTGGGTCGTTTCCTATTTCGCGCAACTGCTTTATCAAAATGATGGCGTAAGTCAGCTTCCTTGAACTGCTCGTACATGACGTCGTGTTTGGTCATGACACGGCTAAAGTGACGCTTATACTGCCTTAGGTTGGGTGACCAAACGACAAATTTCTTAAAGAATTTGCGATATTCTTTCATAAGATTGAGCAAGAGAACGGTTTTCCCCTGGCCACTAGCGGCTGAGATGAGCACGCGAAACCCTCCTTCTTCCGGGAGAGGGATGCTTTTGTTGAACGGCACGTGCATAGGCTTTTGGTCTTTCAAAGGAACGATGTTGAACGGCATTGTGTTTTACTTGATGCAACGATTATTTTTTAGATGCCGATTTACAACAATGTGTAACTATGGCAACAATCCAAGCTCGGCTGCTGTCTCACCCAAGCCAATTATATCTTCTATTCCTTCCTCGATGGTTACTGGCTCTTCCGGGCCAAGATCAAGCTCGGGGTATGGCAGTGGGTCGTCTATCGTGTTGCCAAAGCGGGGAATTGTTAGCCGAGGTGGACGCAATAAATTTATCAAATCACGAGTGTTGCTGGCCGTCTGGGCAGCTTTGTTTGCGTCGTCAATTGGTTTCGGGGGTTCGCGCCCTGTCAAGATTTCCCAAAGTGTAGGTGGCGTGGGCAATGGTTGGCCAAAACCACCAGTGAACTTGGTCTTCCTTTTGCGATGAGCTGGCACTTTTGCTGGCACGTTTATCCACCCGTCTGCTATACTAGCTGTTCGTCCTTCTGTGCGTTTGCCTGGCGCGTAAAGGTCGCCACGCGTGCTCTTGAAATCGCCTAGTTGATTTAGGAAATTGCTCATCTTGTGTGGCGCCGTCAAATCAGTGCCTGTGGCGGTCCGCTCAATCGTATGAGTTTCGGGTAGCATTGGTATCATCGAGCCCGAAAATGACACCAAATCGCCGGGCACTACGTAATTGGTGATATCGGCTGCACGATATTTTCCGGAAATCGCATATGGATCGCGCAATATAGAAACAGGTGAAAAGCCCGCATTATACGTTACAGCCTTGACACCAAGAGATACTGCTGCTGCTGCTGCAATGCTTCCACCAAGCGAGTGGCCAGTGACCACAATCTTGTCTTTGGGCGTGCCGAACATTGTTGCAATACGGTCGATCATTTGTATGTTCCGCCTAAACCTTGGTGTTTTAAGCGGGTTACCGCTCAATATACTTGCGTCGGTCTTGGCATCGCCTGCTGTGGCGGTCCCTCTTATTGCAAATACAACAGAGCCATCATTTCCTTGGTAAACCGCAACCTCTTGATTACTATTTGGGCGCGAATACGAGTAATATGCATCCTTCCCCGTGAAGTCGCTCATGAAGTTTTCTCGATTGTCGACACCTTCGTAAGCACTAGCTGCAAAAGGTGCAAAGTCTAGCCTACTGTGTATAAATGGCATCTGACTTGGAACCTCGGCTGTCTGGCGCGAAAGGGTTGGCGGTTCCAACGGCACCGGAGACACTGGGCCACCCCGGTCCCTCGCCGCTTGAGCGTCTATCTCCGTTTGAGGGGCCATGGCCGTGCTGTCGCGAATACCACCTTCGTCTGTGGCTGCTAAGGGGATGATGCCCGGTCCCACGGCAAATGCGGTTCGGTCGGGCCTGACGGTGCTACGCGTCGGTCGTTTGGGCTTTGTAATGGTCTCTGCCAAATCTATGGAATCAGGCCTGTCATACGTCGATACGATATGTATATTGTTCCAATTCATCTTGCTTTATATTTAACTATACATCCTATTTTTTATATCGACTCAATATGTTGGTTCAATATTTCGATTCAGAGCGAACAATATCTATTGCCCCTGCTAATCTTGATGCAAGTTGTCGCCCACTTTGTACCCCTGATTTACGAGCTTTCCTACGAGATGGCTTTTTCCTTTCGGTTTCATCCCTAGCGAACCGACTAGTGTCTGCCTTTCCCATTAGCCTCTGCTCTTTGCGCTCTTGTTCCATTTCTTGAGTTGCTTGCAGTACAGACGTTGGCATAGATATTTTACCCTCGGCTGCTTCAACAACCATCCCCAATGGAGTTTTTCCTCTACTAGCGGCTGTAGTAATTTTACTGATAGAGTCACTTCTGTTCTTGAATAGGGATGGTCTGAACCCCATGCTCTTTCCAATCGCTTTCAACTGTTTCTGTGTCTTCATATTAAGCAATGGATTAGATGAAGTTCCTTTTTTAGAACCTGCCGGTCTGCCCCTTACACGACCACCTGAAGAAGGCGTCTTGGTCTCCTTGACAACATCTTTGGCAATTGAGCTGGCTTCTTGTTTCTCCATTTTCATGTGCTTCCGTACAGCTTTGCCTGTTGCAACACCAGCTGCTTTTGCCTCTCGTGCGGGGAGACCGGCTGCCTTAGCCTCTGCTTCTGTTTTGCGTGCGGCAACCACATCGTCACCCTCGTTGCTTTCTTCGATGCCTGCCAACACAGCATCCTGTATAGCGCGTATTTGCTGTGCAGCTGTCATAACAGACTTCTTGATCTTTCGTCGTATGGCCGGATTTTTCAAACGTCTCCGCACGAGCTCACTTATAATCGCATCTTCGAAATCTTTTACATCAACGTCTTTTGGTGCAGGTGGTGTCGGTGCGATGGATGGCACATAATCTGCTTGTGTACGCGAACCAACAATTCGGCCTTGTCGGTCTAGAAATAGATTGCGTGGGGCATTTACGTATTGGGGGTTGCTGTTAACGATACTTTTGAACGGTCCTAGGTCGGAAAATCGTACAAACATATTGCTTCTTTAACTATTAACACTATTTTTTTTTCAGAAAATTGGTCTTCTTGTAACGGCAAAAGTCATTCTTATTGTCGGCGACGACGATTGTAACACAACGGGCAAACCGTTTGACCCAAGAAGACGAAATTCGACATTCTTTAGTCTTTGTGAACTTTCTAAATCGACAAAGGCAGGATTTGCGTCGTGGAATAGCGTTAGCTGTCCAGGGCTGTTAAGAGGTAGCGTGATCAAGTTGCCGCTCTTCTTGCCAACATAAGAATTGTTTGACGAAAAGGTTGAAGCCAGAACGCTAATCGCATCTGAGCCAGTAAACCTGATTTGGTCAGGCCCAGTGTAGTCGACACCGACCGATGCAACATCGCTACTACCTAGGCCAAGCAAAAACGATGCACTCGATTCACCGCCATGAACAGTTAGAGTTGCGGAATCTTGTGTGATCTTAATTTGGCCAGTATTTTCAATATTTGTGCCAGTCGTAGCAATAACAACATATGTATGGTCGGTCCCGGCTGCTGCATCGGAAGCAGCCGTAAGTGCTGCATCAACAGCAAGAAGCAGAGCTTCTTCGTCTTCGTAATAGCCGTTTTCAATTGTGGCTGTCATTTTGCCATTCGCAGCTGTCGTAAATACAATCTTGTTGTTGCTATCATCTACGTGATATTGTGTTGGCGGGATGCATAGCATGTCGACTCTATATTTGTTCACATCGACTGAGTATGGGCAATCGAAAGAGTACAGGCCAGCCGAGGGCGTTGAGTTTTGCAAAAGCGAACTATCAAACGTAATGGACACGCTTTCCAATTGGTTGTCATTGAAAGCAAGTGATGTCATGTCTTTATTTATATACATAGATTATTTTATTTAACAAGTCAGTGTGAATATGCACATCACGAGAGCTGTTCAAAAGTGGGCAGCAAATATATTGGTGGGCGGCTTTTCGGCTGGGACGGCAGGGCGCTTGGGTTGCACATTTGCTTTGCGAACACCACCATCTTTGGAAACGGCCTGTGCTTTTGCTTCGTTCGCACCAAACCGTTCCTTGTTGCGCTTTGACACGATAAGCCGTAGCTGCCTGAGCTCTTCCTGCTCGGCTTTGCGACGAATGGCAGCTGCTTTCTTACCACGCCAACTCTTGGTTAACGCGCTCACTTTTTTACGCGACAGATGGGGATACTTGGAACGGATGGATTCGACAACTTCATCGACCTCGTCACCTTTATCTTCTTCGGCGTCGCCAGAATATTCCGACTCGGAAAGAACTTCCTGTGTATCTTGATTTTCATTCATCACTGTAGACATGGTTTATTTTATACATAGATTTTTTTTACGGACTCAAGTGTGGCAGATGCTTCATTTTTCAATCGGTGGTATCGGGCAAGTGCTTGTGCCTTGAGATGCTCACGATTTGAAAGATAATAATCACGGCCATATTGTTGCAACTTTGTTTTATCGCCAGCTGCATATTTCGCGCTCTTCTTTGCGTTCAAGGCTACTCTGTTCTTTGCGTAATATCTAGCACTAGCTTCACGGCCTAAACGACGTCTGTGAGCTGCTAGCTCTTCGGGTGTCATATTGCGTGGTCTCTTTTCATCGGGGAATCGAACCATGTTGTTTATTTATACATTAGATTTTTTTTTCGGAGTGATGACAACTAGTCAACACGCGCATACTTGCCATCTGTCGTAAAGTCATCATCTTCCTCGATATCAGTGGACTCTATGCATGCAATTCCACCCTCGGCCTTTCGACACCTCTCCATTGCGTCGATTGATGGAAAATAGCGACCATTGTGGTCGCGTATATCGTTTACCCCTGATATATTCTTAGTCGGAGACACCAATTGATAATTCTTTCGTTCTATTTTGTAGCTAGGTGGTGCCTGTTCCATGACCAACCTCTCGGCTGCCTCAAGACCAATCTTCTTGTATCTCTTGTCAACGCGAACACGCACAAACTCGCCTGCCGTATAGCGGGTGCGGACACCTATTTGGTGATCAGCTGTCTGCTCGTGGTCGGCGTGCCACCAATATGCGAACAGCTTATGATTGGCTTGGTCCACCCGCATGTGCACTACTTTACTTTTTCTAAAGCTTGGCTTCTTAGTAACGACAACACTAGGCTCATCAGCTCGGTCGACAATAAGAGACTGCCTGTATTTGGCAAAAGCAATGGCATTGGCTCGGACAGCACACGTGTGGTCACCGAAATAGCCTTCCGTTAGCACGACGGGCTTTTCCGTGGCAATTATTCGCAAATCTTTCGTTTTTACCGCTTCGCGCATTCGCCGTATTTCATCGGTTTCGCCGGCCTCTCTATATCCATCATTATACAGCTTCTTGGCTGAATAAGGCGTAATAAATTTACGCGCATTTGCTTTTGTCGTCAACCGCACGAGCGACAAGGATAACCCGGGGTAAGTAAACATTTGTGCATACACCTTAGTACACGGCTTTGGCGTAGACAGCACATCGTATTTCACCCACTGCAAAGGCCGATAAAACCTTTGTACATGCAATTGGTCGATTCGCTTACACCTTGACATTGCCATAAGCAGCTCATTTCTCGTCATTTTCGATGTGTTCCATATATACACGTGCTCATCAATCGTGCGGCCCTGTACGCGTTGCACCGTGACAGCATAGTCAAGCTGACAATACCGTTTAAATTGCGAATCTGTGACAAGACAGTTCACTGGCTCTCCACACTGGCCGATGGCCCACGCGACAACGATCTTTTTCGCCTCAGGAACGACTTGGACAATAACACCACGAGCACTATTGTGGACACGAACTCGGCCATCGCCGCCTAATACTTGACACGAAATATTTGAGCGAGTCGTAACACGC
>Ga0070747_1001671_pt1 | contig 10751 bp, 9 predicted proteins | sample VirMetDEL_Mar_31_FD_77321 | JGI IMG/M metagenome (GOLD analysis project Ga0070747, IMG submission 77321) | Aqueous microbial communities from the Delaware River and Bay under freshwater to marine salinity gradient to study organic matter... | ecosystem: Environmental > Aquatic > Marine > Coastal ...
CAGGCTGAATAGCGCAACTTTAGCGCGTACCAAGGCGCGGTAGGCCTTGTAGAAATTCAGCAGCTCCAGGGCGGCGTAATCACCGGTGTGCTCCAACCAGCCATTGACGAAGCGCCAGGCATGGGCCTTGAGGCCGCGGTCTTCCAGGTCCATGGCGAGGAAGGCGGCGTCAGAGGCGATATCGATCAGGCGGAACGGCTCGTTGAACTCGATGCAGTCAAACAGCACCACCTGACCGTCCAGCAATGTGGCGTTCCCTAGGTGGATGTCACCGTGGCATTCGCGGATCGATCCATTGGCCGCGCGCGCGGCCAGCAGCGGCTCAAGGCGTGCGCAGTTGGCTTCGGTCCAGGCTTCCAATGCATCAAGTTGCTGCAGGTCGGCAGCGTCCTTGAGCATTGGGCGGATTTGTTCGGAGTTCTGCCGCATCGGCGCGACGATCGCTTCAGGCGCACACAGTGCATGGTTGGCCGGGACCGCAGGGGTCGAGCCGTGGAACTCGGCAATCTGCTTGGCCAGGGCGTCGATATGCGCTTCGCTCAGTTCGCCGCGCGCCTGCACGTCACTGAGCAGCTGGCTTTGTGGGAACTGACGCATTTTCAGTGCATATTCGATGGCCGAGCCGCTGCCGCCGAGTTGCGGCGCCTCGACGCTGCCGCTGATCGGTAGTACTTCAAGGTAGAGGTCTTGAGTCAGGCGTTGATTGAGACGCAGCTCTTCCTTGCAGAAGTGCTCACGTGCGCTCAGCTCGGTGAAGTCGAGAAAGCCGAAGTTCACGGGTTTCTTGATCTTGTAAGCAAAAGGACCAGTGAGCACCACCCAGGAAATATGGGTCTCGATGACCTGGAACTGCTCCACTGGATGAGGGTAGAGGGCCGGGTTCTGCAGTGCGGCGATCAGAGCTTGGCTCACGGGCGATCCTTGGCGTTGTGCTGAATAAGAGTCGGCCATTATGGCCGCTCAATGCCAGTCTGCAAACCGCTGCGCAGGCCTGCTGGCAAGTGGGCAAAGTGCGTATAATGCCGCGCCATGACTCGTACCCGATCTTCCCGTCCCCGTTCTAAACGCCGTTCCGGCGGTATGCGCCCCTGGTTGGGCTGGGCTATCAAGCTCAGTCTGGTTGGTTTGGTGGTGCTCGCCGTGTTTGCGGTTTACCTCGATGCAGTGGTGCAGGAGAAATTCTCCGGCAAGCGCTGGACTGTGCCCGCCAAGGTCTATGCCAGACCGTTGGAGCTATTCGTTGGGCAGAAGCTGGCCAAGGACGACTTCCTCAAGGAGCTGGATGCCCTGGGCTATCGCCGCGAAAGCGCGGTGGCCGGACCTGGCGGCGTTTCGGTGGCGGGCAACAATATCGAGCTGCATTCACGTGGTTTTCAGTTCTACGAAAGTGTTGAGCCATCGCAGCGTGTGCGTGTGCGCTTCTCCGGTGACTATGTTGCGGGCCTGACTCAGGCTGGCGGCGGCAATCTGGCGGTGGCGCGGCTTGAGCCGCTGCTGATCGGCGGTTTGTACCCGGCGCATCAAGAAGACCGGGTGCTGATCAAGCTGGAGCAGGTGCCACCCTATCTGGTGGAAACCTTAGTGGCGATTGAAGACCGTGAGTTCTTCAATCACTTCGGCGTGTCGCCCAAGGGCATTGCTCGCGCGGTATGGATCAACGCCACCGCGGGTCAATTGCGCCAGGGCGGCAGCACCCTGACCCAGCAGCTGGTGAAGAACTTCTACCTGACCAATGAGCGCACTCTGGTTCGTAAAGCCACAGAAGCGATGATGGCGGTGTTGCTGGAGCTGCATTACGAGAAGAAAGACATTCTTGAGGCGTACCTCAATGAAGTGTTCCTCGGTCAGGATGGTCAGCGTGCAGTGCACGGCTTTGGCCTGGCCAGCCAGTACTTCTTCAGCCAGCCACTGTCTGAGTTGAAGCTTGATCAGGTGGCGCTGCTGGTGGGTATGGTCAAAGGGCCGACGTACTACAATCCGCGGCGCAACCCCGAGCGCGCGCTGGAGCGGCGCAATCTGGTGCTTGATGTACTGGCCGCGCAGGGTGTGGCCAGTGTCGAAGAGGTAGAAGCAGCGAAGCAGAAACCGCTCGGCATTACCCGTCGAGGGACTTTGGCGGATAGCTCATTCCCGGCCTTCCTCGATCTGGTCAAGCGCCAACTGCGTGAGGATTACCAAGAGCAGGACCTGACCGAGGAAGGTTTGCGCATCTTCACCAGTTTCGATCCGATCATGCAGCTCAAGGCGGAAAGCGCCTTGGCTGACACCCTAAAGCGCCTGTCGGGGCGCAAGGGGGTTGATCAGGTTGAGGCGGGGATGGTGGTCACTAGCCCTGAAAGCGGTGAGGTGCAGGCCATGATTGGTAGCCGTCAGCCGCGCTTTGCCGGTTTCAACCGGGCGCTGGATGCGGTGCGGCCGATTGGTTCGTTGATCAAGCCTGCGATCTATCTGACGGCACTGGAGCGTCCGAGCCAGTACACCTTGACCAGCCTGCTCGAAGATCAGTCGTTCTCGATCAAAGGCCAGGATGGCCAGGTCTGGAGCCCGCAGAACTATGACCGCAAGGCCCATGGCACGATTTATCTATACCAAGGCTTGGTCAACTCCTACAACCTGTCGACCGCCAAGTTAGGATTGGAAATAGGCGTGCCTGAAGTGCTCAAGACCATGAATCGTTTGGGTGTCGAGCAAAACTGGCCGGCGTATCCGTCGATGTTGCTAGGGGCTGGTGGGTTGAGCCCGATGAGTGTGGCGAACATGTACCAGACCCTGGCCAATGGCGGCTTTAATACGCCATTGCGCGGCATTCGCAACGTGTTGACGGCCGAAGGCGAGCCGCTCAAGCGTTACCCGTATCAAATTCAGCAGCGCTTTGACAGCGGCGCCATCTACCTGCTGCAGAACGCCATGCAACGCACTATGTCTGAAGGTACCGGGCGTTCGGTGTACAGCCAGTTGCCGCGCTCATTGGCGTTGGCGGGCAAAACCGGTACCAGTAACGACTCACGTGACAGCTGGTTTGCCGGCTTTAGTCAGGATGTTTTGGCGGTGGTGTGGCTGGGGCGTGATGACAACGGCCCGACGCCGCTGACCGGTGCGACCGGTGCGCTGCAGGTGTGGACTGACTTTATGCGCAAGGCTGACCCGCTGCCGCTGGATATGCCAGTGCCGGATAACGTGGTGCAGGCCTGGGTGGATGCCAGCAGTGGGCAGGGTACTGACCCGAGTTGTCCGAATGCAGTGCAGATGCCGTATATTCGCGGCAGCCAACCCGTCGCCGGGCCGGCCTGTGGTATTCAGGCGCCGGTCAATGAAGTGATGGATTGGGTACGCGGCTGGTTGGATTAAGTGAAGAGGGTGTGACGTGAATAAGTGGTTGATTCCAGCTGTAACGGTTTCGCTGGTACTGGCTGGTTGTAGCAGTGTGCCGCGCGGCTCGATTCCTGTAGTCGAGGGCGGTACCGCGGTTGCAGGCGCACAGTCTGGTACCCCGGGGGGCTATAGTGCTCCGTCCGCTCAACCTCAAGCGCTACCAGAAGATTCTGGTGTGGTGGTGATGGTGCCAGGTGGTAGCTCCGCGCCGATTCAATCATTCCCGGCAGGTAATGCACCGCTGGATACCAGCGGCAGTAGCCAGCCCTGGAGCAGCACGCCTTCTGCGGCGCCTCAAGGCGGTTATTCGGCCCCTGCGCCGAGTGGCATTCCTAATGGCGGCTTGTCCATGGATGAGCAGTTGGACGGCCCTGTGCTGGCGTTGCTGACCACTGCGCAGCAACAGCAGGGTGGTGGTGACCTCAATGGTGCTGCGTCGAGTCTGGAGCGCGCCCAGCGCATTGCGCCGCGCGAACCACAGGTGCTTTATAAGCTTGCTGAAGTACGTTTAGCCCAAGGCGATGCCGCGCAGGCTGAGCAGTTCGCGCGCCGTGGCCTGAGCTACTCCAGTGGTCGCCCGGCTCTGCAGGCCAGTTTGTGGAATCTGATAGCTCAAGCGCGCGAGCGTCAGGGCGATGCTGCAGGCGCAGCGCAAGCTCGCGAGCAGGCGCGAGTTAATCTCTGATGGATGCGCGCGTGTCTGCACTGGCCGAGCAGTTGTTGCTGATCGAGCGTGAACTGCGCGTGCAGGGTTGGTGGCAGGCGCAAGCCCCCAGCCTCGATGCGTTGTCCAGTGAGCAGCCGTTTTGTGTCGATACGTTGGCGTTCGAACAATGGCTGCAGTGGATATTCTTGCCGCGGATGAAGCAGTTGTTGGAGGCGGGCGCGGTGCTGCCCAGTGTCTCGGGGATTCAGCCGATGGCTGAACAGGTCTATGGCGGACAGCTAAAAAAAGCAGGTCAGCTGATCAAGCTTTTGGGTGAATTCGATCAGCTGATTGTGGGTGCGACCTGAGTCGCACCAATCGGCTTACTTGCAGTTGTCGCTAATCGACTTCTGCGCTTCAGTAATGCGCGTTTGCCGCTCTTCTTCGCTCAATCGACGTATTTCGCCGTCAACTTCTACGCGAACGCGAGGGTTGTTTTCCAGTTGCGCGAGGTTAGTGCGTACGTCTGCGCAGTACTTCTTGCGCTCGGCTTCCTTAGCGGCAACCTCCTGCTTGACCTTCTCATCAATGGCCGCCTGCTCGGGATCAGCAATGCTCTCGAAAGTCGGCGCTGCCTTGGATGCTTCAGCAGGTGCTGGCTTGGGCTGAGGTGTGGCGGTGTTGACGCTAGTGGCTTGCTGGCCTTGCGGCGGCTGGGCGCTGAAGTGCGTCACGCCTTTTTCGTCAACCCACTTGTAAACCTGGCTGGCCATGGCGGTTGCGCTCATGGCGAGCAGCAAGCTGCTGGTGATAATCATGCGGCGCATGCTGTTTCCTTATGTTGAGCTGCGGTACCTGCTGACTACTATAACCAAAATGTTGGAATCGTCATCCTGCGCTGCGTCACAGCAGAAGATTGCAGATTCGCTCACGGATTACTTGACTTGGCCTCGACGAATCCCAACAATTCCACGTTCGCTGTAGTGGAGTCCGCCGCAAGCAGGCTTTAGCTCAGCAGACATGAGGCGCACACCCGCGCCGACCTGTTACACCCGCAACGCGTTACCTCGCGCTGGGTGGGAAAGCTCCGCAACACCAAGGAGCGTTCCCAATACTTGCTCAGTTGTAGCTGACGTAGTCGGCGACCACCGTCGCTCATGCTCTGCTGGCAGTAAACCTATCTTAGGCCGTCCATATTGGTGGGCGGTTTTCTGGCGTTTTAGAGGTGAACAACGTGGAGCTTTTATCCGGCGCTGAAATGGTCGTCCGCTTTTTGCGTGACGAAGGCGTTAAGAACATCTATGGGTACCCTGGTGGTGCTCTGCTGCATATCTACGATGCCCTGTTCAAAGAGCCGGAAGTGAATCACATCCTGGTTCGTCACGAGCAAGCGGCAACTCACATGGCTGACGGTTATGCCCGTGCCACCGGTAAAGCCGGTGTGGTGCTGGTAACTTCTGGCCCTGGTGCGACCAATGCCATTACCGGTATCGCCACTGCCTATATGGATTCGATTCCAATGGTGGTGTTGTCTGGCCAGGTGCCCAGCAACATGGTCGGTACTGATGCCTTCCAGGAAACCGACATGATCGGTATCTCGCGGCCTATCGTGAAGCACAGCTTCATGATCAAAAACGCTGCGGAAATTCCGGAGGTCTTGAAAAAAGCCTTCTACCTGGCGCAGTCCGGTCGCCCCGGTCCGGTGGTCGTAGATATTCCGAAGGACATGACCAATCCGGCTGAAAAGTTCGAGTACGTCTATCCGAAGAAGGTCAAGCTGCGTTCCTACAGCCCCGCGTTGCGCGGGCATTCGGGGCAGATCCGCAAGGCAGCCGAATTGCTGCTGACAGCCAAGCGCCCAATCATCTACTCCGGTGGTGGTGTGATCATGGGCGGCGCTGCAGCGCCGCTGACTGAGCTCGCACAGATGCTCAATCTGCCCGTGACTAATACGCTGATGGGCTTGGGTGGTTATCCGGGTACCGATCGCCAGTTTCTCGGCATGCTCGGTATGCACGGCAGCTACACCGCTAACCTGGCCATGCACCACGCTGATGTGATCTTGGCGGTTGGCGCGCGTTTCGATGACCGTGTGATCAACGGTGCGAGCAAGTTCTGCCCGAACGCCAAGATCATTCATGTCGATATCGACCCGGCGTCCATTTCCAAAACCATCAAGGCCGACATTCCAATTGTTGGCCCAGTTGATAGCGTCATGACCGAGATGGTCGCGATCCTTAAAGAGATCGGCGAGCAGCTCAATAAAGAGGCGCTGTCGAGCTGGTGGAAACAGATCGAAGAGTGGCGCGGCGGTCGTATCATGTTCCCTTACGACAAGGGCGACGGCATCATCATCAAGCCGCAAACCGTGATCGAAACTCTGTCCGAAGTCACCGGCGGCGATGCATTCGTCACCTCCGACGTAGGTCAGCATCAGATGTTCGCGGCGCAGTACTACCGCTTCAACAAGCCAAACCGTTGGATCAACTCCGGCGGCCTGGGCACCATGGGCTTTGGTTTCCCAGCGGCGATGGGCGTTAAGTTGAGCTTCCCGGATGACGAGGTCGCCTGCGTGACCGGTGAAGGCAGCATCCAGATGAACATCCAGGAGTTGTCCACCTGCCTGCAATACGGTTTGCCGGTGAAAATCGTCAACCTGAACAACGGCGTGCTGGGTATGGTGCGTCAGTGGCAGGACATGATGTACAGCAGCCGTCACTCGCACTCTTACATGGAGTCGTTACCAGACTTCGTCAAGTTGGCCGAGGCCTATGGCCACGTTGGCATGCGCATCACTGATCTGAAAGACCTGAAGCCGATGATGGAGGAGGCCTTCGCGATGAAAGATCGCCTGGTGTTCCTCGATATTCAGGTTGATACCAGTGAGCACGTCTACCCGATGCAGATCAAAGACGGTGCAATGCGCGATATGTGGCTGAGCAAGACGGAGCGTACCTAATCATGCGACACATTATTTCCCTGTTGCTGGAAAACGAGCCTGGCGCGTTGTCTCGTGTGGTAGGTCTGTTCTCGCAGCGCAACTACAACATCGAAAGCCTTACTGTGGCGCCGACCGAAGACCCGACATTGTCGCGTCTGACGTTGACTACAGTTGGGCACGACGATGTCATCGAACAGATCACTAAAAACCTCAACAAACTGGTTGAAGTGGTCAAGCTGGTCGACCTGTCGGAAAGCGCTCACGTCGAGCGTGAATTGATGTTGGTGAAGGTCAAGGCCACTGGCGCTCAACGCGCCGAGGTCAAGCGCACCACCGATATCTTCCGTGGGCAGATCGTGGATGTGACGAGCAGCGTCTACACCATCCAGTTAGCTGGTACGAGCGACAAGCTGGACAGCTTTATTCAGGCTGTCGGCACCGCTTCGATTCTGGAAACTGTGCGCAGTGGTGTAACCGGCATTGCTCGCGGCGATAAGGTGCTTAGCATCTGATAGCGTTGCACTGATAAAACGAAAAGCCCTCGGGAGAATACCTCCTGAGGGTTTTTTGCGTTTTGGGGTAAATGCCTCGCTTCCAGCGTTTAGCGTTGGCGATTCCAGAAGGCGTTGATCAGCGGGTCCTTAAGGCGTTTCTCCAGCGCGAACAGGCCGATATCGTAAGCAGTTAGCGGTGGTTGGATGTCGTAGGTGCGGATGCGGGCAGTCAGTGGGCTGTTGTCGAGTACGATTTGCGGGACTACGCCAATGCCAAAACCGAGGCTGACCATGCTGACGATGGCTTCGTTACCGCTGACTTGTGCGTAAATACGCGGTTTGATGTTGTGGCTTTTTAGCCAGCGATCGGTGCGTGTTCGCGCGAGGCCTTCTTCCGAGAGAATCATCGGCACATCCTGCCAATTGGCTGCGCTGGGGTGTTTCAGCTGCTCATCAGTTAATAGCTGGGATGACAGTGGGCCAATAAAACGCAGCTCGGAACGGGCAATCGGCTGGAACTCGATGCCGGGCGGCAGGCTATCGGGGCGGGCGCCGATAGCAAGGTCCTCCAGTCCTTCTTGTATGCGCTCAACGGCTTTAGCGGCGTCACCTGTGTGCAGCTTCATCTCAATACGCGGGTAGTCCTGACGAAAGTTGCTCAGGATGTCGTAGAGAAAGCTGTAGCTGGCCGTTACCGAGCAATACAGCGAAAGCTCCCCATGCAGAACCAATTGATCCTGTTTAAAGGCCTGGCGCATGGCTTGCCAGCCGCTTATTACCTCTTTTGCATACTCGCGAAACTGAATGCCCTCGCGGGTCAATCGAACCGAGCGGTTATCGCGCAAAAACAACGGTGCGCCGAGTTCGTCCTCAAGTTGTTTTATGCTGCGGCTGAGTGCGGAAGGGCTGACGTGCTGCTCGCGGCTGGTCTTGCCGAAGTGCAGGTTGTCGGCCAAAGAAAGAAAAAGTCGAAGAGAGTGGTTGTCCATTATCATTTCTAATATCGGCATGTTGTGTTGCAAATATATCATTTTACGCAATGAGGCCGATCACTTAAGGTGTGCTCGTCGCGGTGCTTGCACCCATCCATTTCGTTTAGAAGAGCCAAGAACATGAAAGTTTATTACGACAAAGACTGTGACCTTTCGATCATCCAGGGTAAGAAAGTTGCCATCATCGGTTACGGTTCCCAGGGCCACGCTCAAGCGTGCAACCTGAAAGACTCCGGCGTTGACGTGACTGTAGGCTTGCGTAAAGGCTCGGCCACTGTTGCCAAAGCAGAAGCTCACGGTCTGAAAGTGGCTGATGTGGCCACGGCTGTTGCCGGCGCTGATTTGGTCATGATCCTGACTCCGGATGAGTTCCAGTCCCAGCTGTACAAAAACGAAATCGAGCCGAACATCAAGAAGGGCGCAACCCTGGCCTTCTCCCACGGCTTCGCGATTCATTACAATCAGGTTGTACCGCGCTCTGACCTCGACGTGATCATGATCGCGCCGAAGGCTCCAGGTCACACCGTGCGTACCGAGTTCGTCAAAGGCGGCGGTATTCCTGATCTGATCGCGATCTACCAAGATGCTTCTGGTAACGCCAAAAACGTTGCCCTGTCCTACGCTTCGGGCGTTGGCGGTGGCCGTACCGGTATCATCGAAACCACCTTCAAAGACGAAACCGAAACCGACCTGTTCGGCGAGCAAGCCGTACTGTGCGGCGGTACCGTTGAGCTGGTTAAAGCCGGCTTCGAAACCCTGGTTGAAGCGGGCTATGCGCCTGAAATGGCTTACTTTGAGTGCTTGCACGAGCTGAAGCTGATCGTTGACCTCATGTACGAAGGCGGTATCGCCAACATGAACTACTCGATCTCCAACAACGCCGAGTACGGCGAGTACGTGACCGGCCCAGAAGTCATCAACGCTGAATCCCGTCAGGCTATGCGTAATGCTCTGAAGCGTATCCAAGACGGTGAATACGCCAAGATGTTCATCAGTGAAGGTGCTACTGGTTACCCTTCGATGACTGCTAAGCGCCGTAACAACGCAGCTCACGGTATCGAAATCATCGGCGAGCAATTGCGCTCCATGATGCCTTGGATTGGTGCCAACAAGATCGTCGACAAAGCTAAGAACTAAGCACTGTTGATGTGATAAAAAAACGCGGCCATGGCCGCGTTTTTTCATGGTGCGCTAAGGCTTCTGGTATAAAGCCTGGGTATTGCATGGGCGCTGCGTGAACCCTGATAGTCGGCGCCTGTCGAAATTTTCCAAGTCCGTTGCAAGGTGTTGTTCATGAACGAACGTCCAGATGAGCCCCAATCTTCCGGCGAAGCAGAAAGTCTGCTGCCAATCGATGAGCATATAGAAGAGGGGCATGACGCTGAGGGGCGTAAGGTCCGTCATCGCGGTATTTACTTACTGCCCAACCTGTTTACCACGGCTAATTTGTTTGCCGGCTTCTACGCCATCATCAATGCCATGAACGGCAACTTCTATGTGGCGGCGGCGGCGGTGTTCGTGGCCATGGTATTGGATGGGTTGGATGGTCGCGTGGCGCGCCTGACCAATACCCAGAGCGCCTTTGGTGCTGAGTACGACTCGTTGTCCGATATGGTCGCCTTTGGTGTGGCGCCGGCACTGCTCGCCTTTGAGTGGGCGCTGGGTAGCATGGGCAAGGTCGGCTGGATGGTGGCCTTTATCTATGTGGCGGGAGCTGCGCTGCGCTTAGCGCGCTTCAATACGCAGATTGGCAGTACTGATAAGCGCTACTTCATCGGTCTGGCCAGCCCTGCGGCGGCCGGTGTAGTGGCGGGCACCGTGTGGGCGTTCAGTGATTTCGGTATCAAGGGCTCGAATATGGCTTTTGCTGTGGCAATCCTGGTGGCGGCAGCGGGCATGCTGATGGTCAGTAATATCAAGTACAACAGCTTTAAGGATCTCGACCTAAAAGGGCGTGTGCCTTTTGTCGCGATCCTTGTGGTGGTGCTGTTGTTTGCGGTGGTGTTCAGTGATCCGCCACGCATTCTGTTGATCATCTTTCTGGCTTACGCCGCCTCTGGGCCTATCCAATACCTGCTGCGTCTGCGCCGTGTGAAAAGCGCGTAACAAGAGCCTAGTGGGCTCGACAAAGCCGTTGAAGCGTCAGCTTCAACGGCTTTGTCGTTTCTGCAGGCGACGCGGTTTGGGCTTGTGCGCGTGAATTGGCTGCTCCTGAAGGAGAACTGTAATAAAGGATTGACCTTCTATAGTTAATCCCTATAATTCGCACCTCTTCAGGCGTACGCGGCTCCTTAAACTCCTTGTAA
>Ga0070747_1001672_pt1 | contig 10751 bp, 9 predicted proteins | sample VirMetDEL_Mar_31_FD_77321 | JGI IMG/M metagenome (GOLD analysis project Ga0070747, IMG submission 77321) | Aqueous microbial communities from the Delaware River and Bay under freshwater to marine salinity gradient to study organic matter... | ecosystem: Environmental > Aquatic > Marine > Coastal ...
AAGGACGTCGAAGGCCGCTATGCGACCCTCAGCCTCCACACTGGACGCAACAGTGGTGTTGGCGCACGAGCAGCTTCGGCCGCTCTGCCTAGCGCTGGCGCACAGACCTACATTGAAGAGCGAGTTTCGATCACTCGGAACTACGGTTCCATGTCGATCGAGGGCGACCTGATCGAAGCATCTGCTTCGGACAAGGGCTCCTTCGGGCGTATGATGGATCGGGAAATGAAGGGCGTCGTCATCGACCTCAAGAATGACGTTTCCCGTCAGCTCTACAACGATGCCACCAAGAGCATCGCCCAGTGCGGCGTGACCTCTGCTGCCAACGTCATCGTGCTCACCAGCCCGACCGTTGCCCAGATGCGCCAGTTCAGCGTCGGCATGGTTGTCGACATTGGTACCACGGCCGACTACGACGTTGTCGCAGCCGGTCGCAGCATCACCGCTGTTGGCGCCTCGACCATCACGATTGATGGAGCGACCGTCACCACGACGACCTCTCACTACGTCACTCGCGCCGGATCGGACGGCAACGAGCTGACCGGTCTTCGCGAGATCGTTGACAGCTCCGGGACCCTCTTCAACGTCGATCCCACCGCTGTTCCTGTGTGGAAGTCCACCGAGACTGCCTCTGCCGGAACGCCGACCGAGCTTGAGTTCGAGAAGATGATCGAAGACATCCAGTTCGTCTCCGACCAGTCCATCAACCTCATCCTCACCACTGTTGGTGTGCGGCGCAACTTCGCCGCTCAGTACCAGGGTGACCGCAGGTACACGAACACCGTCGACGTCAAGGCTGGCTTCAAGGCCATCACCGTCGCTGCCGGTAACGTCGAGGTTCCTCTCGTCACTGACAACGATGCTCCCAACGGCATCGCGTTCTTCCTCAACACGGCGCACCTGTGCCAGCACCAGATGGGCAACCCGTGGAGCTTCATGGACCGTGACGGCAGTGCACTGCACCTCGTCTCGGGCTACGACAAGTACGAGGCCTACATCTACAACTACCACGAGCTGACGACTGACCGTCGTAACGCTCACGGTAAGCTCACCGGTATCACCGAGGCATAATCCCCCCGCAATACCCGACAAGCCAGAAGCCCCCGGTCCTGAAAGGCCGGGGGCTTTTGTGTGCTACGATGCCCGCATGAGCACCGAACGATACCTCTACGCCGAGAACGAGATCCGCAAGTCCTACGGCGAGAGGGTCACCGTCGCAGGCAAGTCCAAGTCCCTCCGCAAGTTCGGCCGCAACGATGTCGTCGGCACTACGCTCACCACCCTCTGGCTGAGCCCTCCGCTCAACGAGTCGTACGTTTCGACGAACCTCATCACCACCATGGTCTCCGACAATTCCAACGACCTGATTGCCATGAAGATCGAGGGCCACACGGTCGACGCTGACGGCAACTTCACGTTCGTCGTCCAGATCGCATTCCTGCTCGGCCTGACTCCCGTCACGCTCACCACCCCGCTCGCCCGCGTCTCCCGGGTCTACAACTTCGGGGCCACCAACCTCGTAGGCGATGTGTTCATCACAGAGGACGACACGTTCACGGCCGGGGTTCCCGACACCGACTCCAAGGTCCACTGCGAGATCCGCGCCGGGTTCGACCAGTCGTTCAAGTGTGCGACAACGACCTCGCAGTACGACTACTTCATCATCGAAGAAGTACACGCCTCGATCCTCAAGAAGCAATCGGCCACCGTCAACCTCTTCCTGGAGGTACGGCTCAAGGGCGGCATCTTCCTCCCGAAGTACGAGTGGGCTGTAACCTCGTCCGGCACGTCCTCCAACGACCAGCACTTCGCACCCCAACTCATCGTACCGCCCAACGCCGACGTTCGCGTCCGGGGCATCTCCACGAACGCAGGTACCGAGGTCGCTGCAGGCTTCGCCGGGGTCTTCGCGATCAAGATGTGATAGGGTGGTCGCATGACCACCGCATCTGAAAACCATTTCCACGCCCAGCGAGCCAAGCTCCAGCAGTCCGCCGAGCACTGGCAGAACAAGCTGGCCTACGGCGATCCCTCCACAAGCTGGGAAGGTGACCGCGCCCTGGTCCTGTACCACGAGCCGCTCACCGACGAGATGGTCGTCTACTACGAGCTTCCGAACATGAAGCCTCAGATCGTGTTCAAGGTTCCGGCCGAGGGCTTCGACATCCACAAGATCACTGCAATGCTGCGGGACGCTGACGGCCGTAGGCACAGCGCCCAGGATCAGATCGCGAAAGTCGACGCGCACAACGCCAAGGTCGAGGCCGAGGCCGACTACGTCAAGGCGCAGTCCCTGGAGTCCGCCAAAGAGAAAATGCACTGGGCCCTCCGCAAGGATATGGGCCAGTCCATCGCCCCGCTGCACGTCACCAGGAATCCTGCTAGAGTAACAGGATGAAGCTCAAGCTCCCTCTCCTCCCCAAGGACCGTACCAAGCCGGACAGTCCGAAGTTCCCCACGTCCGACTTCGCGCACGAGATGGCGGCAGCTATAGCCGCCACCAAGAAGAAGAAGAAGAAGGGCGCGGGCAAGACCCTCGCCGGAATTGATCTGGAAGTCTGATGGAACTACAAGACATGCGTACGGCGGTCCTCTACCGGGCCGGGATGGACCCCCTCGACGGGATGGTCCCATCGGCTGTCCTCAACAGCTTCATCAACGGTGCCATCCGCCAGGTCACCATCATGCAGGACTGGGACTGGAACTGGAGTTCCGAGACGATCACGAGCGTCGTCGACCAGGACGCATACGACCGGGCCGCTGACGCCCGCAAGACCGACATGGTCCACGACATCGTTGACGGCGGGCTGCTCGAACAGATCAACCCGCGCATGGCTCACCGCTACAACCCGACCCAGGTGTACTCTGGCCGGACCTCGATTGCCCGCTTCTGGTACGTCCAGAACGGCAAGCTCTACCTGGTCCCCACGCCGCAGAGCATCCGCACCTACAACCACGTCTACGTCTCCACCGAGACCATCCTGGTCAACGACACCGACGAGCCCGGCATCCCGGACTATGCCATCGACATCGTCCTCGTGAAGGCAGCCATGATGGTTACCGCGCGCACAGACAACACCAGCCAACACCGCCTCCTCGCGGACGAAGAGCGAGACCTGCTCGACTCCCTCGATGACGAGGCCCGTAGGTCAAGGGGATCGTCGATCATCCGATCGCGCCGCGACTGGAGGATCTGATGTCAACCACACAGACGCTCCGCTTCGGAATTGGCGACTGGTCGAAGGGCACCCGGGGAATCCTGACGCCCTCGGCCACAGACAAATGTCTCATCGAGAACATGCGTGTCTACTCCACTGGGCTGCTCGGGCCGCGCCCTCTGTGGTCGGCAGCGGTGGCCACGGTCGACTCGGCCTCTGGCACGATCTACCAGAACGACACCGTCATCTTCCCCGCGGAGTACTCGTACCCGGAGATTGACACCAACTCGTTCGGCGTGTGGGTCGTTCTGAGAACCGGTGAGGTCCGCACCTACCTACAGTCCAATGGCACCCTCCACGGCACCACCACTCACGCTTCGCTCGTCATCCGAGACGAGCAGCTTTCGGTCACCGAGATCCGCCCCGACCTCTACCTGGTCGGCGGCTTCCTGCTCGACATCTCGGGCCCAGCGGCCGACGGCACCCCGAACACCACGCTCACCAGCGTCGAGGCCGCGATCGTCACTGAGTTTGGCGTCTACGGATTCAACTGCGAGGGCTCCACGCTCCACCAGGGCCGGGCGTTCTATTGGGGCGAGGCCCGCAACGCCACCGTCACGCTATCCACGAACCGTGTCTACTACTCCGACTCTGTCATCACCGGTGGCGATACCGCCTACGCTGAGTTCACCGACGAGGTCGGGGCCCAGTACTTCGACGTTGACGGCCGTGTTCAGGGCTGTGTCTCCGTAGGGCCCAACCTCCTCATCTGGACCGAGAGCGGCCAGTGGACGCTGATGCAAGGCTCGGGCAACCCGGCCAACGCCACGTTCAGCGCCATAGGCGGCGGTCCCATCCCCGGGCTCGGCGTAACTCCTGCCGAGATCGACAACACCGCCATCTTCCCGTCCAGCGACGGCATGTCCCTGGTCACCATCTCGGCGGGCGGTCAGATCGACGACCAGAGCCTGGCGTACCTCGGCCATCTCACCGACGCGCGCAGCTACGGCTCCCGGCCCCAACCGACGCCCGGCACGTCGAGCCTGCAGAACAGCGCCCTCGTGGCGTCTGTCTTCGGTACCGACTTCCGCCACAAGGTCAACGGCATCTGGACCGAGGAGACGAACGGCATCTCTGCGGCGAGCGGCTACTTCGTCACTCGCACCCACGAGACCGATCACCAAGAGCATCTCATCTTCCAGAACAACCTTCTCATCCCCATCGAGTGGAGCACGTACGTCCGGGAGATCGCGGCTGACGGGCCCTCGCGGACTGCGGGCGGAGCGTGGGCTGAGTACAGCGAGACGTACACCGACAGCCCCGGACGCCTCGTGCTCCCCCGGATCTTCGCGCCGAACAAGCAGGTCCGCATCAAGCGGGTCGTCATCGACGGCTACACCTACGAGTCCACCGGCACCGACTTCCCCGCGGCCTCTCTGGCTGTGAAGGTCAACGACGGCCAGGGCAGCACGAACACGCTGGCTCTCGGCCCGACCAACGACGTCCTGGCTTCTGTCCCGGACGCCATCACCCCCATCCGAATCACGGCCACTCCCGGCCCGCTCCCGTACACGCACTTCTCGGACGTTTCGCTTGAGACGCTCATCGGCATCTCCATCGAGCAGATCACCGTCGAGTTCGAGGTCTCGGAAGGACTGATCCAATGAGGAAGCTCCGCGACTGGATCGGGTCTCCGATAGAGTGGGGCGTTTGGGGCACCAAGGCCAACGCCTGGTTCAACGAGCTACAGGTATGGGTCTCGACCCTGCACTGGGAGAACAACGACGGCACCGTCACACACGACGTCGAGGAGGGCTCCACGTCATCGCGCGGCGCTGTGAAATGGGTGGGCATCCACGAGGATTACCAGGACGGCGTACGCTACGCCTACCACGACGACGAGCAGAGCATCGAGTTCGAGGACGACGGCTCCTCGGCCATCTTCACGCTCGACCGGGACAACACGGACGGCGCCTCCGCGGTCTTCGGTAAGGACGTCACCATTCGGAATGGCGTCCTTCGTCTCGGCCAGAGCGACACCTGGACGACGTACGAGGGCCTGCACCACCAGGATCTAGCCGACGACTACATGATTATGGGCAACGGCACAGACACGTTCATCGGTGGCGATACCAACGTCTACATCCGACCAGCCGGGAACACTGGCACAGATTTCAAGTTCGACGCTGACGGCGCTGAGTTCGACTCGTGGCCCGAAGGCGAGCCGGTTGCGTACCCTGCAACCTCCAGCTCCCAAGGCTACTTCTATCAGAACTGGGTCACGTACGGCGGAAGCTACGGCAATGTTCGGGTCGTGAAGTCCCCGACCGGGCTCGTCACTATCACCGGCCTCATCCAAAGGAACAGCTCTACGGGCACTGCTCCCTCAGCTATGTTCCTGCTTCCTACCTGGGCACGCACCGACCGTCAGATCCTCACGAGCCAGATGGCAAGCACAAGTGCCGCCCACCGGGTTGACGTCTTTACCAACGGCCAGGTCGTCACGTCCACCACCGTGCCTACCAGTGGTTGGGTATCAGTCAACATCTCGTTCCAGGCCACGACCCTCGGCCCGTAAACTGTGCTAGGATCACGAAATGGCATTTGACGAAGCTCGGCGCGACGAGATCAACCGCATCTACTACGAGAAGCTCGGCCGGACTGATCCTGACCAGGAGGGCCTCGACTACTGGATGGGCCGGGACGACCTGTCCCTGGACCAGCTCCAACGGGCAATCGTTGCGAACTCCCCGATGGCCGACAAGCTCGGCGTCGAGGACGGCGGCAACCTGAACGCCGCCCTGCTCGCGGACCAGGGCTACAGCGCCTTCCTCCGCAACATGAACTTCGACGAGTCTCAGATCCAGTCCTCGCTGATGGCAGCCAAGCGGGCAGCCGAAGCCAGGATCACAGGCGCCAAGGCCGGGTACAACCGCCAGCGCGAGCAAGGCACCCGGGGCATCCAGAACTCCTACGAGCAGCGACAGAACCGGGCAGGCAAGCGCCTCGTCGACATCGGCAGGAACACCGCTGACATCACCCGTCAGCAAAACACATTCGAAACCGGCATCAACGATGCCAAGGCCGAGATGGTCCGCAACTCCGCCCAGGCGATTGCCAAGGGCCGTAGGAACAATGTCGAAGAGCAGATGGCCGCTCGGGACCGCCTCACCCAACGCTCGGTTGACCTGTAATGGGTATCAACAACAGGTACGACATCGTCGTACCGCACGGCAAGTTCAAGGGCAGCCACACGTTCCAGACGCAGTCGGTGTCCGGCAACTTCACTGGGTCGCAGACTGACCCTTCGTCGTACCGTGGTCCTGCCGAGGGCGAGTTTTGGGAGCTGCTCAGCGTCCGCGTCTACCAGAAGGGCACGGTCGCGGCCGACCTCGACATCGCCATCATCCTGACCGACGAGGACGGCATCGAGTACGCCCGTCTCTCCATGGACAGCAACTCCCCCACGACCATCCCGGACGCTGGCGTCCTGACTTGGAACGCTGGCGCTGGCACTGTGCTGGTGCTACCGACGTGGCGCCTCTACGCCAAGTGGTACGGCGCGCCCGTACCTGCAGGCGCCTGGAACTGGCAGTACACGGCAGCCATCCACGACGTCGCACCCGAAGGCCCATTCCTCTCCGACCCTAGCTACATCCCGTAAGGTACCGATCATGGCAACCCAACAGACCAACGCTGACGGCGTCACCTACACGAACTACCAGCGTGACACCCCCGAGGCCAACAAGCAAGAGAAGCGCGCGCTTCTGGCCATGATGGCTGAGAAGGGCACCGAGGGCGCAGCGGAGTACGAGCGCAACAAGCAGCTCGCCAAGGACTCTCGCGCCAGCTCTGTCGAGATGGCAGCGGCCCGCGGCAGCCAGGTCCACGCCCCCTCGACCCTGCAGGCAGGTATCGAGCAGGACTACGACGAGCAGATGGCGGGCATCCTCGCGAACACCGACGCCGGTATGCTTGAGCACGCCCGGGAGATGGATCGCATCTCTTCGGCCAGCGGCTCCTACATTGACGCAGCTTCGGCAGCGTCCAAGCTCCAGGCTGACATGCTCGACAAGGGCATGCTTGGCGGCGGCGGAGGCGGCGGAGGCGGCGGCGGCGGAGGCGGTGGCGGCGGCGGCGGTGGCGGCGGTGCCCCCGCAGGATTCAACCCGATGCAGACCCTCGAAATGGCTGGGCAAGCCGGTGGGCTCGAAGGCCCCGGCCAGGGGCGTCCCCTGTCCGGCACGCAGGCGCTATTCGGTGTCGACGAGAACGACGAAGTCATCCCCGGCGCAGGCAACGAGATCGCACAAAACCTGTTCGTCGAGATGAAGGCCATGCACGACGGCGGCGCCACCGTCGAACAGCTTGGCGACTTCCTCTCCGAGGCCATCTTCCAAGAGAACGAGGCGGGCGGCACTCTCAACCCCTGGCAGCTCGATGCGGCCGCTACGGCCCTGTCCAACTACTTCGGCTTCACCGCTGAGCCAGTCCCGGTAGGCACGTACTTCCCCGAGGGCGGCGACGCCAACTTCACCGACAACGGCGAGGGCGGCGCGGACTACGCTTCGCTCCGGGCCAGCGGCGGACTCATGGGCGATCCTACGCTCAGCAACTACACAGAGAAGGGCCGTGACAGCGCCGAGGCGCAGGAGCTGGCGACCCTGCTCGCTCGCGGCGACTCCAGCGCACGCTACGGCCGAGAGATCAAGGACAACCGGGACGCGAACACCGCTCGCGCTGCAGCTCAGGAACTGATGCGGATGCGGGCCGAACAAGAGATCGCACGGACCGGCTCGGCCAATGCCGTCCGAGGGCGACCTGACCCCAACGTCCTCACCTGGAAGCCCAACGCCGGGGCCGCGGATACCCGCCAGCGCAACGCAGCGTTCGCGGCTCGTGAGAAGCAGCAAGCCGCGGCACGCAAGTTCGCGGCCGCTCGCGCCAAGATCGCAGCTCGCGCCAAGAAGAAGAACCCGAACCGCGGCAGCAACGTCAAGTAGTGTGGTAGAGTCTGCGGATGGCATCATTCGCAGACAAGCTCAAGGCCAACCAAGCAAAGGTTCAGGCGGCGAAGAACCCCGAGATCTCTTCGAAGCTGGCACTTGAGTCAGCTCGCGGCAAGAGGGACGTCACCAACCGGACGTCCTCTCGTGACCGTAGGGCAGCAACCCGCGACATCAAGCACGAGACCCAGCGACAGGAGTCCTCGGTCGAGAGGCTGAACGCCGACTTCGGTCGGCTCGCACAGGGCACCCCTGACGAAGTCAAGGACTGGAAGGGCATCGCTGAGGCAGCCATCTACGCCTCGCAGAGCGACGACTCCAAGGATCTGGTGACGGCGCTCCTGCAACAGTACGGCGATCAGATCAAGCCGCACATCGCGGCGGCGGGCGCCGACGACGCCTGGTGGGAGAGCAACTACGTTGCGCCGGAAGAGGCAAAGGGCCCGGGCGGCGTCCTGGGCTTCGTCGGGGCCGTAGGCGATTACGCTGACCAGTGGGGCCAGGAAAGCCTCAACGCCCTCGGTGGTATCCGCGGCGCCATCGACCCGAACGACAACGTCTCCATCAAGGAGGGCCTGCAGCACGCCCTCCGCAAGGGAGCCACTGCGCTCGACATCACCCGGGCCATCCCGGGCGACCTCAGCCTCTCCTCCGGTCTCGAATTCAGCGAGGACGAGCTTGGCCAGATCCGTAAGGACGACGGCTCTGTCGTCACGTTCGACCAGGGCGGCGGTGGTGGCGGCGAGGGCCGACTCAACTTCCGCGAAGTCCTCGGGCTCGACGTTGAGATGGGTGGCAACTGGGGCGGCGCCCTGGACCTCATGGCCACCATGTTCGTCGACCCTACGTCCTGGGTGACGATGGGCCAAAGCAACATGGCCAAGCTCGGACTCAAGGTGGCCAGGGAAACCGCTGAGGGCATGGTCGCGGCGAAACTGCTGCAGGGCGAGAAGAACCTCATGCCCCTCATCGAGCAAGCGATCCGACGTGGCGGGCGCGATAGCCTCACCCAGGTCGAGGACGACTTCATGGTGCAGATGATGACGCGCGGCGCCCACGCTGCTACCGGCAACAAAGAGAAGGCGCTCAAGAACCTCGACAAGCAACTGACCGCCATCACCCGGTCCGCTGGTGACGGCATCAACTTCCTGGGTTACAAGGTCATCCCTACGCACCGTCTGACCGAAGTCCTCCGCAGGGCGGGCATCGCCACGAACTCCGTGTTCCGCCGCGTCCCGATCAACGTCGCCAAGCTCTCTGACGATGCGGCTGTCCAGGTCGCGAACGAGCTGGCATCGGGCCCTGTGTGGCCTGCCCTGGGCCAGGGCGACCAGAGCGGCAGGTTCCTCCCGGACGTCGTTGGCCAGGCGGACGAGACAGGCTGGGAATTCTACGAGGATCTCGGCCAGCTGGTCGACGAGGGCGGGGACTACGTCAACGTCACCAACCCGGCCGGGGACATCGCTCGGATTCGTGAGACCGACATGCAAATCATCTTCGAGGGGCTGGCCGACTTCGATCTGGCCATCATCCTCCGAGAGAACCCACAGCTGCTCAAGGCCCTGCCTCCTGGTCGTCGTAGGGTCGTCTCCAAGCTCGTCAAGGGCGAGGTGTGGGAGGACGGCCTCGACGGCCTCATTCGCCGTAGCACCGACGTCATGCACGACACGGTAGATGGCATCGCCGGGGAGCTTCCGCCAGGTCGCGCACCGTACACTTCGAGGGCCTCTGCGGCTCGCCGTCAGCGCGTCTCCGACAACACTCGCAACCTGCCCCGCTACGGGCCGGGCAGTACGGCCAGGCCCCACGCTGTGCGTGGAGCCATCACAGACATCGTGCCGTTCACCGGCAGGGAGACCAACGCAGGCCTTCGTGGCGCTGCTGACGAAGTCGGCAGTCTGCCCTTCACCTACGGAGCTGGTGAGCTGGGCGGCAGGGCTGGCCGCTCGATCGACGACCTCCTCCAGAACCAACCTGGTGGCCAGGTCGACGACGTGTTCGCGCGAGGCGACGACCTCGGCAGGGCGGCTGGCGCCAACCTGCAGCCGGACGAATTCTTCGAGCCGCTCATGGACGTCGCGGACGACGTGGCCCGGGCCGGTGGCAGCGGCTGGGACATCGTCGACGAGACGGTCAAGGGTACGGACATCGTCCCCGCCAGGGGCACGGACATCGTCCCGTTCAAGGGCTCGAAGGGCGGCGCCATCGTCCCGTTCGAGAAGGCAGCCAAGGTCTCCGACGAGCTGGTGGAAGAGGGCGACCGTGTCCTCAAGGAGCTGAGCGAGGTCGGCCCCGACGCTGTCTCTCCTGAGCTGCAGCGCGCGATCGACAACGTCACCGAGGGCATCATCCTCGAATCGTTCCAGGGCGGCTGGTACGCCCAGATCCTCAAGAGCAAGAAGATTGCCACGCTAGTCAGCAACATGAACCCCCGCACGTTCATCACGGCCAGGTTCAGCAAGCAGACCGCCGACAGGTTCGGCTCGATGATGTCCCGCATGGGGATCAAGGGCGAGCAGGCGTTCGACGACGTCATGCTCCGTACGGGCGTCTCCACGCACCGTGCAGCGAAGGATCTGCGACAGAC
>Ga0070747_1001675_pt1 | contig 10745 bp, 22 predicted proteins | sample VirMetDEL_Mar_31_FD_77321 | JGI IMG/M metagenome (GOLD analysis project Ga0070747, IMG submission 77321) | Aqueous microbial communities from the Delaware River and Bay under freshwater to marine salinity gradient to study organic matter... | ecosystem: Environmental > Aquatic > Marine > Coastal...
CCAAAAGTCGCTGGCAAGGTCAAGCGACCAAATGGCATCCTTCAAGTTTTCTAGCGCGTCGGCCTTATATCCCTTTATCTGCGCCCTTTTGGCGAACATTATAAACGCTAGCGCGTAGGCTAATCGGTTTTTCCAGCGGTCGCCTAGTACACCTTCGTTCGCTTCCCCCACCATGTATTCTACCAATTTTAATAAAGGTACGCGGCCTATCAGCCTTTCTAACTCGTCTATATGTCCTGCAAGTCGTTCATCTGACGTAAAAAATACGTCGTTCCAGTGCTTAGGCGTCGCGGTTTCTGCTTCTGCGTTCGTGGCTTTTTTCTTGGTGTTCATAGTAGGGTGTTTTGGAATTGGTTTTTTGTTAAAATCCATTGTAATCATGATACTTGGTTTTGGTAGTTATAAAGTTATTAGCGTTTATTCAAAGAGCGTGCCATAGGTTTTTTTAGGGAAGCAACTAAATCACTAGACCTCCTTAGTTGTCTCTCATCCCTTATAGCTGCCGCCGCCTCGTAGTCTTCGACCTCTACCGCCATTTGTTCCATTTCGGGTAGCTTAGAGGTCCTATAGATGCTCAAGCCTATCTCTTTGCCGTATATGTCGCAGCGGTTTTTTACGGCTCTCATAAATAGGTCTACTGCTTTTCTTCTCTTACTCATCGTCTAAGGTTCTAAGGGTTAAAGCGGCGAAGGCTGTGGTAAATATGCCAGCGCCGACAAATACGAAGCCTGCCATTTCTCGGCCTGCCTCTAAGTAGGTGATGTAAGCGACCGCCGTCGATATTATGAACGGCAGCGAGGACACAAAGCCGCGAAGGGCATTTTTTTTATTGTTGTTCATTATTGGTGGTCTTTATGTTCGTATAGTTTTATAATAGTGCTTGCTTTCATGGTTCATCACTTCAAAATGTGCGGCCTTTAGGTCGTCGTCTCGGAACTTCGCCCAAGTCGCATTATTTTCCTTCGTCTTGAAAAGGTATATTAAGTCGCTCTGCTCATATAAAAAGTTTGGCACCCTGTTAAGTGAATGGAATATAAAGACGCTTGCTATTTGCCTATGTCTACACGTTATTATAAGACGTTTTAGACTTAGGTCTGCGATATTACCAGATAACCAAATAGTCGCGTCCTCCATTACAAAGGTCACTTTACTAAGTTTTGAAATAGCGCTAATGGCCGCCTGTGTGTCCTCGGTTATTATGCGGCAGTTTGGCTTTACGTTCTCAACCTCTACTAGTTCCAGGTCTTTATATTCGTTATTAGTGTCATATACGATAGGCGGCAGCCCCATAAGGACCAGCCGCTGAACTACCTCTTTGGCCTTGGTAGTTTTACCGCTTTTTTTCCTTCCTATTAGTAGTATTATTTTGCTCATTTTTTACGTTTAAGGCGTTTTATACGGCTGTGGGTACATCTGGGCCGTTTTTAATTTTCGGCGCTTCTACGGCCTTTTTTTCGCCCTTGTCAGCTCTTGTCTTTCTGGGGGCCGTATCTTTAGAGCCTTTAGGCCTGCCGCCTTTGTTTTTCGTGGTTTCCTTTTTTATGGCCTGCATACTCTGGCCCGCCTTCGTTTTCTCGGCGACGTTCTGGCGTACTATCGCGAATTTTCCAGCGTAGAGCATGCCTACCGAGGCTATTAGCGCCGTTCTAGGGTTCATTTCAAAGTTTTCAAACTCTAGCCATGCCTCCACAATCGGCGCCAGCTCGCGGCGCTCTTCGGCTGTTAGCTGGTAATCCTTTATTGAGGCGGGAACGCCTGCCCAAGTCGAACCAATAGACCCAAGCCTTGAAAGCGCCATGTCCGCGACGGCAACCACCAGAGGCGCTGACAAAAACACGCCGCCGCCTTCGCTGTCTTCTGCCTCTTGCACGTCTGGTTCTGGCCCTTGTTCTGGCTGGTCCAGTTTTACCTCTTCGTAGTTGCTCGTTTCGCTCTCTAGCTCGTTAAATAGCTGGTCTTCTAAATTTTCTAGGTCTTCCATTCGGTAAAAGTATTAAAACGTTTTAGGTGTTTTATTGGTTTTTAAGGTTATCGAGTTTTAGCTATTGATAATTTTTTCAAACTCATCCCATGTAGTTTTAAGCGGTTTTCCTTGGTAGTTAAATAGCACGCTTTCTATGTCCAGCGAATTGTCTACAATAACAAAGACGCATGCGGCCTTTTCTATGCCTTTAGATTTTAGTTTTTTGGTTAGCCCCTGCATGACTTGCTTAACTAGAAATTTTGAACCTATCATTTTTTTTTGAATTTAGAATGTAAAAAAGGCTTCATGGTGCCGTTGTGTAAGTCGGTCACGTTAGCCTGTATTAAATGGGCACGTTTGCTTAGCTCGATAGTATTTAGGCCCCTGTCACTTAGGGTAAGTTCATATTTGTTCGCTATGTATTGAACGCGCTTTTGGCTGTGGGTATCTTGCCTTAAAAATATGCCATCTACCCAATAAAATAAAAAGCTCTCGCGCTCAATCTCGCTAAGCTCAAAAAGGCACTTGTCTACATATCTAACCAACGAAAAGAACGCGGCCCGCTGGGTGTCGTTTTGCCTAATCTCGCGCTCAAACATTTCGCCAACTTGGTATTCTGTTATTATTTTTCTCGTGGCTAGGCTGCCGAGCATAACTAGTCTTAGGTGTTTTGGTATGCCTTTGAACGTTTCATAAAAGGCGGGCGTAAGAAAACCGAGCTTCAAGGCTGCATTATAGTACGCTTGGTCCACGTCGTACTGGATAAACTTATTAGGAAGCTGGATAACTTCGCCCTCTTCTAAGTCGTGGTCGCTGCTCATAATCTGGTATAGCGGCCTTTCTGGTTTTTCTATAAATTGGACCTTACCGCCGTCGATATTTCTCTGGACCTCCTTTTTAACTTTCTGGAATAAGTGTAAATGCTTTCTAGCTATATAGTTTTCTGTGTAGTTGTACTGAACCTTCTCCAATTTAATTATAGTGCTGGCGCTGGTTTGCTGGACTACAAAACTTTTGCCCTCTGCTTTCAGTAGTTGAATATGTTTTTGTGCCTCGCCTCTCATCCAAATAGGGGTAGTCATAGAAAGTCTACTTTATCAGTAAAGAACATAAGCGCTCTTTTAGTGTCAATAGTTGTTACCCAAGCGTAGGCCTTATTTATCTTATTACGCTCGGCCTCTATTTCCTGCATCCTAGTTAATGCGTATTCAAAGGCATCCTCTTGACTAAATTCTATTCCGTCGACAAATATTCTTTTTCCATCAGCCAGCGCTAGGTCCATAAGCTGCGTAATATTGAAGTGTGGCGTTTGCTTACTTACGTCTAAATTTTCGCTCTTGGCTCGCTCCATTTCTTCGTTGATACTTCGTTCGCTTAAATAGGCATTTTGCATAGCTCTGGACTCTTCCAAGTTTACGCCCTCTGGCACTCTGGACCAGTAGCTTTCAAAGTCGGTATTTTTTATACGGCCCTTTGGTCCCCAGTGAGACAGATAATATACGTTTGAAACGCGGCGCCCATTCTCAAAATAGTAGGCCTTGCCGTTCTTCTCGCTTATCGTCTTTTTTAATCCCATGCCTTGGCGTTTTAGTGTTTTTAAGCTCTACTTTATACCAGTCGATGCGGTTAATAATTTGTTTCAGTGTCCGCTTGGCTGGCCCCTTAAAGTTACCCTTCATGGCTTCTAATAGTCTTAAAGCATCATTTAAGCCAAGCCAGCCGCACTTATTCAGCGCCTCGTCTATCTGGTCGTATTCATTCATTTCTCTGCTTTTTGGTAGTAAAAAAAAGGGCCGCCGACCCCTACAATCGACGACCCCCACGAATCTAAATTTACGCTAAAGGAAGGCGGGCTGCGCCTTCTGCCGTTAGTTTACGGCTATACAGGCTCCAGTCGTGGTACGAATTGCCCCCGCTTGACGGCGTTTTCAAACCTCTGTATTTTAGAAGAAATTGAAATTGGCCCGCGCTATTCCCGTGCAGTTCTTGAGCCTTTTCAATCTTTTTATTGAGGACGTGACTGCGTGGAATCAATACCTCTTCCTCTTGACCTTCTAGCGGTATTACTTTGTGCGTGCCGTTCTGGTTTGAGCCAGTGCCTATATTGCGGCCTTCACCAATATACACGCCTTCTAGCTCTTGGTCCACTTCATCGAAAACGACTACGCGGCCTTCAAAGCCTTCCTCGCTTATCTCTTCGTATCCGTTTGACTCTGGCGCCTTTGCGTTTGCGGCGGCCTCTTTCTTGTCTTGGCTATTTTGTGCCATAATCTATAAATATTAAAATTGATAGTAAAAAAAAAGCGGGGCTTACAAAGCCAGCCCCGCGAAGGCTGGTTTACCGCGTCAACGGCTAACTACTTTTTAGCTGCCTTCTCGGCTGCTTTTATTTTAGCTTCGTTCTCAGCTGCTTCTGCCTCTTTTTTGACTTTCTCAAGCCCTTTTAGAAACGTGGGCACCTCGCCTTTGGCGACCTTTACGAAGGCGTGGCACTCACCCCGCGAACCCCTGAAAACTTCAAATTTCTTATTTAGGCTTATAGCCTGCGAAGGGTACACGGCAAAGACTGCCTGTTCATCTGTACCCGTCGGTATTCTCTTGATAGTGTGTGACATAGTGTTTACTTGTTAATTAATGTATAATCGTTCAGGGCTTCGGCTGGCAATTTTGAGTATTTGCCGAAGAGCCATTTTAACTCTATCGCCTTCTCGGCGTTTAACAAAATTCTAAATTTTATACCCGCTTGGTCCAGCATCAAAAAAATGGCATCCAGTTTATCGCTAGACATTAATTCTTTTACTGGCTGGTATTGCAAGTCGCAAATCCATAGCGTAAAAACTGGCGGTTTGTCCTTTTGAACATCTACCGCCAAGATTGACTGCGATATATTAGGGAGATCGCCTTCGCTTACCTCGTGCATTAAATCAACCCCGAAATGTGCTTTCATACTGAAATAGTTGTTTTTAAGTGAATCCGTATATAGTTACTTAGGCTTCGGTCTGCATCCCTGCTTTTCTTCATCCAGAATAACTTTTCTTCGTCGGTACACCGAAAGGTTATAGAGGTCCATTTGCGGGCCTTGGTCGGCGTTTTTTCTTCCCTTTTTGCCATGCCTCAAATGTAAGACGTTTTAAGTAATACCCTACGCGCTTAGTTTTTAGGACTTATCAACCTACATTTGTTAATATTCTTCACAGCTAAAAAACTTAAAGCAAAAAAAATGGATTTCAAAGGTATTTTCAAAACTGCCATCATTGCTATTATTGCGGTTATGGTTTACGATAGATTTATTTCCCCTAGTCTTTCTGGCGCATTGTCAGGAACAACCGCTGACGCACAAACCGCCGAATAATGAGAGGACCAGTAGCACAGTACGACCCGTCTATAGGGCTAGGATACGACCCAAACGTTAGTTTAAATTTTGAAGGTGGCGGCCTTACAGAAGTTTACATCGCGCAAAACGCCAGCCAGTACGCTAAAGTGGATATCGTTTTAACTAATGGTAGCACCTCGACTGGTGGGCAAATTGATATTTTCAACAACCTAAGCAGCTCGACGAAAGTCGAGGACACGACTATTAAGAACAACGGCGGCGCCTTCCAGACAGATGGTTCTCTTTTGTTTGGTTCTGGCACTGACTCTGTTAGCGTCAGTTGCGCCTCAAACATCAGTTACCGCAGTTTGTTTGACGCGCTAGGAATTAACGCTATTCGCGTTCGTATGGTACGCCTCGTGGTTACGGCCACCGCGCAGCTTAATGCGAGCCTGACCACAAAGCGCAAAACTTTTTTAGGTGGGCAGAAAGAAAATAGCATCCAGCCAAATACCTTTCTTACGCCAGACCAGATGCAAAATGACCGCGTAGACATTCCAATGCTGCAGGTGGTCGATGCCGAGGTCGGTTGGTTCTATACGCTCGACGCTACGCCCTCAAGCGTGGTAACGATGAGTTGTTTCATTGACGCCTACGTTAAAAACTACAGCGGCGGCGCCATTCTGAAATAGGCTTTCTTCCCCTTGGTTATTGGTAGTAACTAAAAAACGGCGGGCGCTCAACACAAAGGGCGCCCGCTTTTTTTTGACTTAAAAACTATGGACATAAGAATTAACACACCTTCGGACGTTAGCGTAGAATTTGACACGCCCGTTAGCCATTTTGCGGTAGTCGATAAAGGCGGCCATATCTACTACGATAAGAACGGCCAAGGATGCACAAGTGCAAAATTTAAAATTAATTGCGGGCCAATCAATCTAAGGTTAATAAGCACGCCACAGGCTGGTATTAAGGTCCGAACTAGCCGCCTAACTATACATAAGGGCGCGGCGTTAGTCTTGCCCCCTTTTGAACACAACTACCCAGCGCATTTAAAAGTATTCGATAAGAACTTAAAAGGGCCTGCCGCTTACATACCAGCCAAAGGCATTATTTATACAGGGCCCGCCTTTTTTGGTATTCCTCTTTGGATAAGAAAGTTTGTTTTATTTCACGAGCTAGGGCACCAGTATTATGTCGACGAGATTAAAGCAGATACCTACGCGGCGAAAAAATACTTACAAGCAGGAGGCACGCCTGAAGGGGCTTATTTAGCCCTTTCAGATTACCTTCGTCATTCAGGGCACAAGGCCGAACGACTTAAAAACCTAAAAAAGATACTAGAATGATTCAAGCTAAAATGCTGCAAGGCGCTTCCTCTTTTGTCACGAAAAACTGGAAGCCTATAACGGCGGTTTTTGTACTGCTAATTATAGCCTACTACATTAAAAAATATGTCCTTGCGCCAGTGGCGGGCGTGGAGGATTACGACAAAGGCTCTGGTCCAATCCCAACTACCGACAAATCTAAAGAAGGCAAGGTAGACGGCTCTGGCAACGTCTACGCATATTTTGACCCCGAACCCACGGCAAAGCAACTATTCGACGCGCTAGAGGGTGTTTTTACAGGTGCTAACACGAAAGAAGCGGCTTTTAAGACATTCACGGACCTGACCCGAAATGAACAAGTAGCGGTTTGGAATTTCTGGAACCAAAACTTCGCGCCCGAATTTAACGACATGACTATAAAAGGCGCTATGGAGGACGAAATAAACGTGCCTAACACCTCTACGTTTAGCGGAGGCCTTACTGCTTGGGCGAAGGCTAAGTATATTTTTGAGACAGACCAGTCCATGAATTATAATTTCACTAAAACTGACAAATAATGCCTATTCAATCTGACTACGCCGACGGGGGCCAGGCCATCGCGGCCCTTGGTGGCTTCGGCGCCGATATTAACCCTAAGTATGTAAGAGCTATGGCGGGCCTCTACATAGGCACTACGGCCGACATAGAGGTTATGTTTCCAGACGGCACTACTACCACGTTTCTACAAGTTCAGCAAGGCTCTATTTTGCCTATCCAAATTAGGCAACTGGTTGCGGCTGGCGCTGGCTTCGCGACTGACTTTATTGTCATGACCACGAACAGAGAGTCATAAATAATGCGCGTCTATAACGTTATTGGAGGCGGCGGCGGCGGTGGCCCCGTTCAGCCTATCGGTATGACGCCAAGCCCTACGCAAGACACTTCATATCTTACGTATGATATTGGCTGGCTGGTGGCAAATGGTTATTATTCCAACGTACCTATAACGGGGAGAACGTCTTATCATACGCTCCAAAATTCAGGAACTCTTGGAGAAAATAATATACATGGGAACACGGCGAGATACACCGACCAAAGCGGAACGCCTGACACTATCAGCGCCAACGGCATCATTCAAGACCACTATCTTAATTTAGATATAATCTGGAAAAAAAGTTTAGTTACTGGAAATGTCTTTGATACTGGTACTGGCACCGTAAACGCAGATTTTGGCGTATCAAATAGGGACCTTTGGGCTAATTACGCATCGCACTTATACACGGGGGATGCTGGAAGTCCTATTTTGTACGATGGAACGAGGAATTGGCGAATGCTATCGTACAAGGAGTTGGAAACTATGTGGTCTTATGAGTACGCGGTGAGCAGTTACGCCGTAGGTTATAACGGCTATGTGTGGAAGGCCAAAAACGGCGTTTCTGGTTTGTTTCCATACAGCACTAATTCTAATTACCGAGATGTTGTTTCATCAAATATTTATAGTAGTGGTTCTCGCGACATTATTTTCCGCCATACAACATTTCAAGTAACTACACAAACGACGATTTCAAATAGCGGCTGGCTTTGGGTTTGTAGAATAATGGTTCCGTAACGATGATTGTAAAAATTGACAAAGAAGAAAACGCCCGCGAAATTTCAAACCTCAAAATAGAAAGGTTGAAATCTGACGTAGTACCAATTCTAAATGTACAGCGCGGGATTGACATATATATTAGCTTCATCACAGATGAAAAATATAGCGCCCTAAAAAACGTTCGAGTCTTACACTTCACAGGGCCTCACGCCTCTATCTGGAGTAAGGAAAGAGCGCAGTCCGAGGTCCTTAGTTTTATTATTAACGGCGGTGTAATTTTATCAAACATAAAATATCCAGATACAGAACTATAATGAACCTAAAGGCCATAAAAGTTGAACACGGCAAAACGCTTTACAAATGGTTGGTGGGTATCTTGTCCGCTATCATTATTCAGACGACTGCCTTTTCCTTCGCTCTAGGTGGGGCCTATTTTGAGGTTCGCGCAAATAGTTCTTACAGGGAAACAAGCGAACCGACTAGAGTTAAAGCCATCACGGAACTATCTTTGCTCCTAGACCTAGCAAAAAAACAAGAGCTAAAATCGGCGAAATTAGAATCTAAGCTCGACGCCTTCGTTAAGGAATACAGAGAGGACGAAAAAAAAGAAAAAGACGACCTAGTTAAGTTTTACAAAGAATACAAACTAGATAAAAAGTAAGATTTGGGAATACTTAAAAGGAACGACCACTATACAGGAATGGCTAGGCTACTACTAGGCGTAAAAGGTATTTTCACGCCTTATTCTGGTTTACTTAAAGGCTGGAAAGACGCGCCAGAGGGCGGCGAAGGGAAGCCAGATTACTACCGTTTAGCTGGCGCCCTGATAGCGGCTGGAATAATAGGTTCGGCCTTCATACTCTTCTACTCTGGAAAGATAACTTTTGAGCAGTTGACCCAACTTATAAAAAACGCTAACTAATGAAAGTAAGTAAACAAGGCGCTGAATTTATTGCAAGTCATGAAGGGTTCGAGCCTAACATATATAAGGACATCGCAGGCATTCCAACAATCGGTTACGGCCACGTCATTCTGCCTCACGAGTTCGGTATATTTGGTGGCGGCATAACACAGGCCGAAGCCTTGGACCTACTAATAGACGACGCCGAGAAACACGCAAAATCGGTTCGAGCGTCGGTAAATGTAGAACTAACTCAACGTCAATTCGACGCGCTTACATCGCTAGCTTTTAACATTGGAAATGGCGCCTTTGCGTCTTCTACATTAGTAAAACGAATAAACGCAGGCGAAGAACGGCCCGCAATAGAGGAGGCTTGGGGCTGGTGGAATAAAGCAACAATAAACGGGACCAAACAAGCAGTAAAGGGACTTACTAATAGACGCGAGGCAGAGGTAAAATATTTCTATTCAGACGAGCAAAAAAAAAAGTAATAACAGGACTTAGCGCGGCACTTGTTCTAGCCGTGGTAGTCTTTATCTTTATAAATCGAAAATGAACGACAAGCAAAAAAAATTCATAGCGGACCTAACGCTAATTAATAAAACCAACTTAGGCGGCAATACCACGTTAATTTCTCAACTGGTGGCCAAACACAGCCTAACCGACGCCGAAGCAAAAGCGGCAGTTAATGAATTTAACTCTAACTACGCCAGCACAGGCACCTCTAGTACAGGCCAGACGGGGCTTGATAAGGTCATCGGAATAGGAAGCAATGTAACAGGCGGTCTATTAGACGACTTAGTAGGAAACCTGACGGGGCCTAAGCCTATGCCTCCCGCCTCAAATGGCTCTGACCTTAACGCTATCCAAAAAGAAGAGGAGGACAATACAACGACCTATCTAATAATAGGCGTGGGCGTGCTTCTGGTCGCTGGCGTATGGTACGCAAAGAAAAAAGGACTTCTTAAATAGGCGTAATTAGGTAAACTATGGTAGGCTCTGGATTAATTATCGGCGCTATGAGTAACAAGATAAAAGGCGAAGGCGGCGGCGGCAGCTCATTGTTCAGCTTAGGTAATAAAGGCGGCCAAGCGGCCCCCGTTTCCAGCGGAAGCGATAGTAGCCCGCTTATATTCATAGCCGCGGGCGTTTTTTTGGTCGCTCTAGCTTGGTATTTGAAAACAAGAAAATAAGAAACTATGTTTATTAGAAAGAGCAGAATGAACGAAGGCCTATACTACGGCGGCGTAGACGGAGTCAGACAAAGGGACGAAACGCCCATAGAAAGATTTAGGCGTGAAGCTAGGGAGCGCGAAAGTTTAGCCGCGGACCACTTGGCGGGCTTGGACTCAATCACAAACGCAGACGGGCTAAAAGTCACAAAAGGCGTCAATATGACTACCATACGTGGCAATAGCTGGGGCAACCGAAGCAACCCTAGCGGCTACGGCGTTTCCGACGAACTAGGAGACCGCGACCCCGTAATAAGAATCGTTAACGGAGTGCCTGAAATGACCGACCCAACCGCGAAAATAACAGAAAGCACGGGCGGTAGTGGTGGAATTGCAGATACAGGACAGGACCTCTTGACACCTGTAAAAAGTAAAGCGCCTATCGTCGTTAAGCCTCCTTTTTATGAAACTGACGCTTTTAAGGTGGTGGCTGCTATC
>Ga0070747_1001684_pt1 | contig 10711 bp, 21 predicted proteins | sample VirMetDEL_Mar_31_FD_77321 | JGI IMG/M metagenome (GOLD analysis project Ga0070747, IMG submission 77321) | Aqueous microbial communities from the Delaware River and Bay under freshwater to marine salinity gradient to study organic matter... | ecosystem: Environmental > Aquatic > Marine > Coastal...
GCACTATATGAAGCTGAAGCACCTAAAGGTGAACTTAAGTTTTTATCTTGGACGGGTGAAAGTGATGCTCTAAAAGATGCTAAAGGTTCAATTGGTTCTTTCAGAAAAGATGGTTCAAAAGGTTGGGACTTTTCAGGTGATCCTGAAAACATCTATATATTAAAACCTAAGTCAGTAAAAAAAGAAGGCAAAAAAGTAATCGTAACAGATAGCCGAAATATTGCTTATACATTTGAGGTTGCATAATGCAACTTACTGAAAAACTAAATACATTACTTGAAGGTATTCTTAAATATAAGATGGATAGAATAACGTCTAAGGATTACAAAAGATTTTCAGATAACTTCTTAAAGCTACATAAAGATAATGTTATTAAAACTGATAAGAATGGTTTTATCGTAGGGTACAGAAAAGGTAATAATTCTGCACTGTGGCGATATATTGAAGACGATATGGTAATTAACTACGATCATAAAGACGATATGAAAATAATGAATTTCTTTGACTTTGTTAAGGATAATCACAGATTCGCAAAAGATAAGATCTAAATATTCCTGAAGAAGACATTCTCTAAATCGATGTTGAGGTTATCTTCTTCAACAAGGCCATTAGTACTATCATAAGTATATTTATATACATTACCATTACAGTTTATAACTAAACTACCTTCAAACGATTGCTCTAATTTAGGATTAGTACAGACATATACAAATTCAATTAAGTTACTAGTACCCTGCATTAAAGCTAAGTTATCACCATCAATAACAAAGTTATTATCATCAATTATTAAACCACCTGTAAAACTTACTAAAGGAGCAGCACCGTAATCCTCAATACCACCTACTAAACAAAACTCTTCCCAGAAGGCACCACGTGTCATCATCATACAATCTGATCCACTTCTAAAATGTGCCGTAATGTTTTGAATACCACCACCACTTATATTTAACTTAGTAGTAGAACCATGGGCAAAATAATTTATATCTGAACATGCAGGCGATATAATCCAAGATGTACTATCACTTGTTATAGTCTGAGTACTACTAGCACAACCTAACGATCTAGGAGATAATGTAGTTAGTACATTATTTACTAAACTGTACGATCTAAGGTTATTATCAGAGAAGGTAATAAACTCTCCATTAGGCGATACGGAAAAAGTAGAGTCCAAACAAGTCTGACATATAGATGTAGTGTTTAGTTGTAGTGATAAAGAACCACCCTTATTTATTTTATACACAGACATGTACTTTAAAGTATCATTACCAATTGCAAAAATTAGATTATCAGATGCAGCTACAACAGATAGCCCATTTAAAAAAGTACTAGATAATTCTACACCTTCTTTATACATAATAATGTTAGACCCTCTTTTACCAAAGGTATAATCGTATTTAGGTTCGGGTGGTAAGGTAAACCAACTAAGGTCTACAGGAGGAGGACTAGGAAGCTTTATACCACCTGTTTTTGGTTTACCTACATAACTAGTAGATGGTTTATCTGAAATGCTTTTAATCTCATAACCCCCACCGTGTTCACCTCTATTACAACTAAACATAGAAAGGGCAGCAACAAATAAAATTAGTAACTTCAAAATATCTCCTTTTTTACTATCTGTTACATTATACGCCACTAAGTAACCTATAAAAAAATCAGTAACTTATGCATGTTAATAAGTAGCTGTAAAATATATAGTGCCAACTTTTTACTTGCTATGTTTATTATTTTTAAATATAAGAGAATAAGTAATTACTGGGAGTGAGAATGATAGAAAAATTATTAACAGGCGACTGTTTAAGTGAAACAATAATAGGCCCAAAAGGTGATACTTATCACAGAGTAGTAAACGTAGATATCTTATTTGGTGAAGACGATTACAATACTGAAAAAGTAGTTCACATCAATGAAAAAATAATACACACAGAAGATAAGAAAATAAAAACACCTAATCGATTAAGAGGTTTAGGTGGGATATTAATAACGTTTGATAGTGAAGCAGGTTACACGTGGAATAGAAGACTTCTATTTCATAAGGGGCAAGTATACACAACAGACACATTAGGAGAGAGTTATGAATAAATTAAGACCACTGAAAGGTAAACTATTAGCTGAAAGAATCTATGAAGAGACTACAACAGAAGCAGGCATTATTGTAGACAATGGGTATAGTGATAGAAATCCATTTGTAGTAAAGATGCGTGTTATTGAAGATAGAACTGAAAACCAATTAGCAGCTGATACTTTTGTTTTATGTCAGTTTATTGGAATCATGGATATGACAGGTGAAGAAAAAGTTTACCTTGTACATGAGGGTGCTATGGAAGCAATCGTATCGGAGTAGTATATGAGTAGAATACTTAAAAGAGAAGACTTTGCACCAACAAGAAACGCAAACACAATTGTAAATTCTAGATATGGCCAAGCATTAAAAGTTAAGATGAGTAAAAACGAATGTAGGGATTTACTGGTATGTAATTTTATAATGGGTGAAGTTTCATCTATTGCTAAGATCTTAGCGGTAATGAAAGAAGATGAAGAACTAACTAGAGATGAATTAATAGGTGAGTTAGAGATTCTAAAAACAAAAGTATGGAACTCATTAAAGAGTACTAAGCTTGGTGCAACTAATTTCAATCATATGTACGTTGAAGACCTTATTGAAAACAAGGCAATCAATAAGCATTTTGTAGGTGGGTTAAAATAATATGGCAAACCCTGATTACTATTACAAGGTTTTGGATTTAGATAATCAATTAATTATGTCAGCAACGTGTATGCCCGATATTTGTAGATATATGAAAGTCAGTCATACACTTGTGTCTAGTCGATTAACTAAGAAGATAAATAAAAATAATGTGGTTAGAAAAGATCCCAAGTTTCACTTCAACGTTGAAAGAATGAATTACTCAGATATATTAAAGGAAGGTTTTAGATGAAAGTATACTTAGAAGTATATAGTGACAAAACAACTATAAAAAATAGACTAGTCGCATTATCAGAAAATAACTATGAAGTTTGTTATAAAAGAACGATGGCCTTCAAAGAAAATGAAGAGGTTTTTGTTTACCATAAATATGATCCTATTTGTGGACTAGGTTTTGATGAGATAAATATTAAATGTGATGTAGAGGATTCTGTTTTAGACAAACTAATGACTAGAAGGAACCCCCACTGTAAGATGTTTTTAAAGGGTGAGCAGGTGCTATTTTAAATAGCACCATATCTTGTTTTGTACGATCTAACTTTCTTTCTAAGCTCTTTGTTATCCTCATGAAGCTTCTGATTAAGTTCAAGTGCCTTAGTTAGGGCTTTTTGCAACTTAACCGGATCTAAAGTTTTATTAATTACTTTTTTGTTAACAGCTATCTTATCTTTCTTTAATGCCTTATCTTTTTTAGTGCCCTTAGCGTCAATTATTGTTTGAACGTACTCACGCGTAATGACACCTTTTGCTTTCTTTAGTTGGGGTAACATTTTCTTTATATCATCTCGCTTTTTATTTAGTAGTATTAGCGCGTCTTCGGACACTCTTTCAGCTACTTCCATATCTATGTTACGTGCAAGCATTCCAAACTTCACATACTGACTCCAACTGAAATGATCATACAGCCCCTGCATTACTTCTCTCGTTGTGTGCACCCAAGGTTCATCTATACCTCTGGATTTTAAAACCGTTAATTGCTTTTTAGTGTACGCACTCTTCTTAGACAGTAGATTTTTACTGTCAATAACCGATACAATCTTGAACATTAATGCCCTAGACTTAAATATGTTTTCGACGCAATCCTCAAAACCTCTTAGTAGTTGTGGGAGTGTAGCTATGTTCAACTTATTCTCATTAATTGTTACTGCTTTCATTTCTTCTCCTTTAGTAGTTTGAATAATTTGTTATTTAGTATTGTTTCTTTTTCTTCTAGCTTGTCTTTCCAACCTCTTTATATTCTTCTCTTCTTCTGTTAGTAGACTCCATCTTATTGCATGACCTTCCCTAGCATTTTTTCTTATAAGCATTTTTTCTTCTTCGGTCATTTTTGCTAGTCGTTCTTTGCGCATCTCCTTTCGCCTTATCTTTTCTTCTTGTAGTTCCTCTGGTGTTTTTTTATTTCTTCTATTAATAACTTCTTCACGTAAACCAGATAACCCTATTTTTTCTTTTTTCTTGTAGTATCTCTCTATACTTTTTATTCTTCTTCTCTCAATTGATTCTTTTGACCTTTTTTCTCCTCTTCCTTTTACGTATGCTCTTGCCTTTGCTAATCGAGATTCTTTTTCTTCTGGTGTTTCTTTGGCCAGCCGTGCTTGACGTTGACTCTTTTTTCTAGCGTTATACTTTGCTTTATCTTCGGGTGACAGGTTGTTAATCTTGTCCCTTGCCTTTTTCAACCTTGCTTCCTTCTCTTCTGCTTGTTCTCTTTCTCGTAGGTTTTTATTTTTTATCACCTTCTCTGCTTTCTCTTCTTTACTTAGTGCATTATGCCTTTTCCTAGCATCTGCATTGGAGAGTAAACGATCCTGTTCTGTACGTGTGTAGTACCTTTCTTTATTACTTTTACGTAAATCAGCTAACCTTTTTTCACGCTCTTCAATTGTCTCATTTAATCTTTTATTTTTGCTATATTCTCGTTGTCTTTCTTCTCTGCTTTTGAACATACTTACTCCACTTTTTTATTATCTAAGTAGCGTTTATAGTCTCTTCGTGATTTAGATATTATTTTTTCATCATTGTTACTATCACAAGACAATCCTGCCTTAATTTCATTCTTTCTCGACTTCGCTTGACTAGCTCTCTTAGCCTTTAGCCGCTTCTCTCTTTGGTCAAATGATTCTTCTTCTAGTTTCTTTTTGCGCATATAGTTAACACGATCCAACCTAGATCTTTTTTCTTCGGGTGTTTCGTTTATCTTTCTTTCCATTTTTCTTTTCTTACTCTTTATATAATCAATATTTTTTTGCGTACTGGTTCTTTCACTTCTTACCTTTCTGGCTTTCAATATACGTATTTCTCTTTCTTCAGGTGAAGCGTTGATACGCTTTCTTTGCTGATAGATGCGATCCTTCTCACGTTTATTTTCTAACCTAGTCTGGTAGTCGTCATACTCACTCACACTATCTCCAAATTTTTTATTATAGCGATAAACAGGAAGTACCAGAATACACTGCAAATTATTACAGATAATATAAAAGATCTAACAGCATTCATAAACTCTCCTTTATTTTTTATCTAATTGTAATAGGTAAGTTGTACCTGATTCAATAGTTATTGTAGTATTTACACGCCTGTAAAAGCCAAGCGTGTTCTGCATTTAGTGCAAGTATAAGAAGCACCGTTATTTATCTTACCGTGTCTGATTGAAGAAAGTTCAATATGGTCACGACACTCACAAGCATAGATATATTTTTTACGCTTTGCCTTATATTTTGAAACATCTAAGTTATGTGTTCTTGTAGGAGTTAAGCCCATATTAGACATAACATTTTGCCAAGTGTATCCATGCCCTCTTTCACGTGGGTAACATCTTTGACATACGATATGAGCAAGTTCATGAACATATGTATCTTCTAATTCTTGAGGATTATCTTTATGAAGTCTGTAATTAATCTCAACAACATTACCGCTTCTGGCCTTACCTGCACAACTTCTCATTCTGTGATTTAACACTATGCGAACAGATCTTTTGAAGTTATCTTTTTCAAATAATTCAGGTCTTTTCTCTTTAAGTTTTTCCATGGCCTTTTCATGAAACTCAATGATTTTTTTCTGCATATCTAAATCTTTAGATCCAGTTCTATAATCAAATTCAATGGCCATGCCTACCGTGTATCTAGTCATTCCTAGTAATTCCATCTTATGCCTCCACTTCAATTAAAAACGTTCCGTGTGTTCTAACAGCCCTAACTTCAGCACGTTTTAATTCAGCTAAAGCCATTTGATATGGCATGTTGTATCCAACCTTGTAACTCACGCCAACCTGCTCACCATTTTCAAAAAGGTTAGTAGGTCTATGGTAGTTAACAACATCGTAGTTACCATTTTCTCTTTCAACTAACTGAACTGCATTAATCATTTTTCTCATTCTCAATCTCCTTTAGTTTTTCTCTCAATAATAGTATAGCATTAAAGTTACCTTTAGTGTAAACTATTTTCTAACTAAATGCATTATTTGAATGATTAAGATGACTTAGCCCTTCCTTGGGTTATATCTATTCTTAGAAGTTATAATCGTAAAATCTTGCTCTGTAACCTAGTACTAATCGGGATCCTTTTGATGACTCTCCTTCTGCATACCAACCACCGTTATTTCTAAGTGTATAAGCAACACCAACAGCTTCTAAATCATCTTCATACGTGTACTCTTGAGAAGCGTTATTTGAAGTGTGAGCACTAAACCCACCTGCTTGCATGTCAGGCTTCCAACCATCTTTTAAAGTGGCTTTACAACGTCTAACAACGATCTTACTTTCATTGATAACGTCAACTACAGTAAAAGCATACGAATCACTATATAAGTGAAGTGTGGCTCCAACGCCTACTTCTGGCTTGTCACCTTCAACCCATTTAACTTCACCATACGATTTTTTGGGTTCAAACATCTTACACATTTTAGTAAAAGTAGAAGTAGCTACTGTACCTCCTCCATTTTTATATTCAATAAAATAGCCTTGACTCATCTTACCTGTTTCAATATCAAAGCCTAATTTAAGTGTATAATCTTCTAGCTCTAAGTTGTAAACAGCTTGTTGGCCATGATAAAAAGTTCTATTCTCATTAACAAGCTGTTTACCGTTGGCCTCTACAATACTGCTAAATTTTTCAAGTTGTGTTTTTCTCATTCTCAATCTCCTTTAGTTTTTCTCTCAATATCAGTATAGCATAAAGGTTGCCTAAAAGATAATAAAAAGTTTAATTATAAGTGTCTGATTTTATAGTTAATATAGTAATTCTTTTTCTAATCTTTCTAGTAACATTGAAAAATGCTCAGATGACACCTCTAAGCCTTTCGTGTACAGCACTTCTGAAAGTGAACCTTCTACGGTAGTTATGGATCCACTACTTGAACAACTAGCGTAATCTTCTTTGAACTTCTTTATAACTTCCGTAATTAGCTCTCCACTTATAACCATCTCTAACTCCCCTAAACAAAATACGTGTAAACAACTATTTTAATAATATGGCCTCTTGTTTTTCAACAACAGTGTAAAAAGCCTCTAGGCTTTCCTCATGGGTTTTGTAAGTTGTACTTCGTGATCCAAGCTCTTCAATATATTCCTCTTCAGTTTCTAGTGTAAGAGGTGATCTGAAATACTTACCTTTATACTCATAGAAATTGATAATGTTGTTTTGTCTTTGGTTTTGTCTTCTGACTTCATGGGTTTTTAAAAGTTTCATATAATCTCCTCAAGCTCTAATTCTTTTTCTAAGTTAGCTAACGCTTCAGTCGATATTTCAACCAGTCCTTTTTCTTTTAGCTCATCTAAAAATTCTAGATATTCTTTTTCAGTTCTCATATAATCTCCTTTAGTTTTTCTCTCAATATCAGTATAGCATTAAAGCAACATCAATGCAACACCTATTTTACTTTTTGCCAAATAAACTTTAAAAAACTACAATAACTATTAAAGCAACTATGAGGACTAATATGAAACTAACAGAAAGATTGAACGGATTGTACGAAACTAAAGGTAAAGTGGAAGAAGCTAAATATTCAGTAACTATACCATACCAAGGAAAAACTAAGTCAGTTGAAGTAAGTGCTAAGTCTAGTGCTGAAGCATTTAATGTTGGTGCTAAAGAAATGGGTGTAGATCATAAAAATCCTACTCTTATCAAACTAGCTAAAATTAAAAAGATTTCTGAAGAAAATATATCAATTGATGAAGGTAAATCTGCTGAAGCATCAATGGTTTTAAAGCTTATGGATAGCGGTTGGGATGATGAACTAAGTTTTCAAAAGTTAGTAGAGATTATTTCTATCGCTACAGGAACAGACAAAAAGAAACTAGCTAAAGAACTAGACCAATACGTTTAAGGGTTTTATGAAACTAACTGAACGTGTTTTCAACTTATTAGAAAGATATTCTTTACCGTCTAAATATGCAGATAACGATAATGCTATGCAGATGATTAAACAAGAAGTAGACCAAATGGCCTACGAGATTAAGCAATCTGAAAAGGGTAGAAGAGGTCAATTTGATCATGGAAAAGACGCTATCAGAATAGATACGAAATCAACCTTCCCAGAATATCTACAAAATATATTTAATAATAGTGGTACAACTAAGAAGTTTTTAAAAGTTGTATCACAGGGTAAAGGTAAGGTTTGGGATAGGATTGCACTTATAGCAATTAACAGATTAGAGAACGGATATAAAAACTCGCATGGATATGACGAACCTGATAAGGACTTCAAATCTTTGGTTGATAATCCACTACCTTTTTAATTGTATAAAGGTTGCATTAATGTTACAATAAATCAAAGGCGATATTATGAAACTAACAGAGAAACTGGACAAAATATTAGAAGAAAATTTACGGTATACTGTATTTAAACTAAGTATTTCAAACACTCTTGAAGACAGACAGGAACTAAACAACCTTGGTGAACTAAACAAATACTTAAGTAAGGCCAATGGTAATTACATAGTTGTTGCAATCAAAGATAAGGGAGCAATGGCAAAAATGGTTTCAATGAACAGGGGTGAGAAACAACACACATCACCAATAAGTAAAAATCAACATAGTGGTATATTTAAGAAGTTAAAAGACATGGAGTTCGCAGTATAATGAAACTAACAGAAAGATTACTATTAGAGATGTCATTAGAAGACGCTAGAAAGCTTCTAAATATAACTTCAGATGTACCACTAGATAAGGCCTTCAAAAAAGCAGCTCTAAAACATCACCCTGATAGAGGTGGTTCAGATGAGATGATGAAGAAAGTCAATCAAGCCTATGATCTTTTAAAAGCTTCAGGTGGGGGTAAGACATACTCTCAAATGAGTGATGATGAAAGACGTGCTGCATGGCAAGAAAGAGAAGCCGCTGCAAAAGTTCGTAAAGCCAATAACTATAAGAAAATGGAATCTATGCTTACAGAGTTTAAAGATAGATTCATGCAAAACGTTCCTGACTATAGTGATCATTTTAGTGAGTTCTTCAAGCTACAAAAACCGGAAGTAACATCAAGAATAGATGATGCATGGAACGGAAGTTATAAAGGTAGGATATTCGTTAAGTGGCCAACAACAGATAACGCAACAGAGATACAACTAGGTATAGATATTGTACCTGAAAGAAACAGTGGCTTATCTTATGATTCAGATGAACCTGTTTATAGTGTAGATTACACAACAGTTTTATACCATAACAGAAAAGATAACAAGATGGGTAGAAGAAACTGGAAGTGGAATCAAACGTCTAACGATGCACTTGATCCAGAGAAGGTATTCCCAAAAGCAAAACTTAAGAAGGTTCTTAAGAAAGTTAAAATAGACAAGATGACAAGAAAAGATTTTGAGAGAGCTTTAAGTATAGAGCTTAAAAAATATAAACCTGATTTTAGATTTAATAATATTGATGTAGTGTTTGATTTTAAAAGAGAAGACAAACTATGGTTAGGTTTAATGCGTAGAGTAATGAACCGTCAACCTTATTGGTCTATTATATTTTATGAGAATCATGCACCTGAAGGTAAGAGTCCTCATTTAAAATGGGCAAAACAAACTGACTTACCATCAACTTTAGCAGATGCTAGATCTAGTTTTCCAGAGACTTCAACTAGTGTAGACTTATTAAAAGATTACTTAAACAAGTTCATTAAGAACAAGAAGATATCAAAAGACCATTTTAAAGCGGCTATTGAAAAGCAGCAAGGGGAATAATATGAAACTAACCGAAAAATTAAATACACTGTTTGAAAAAGAAAAACAACAATCAGCGGTTATAACTAAAAATAACGCTGGTGGAAAAGGTGGGTTAGATTTAGCATTTGCTGATTCTCAAGATGGTAAAGTAAAAGGAATAGCAATTACACCTAATACAAAAATTAGAGATGATAGAAAAATAGCAAGCCTAAAAGTAGGTGAGAAGATAGCCATACAATACAAAGATACACCAAGAGGGTTAGAAGCAACGATTGTAGCTTTTAACTAAGGATACAACATGAAACTAACAGAAAAATTACATAGGGCTATTAACTTCTTAAATGAGAAATTAATCGTAGTGAATAAGAACAAAAAATCAGGACAAATTATCTTCTTAGCAGGAGGAGGCGGGAGTGGCAAAGGTTTCGCTCAGGATAAGTTTATTGATGTTTCAAAATACAAAGCTTTTGATGTTGATGCTTTAAAATCTAGGCTTATAGCTATAGCACAAAAGACAGGTAAGAATCCTGAACTAGCTAATCTAGATCTTAGAAAACCTGAAGATGTATTTAAACTTCACACTTACGTAAGTGACAAGAAACTAGCTGATAAGCAGTTTATGACTTTTTTAAACCAAGCAAAAAAAGCTAAAGACCTTCCAAACCTTTTATTTGATGTAACATTAAAGAATATTAGAAAAATAAAAGACAAGATGCTTCCATTAATTAGTATAGGATACAAACCACAGGACGCTCATTTAATTTGGGTTTTAACTGGATACGAAATTGCTGTAGTGCAAAACAGTGAAAGAGAAAGAGTAGTTCCTGCAGATATCATGTTTCAAACACAC
>Ga0070747_1001685_pt1 | contig 10709 bp, 8 predicted proteins | sample VirMetDEL_Mar_31_FD_77321 | JGI IMG/M metagenome (GOLD analysis project Ga0070747, IMG submission 77321) | Aqueous microbial communities from the Delaware River and Bay under freshwater to marine salinity gradient to study organic matter... | ecosystem: Environmental > Aquatic > Marine > Coastal ...
ATCCTATCTTAGCTCCCGCTAGATCAGCTTCAGTATCTAAGATGTTCTCCATCTTCATGGAGTTATCAATTCCCGCAGTACCGACCCTGTCAGCAAAGTCCATCCTTGCCCCGCCTATGCTATTAGCATAATCGATGTCCGACATGCCAGTCCGATCGGCGTAACTCATATCAGACTTTCCAGTTCTTTCGGCATAGTCAATTCCTGCATTGCCTCTTCTTTCAGCGTCACTAATTAGTGCGTCCGCAAGCAAATCCCCTCGGTCTTGTCCGAGCTGTGCCCGAATCATGGCATTGCCCATGTTTTGCGCAGTTCCACTTCCCTGACCAACCATAGCGCCTCGTACGCCACGCTGTTGTGAGTTTGCTAGGTTTTCTGCATTTGCTCCAGCGGCTAAAGCCTTTGCTCGTTCAGCTCGCTGAATCATATCAGCTGCACCTAATTCACTACCCATGACTCTTCCGGCGGCACCGTACTCCGACCCTCTCATCCTGTCTGCAGCACCATACTCAGAGTCGGTAAGCATATTAGCCGCTCCATACTCTGCACCAAGATTACCTCGGGCTGATCCAAGTTCACTTGCATATGTATCACCAAACCTCTGCTCAAGCTCGCGGTTCTGGTCCTTCATTAAACCAGGCATCCTATCTAGCTCATCAAATTGACGATTTGCTAGTGCGGTTTGCATATCTACGGATCCACCCAGTGAATCAGCATAGCGTTCCGCATTATCAAGTACGCCCCTCTGTAAGCCGTACTCCATATCTCCCGACCTAGTATTCAGGCCTTGAAGTTGTCTAGTTATATCAACGCCACGATCTCGGAAGTCATTCATCTTGGACTCTAGTCGCCCGTCATAAATAGATGATAACTGATCTATTGCGTTTTGGTTTATGCCACCTAGCCTATCGAGCGTTGGCTGAAAATTAGCCATTCTCTCATCTGATGTCCCTATATAATTATTTATATTCTCCGCAGTATTCTCGAGATCGCCAAGCAACCTGTCCCCGGACTGTCTTAAATAATCAGGGAATGGATCAAGGTATCTACCCTCCTGCTCAACGAGAAACTTCTCTACTTCTTCAGGTCTTGTTACATCAAAGAACTTTCCCTTACCGCGAGACAATAAGGTATTAGCTAGTGCCATACGGTTAGCTTCATTCTCCTTTGCCTCGAGGGCGGATACCTGTGCATTGTATGCGTCGAGGGTAGCTTGCGTGTTATCTCCACCACCTCCAGTAACTAATGCGCCTAATGCACCCACACCATCCTTAACGGGCTGGGTTACTTTATCCTCAACAAAGTCTCCTGCTTGCCCCCAAATATTATTTTTGGCAGTGGGAGTTACTTTTGCTAATACCTTTCCTACTCCCGTCTTATTTGAAATGCCGAAGGTCTTGTTCTCATCAATGCCCAAAACATCATCGAAGACTTCTTTTTTTATACTTCTACCTATTTTATGTGCCATTATACAACCTTTACGTAGCTTACTTCAAACGGCACAAAACCCTTGCGCTCATAGAACTTGGATACTTTTTGATTCCAATGGTAATGTACCATGTGGATGCGATCGGCACCGTTCTCCTTGAACCAGTCCATTAACTTGTTAAATAGCTTTATCCCAATGGGTGTTCCTCGTTCTTCCTTCTTTACATACCAGAAGTCTTCAGATCCCCACATCTGATGTTTCGCCCATGGATGCTTATTTACACTTCCTGCCGCAGCACCAATTATCTCATCTCCACGCTCGGCAATAAAGATCGCAGTAGGTATATCCTGTTCTAATCTGTTTTTAAAGTCTTCACAGAACCCATCAATAGATGTGTCATTCGATGACTCCAGCTCAGGAATATGGGAGTGGGTTTCACTCACAAATTCATTAAGGACAAGCTGTCCTATATAAGGAAGCTCAGAAACCTTCGCGGGCCGTATAACTGTTTTAAGATGCGCCATGACGGGATCGTCCCGTCATTCTAGGCGGATTGACCTGGAGGAAGGGGCCAAATTGGATCCTGAAAGTCGGACATATCCCTTAACTGTTTACGATACTCAGCATATGAACTTTTATCTTGAGCACTTAATGGACCGTCAGGAACCTGAGTCCAGTCAGTTTGAGCAAGCAAGGAATTACGCAAGCCTCTATTCTGCACAGTGTAATTCGATGGAGTCACGGGCAATAACTCTGGTACTTTCATTGGAGAATTTGATATTTCTGCTATGTTCATAATTAGGAAATAATTGTAAATGCTTGTGTTGCGAGAGTTGGCGTGATTCCAGGAAATGCCCATCCTCTATAATTGGTATGCGTGAAATCCGTACCATTGTCACCCCAAGGGTAGTGTATTTGATTCATGTAGAATGCGGCGGCACCATGTACAATTGAGCTAGTTTGAATAGTAGAAGGACCCGATGGAGAATCCCAATTAAAAACTATTCCCGCATTACTCGCAGTTGAGGAATTAGAGTATACAGGATTTGCCATGCCAGGTCCAACTTGAGGTACATCAAATCTTTCAGTTTGACCTACGATAGAAGAATATCTCATGTCATCTCCCGTCCATTGATCATCGCCGCCCCAATTAACAGTATTACCAATACCCTCAAATCTAAAAGCAGGATATCTAAGGTCAACATAACCGACTGGATATGTGTAGGAGGATTCCTGCCACCAATTTCCAACAGCTTCATTATCTCCCGGGAGTGCGGCTACATTAATCCCAGCGTACGTATTACCATCATTGCCTGAATTACCACAGGTTGAATGATATTGTATCCACTCTGCATTACCTAGCATTCTTGCTGTGTGGAATTGGCCTGAGTGGATATTTTGTCCACCAGTGTATGCGCTTCCGCCTCGCAAACAAAAAATTGGTTGGCACAGATTTATTGATGTTAAATTATTCTTAATCTCCCATTTTGTATGCTCACCGTAAAATGAACCGCCAAAACAACCCACAATTCCAGCACTAAAATATACATCAGTACCAAGCTCGACTGCCCAGGTATTTTGTGTGAGCATGTGTGCCCCTTCAAATAAACCGAATAACACACTTGAAGTTGATGTGTTCGCTTTTACATGAAAATGGATGCTATCAACAACAACTCTTCCTCGTACCTGAACTATATCAGTCCTTCCAAGGTCATCTATTGTCCACTTTTTTAATTCACCATTTTGTCCATAGTATTGAACACCTTTGATGAAGCTTTCATCCGGTCTAGCGTAGCCGCCTAAAGTAGTATCCGTAATATCAGTTTGGAAGACATATAAAATGTTTAACAAAGTACCGTTGTGAAACTTTGCAAGGTACTGCTCGGCGGTAGCTACATTTTTAAAGGCAATATTAAGATTTATATTCCCGTTGTCAGCATGAACATAAGTGGATTTCGTTGTAAAATCTGTAGTGCCAGTTGTGTCATTAAGGTAGACAATAATAGTGCCAGGGACATGAGCGACCATGCTGCCTTCCGTACCATAACCTGCCTGGCTCTGCTGGATTGACAAACCAGTACCCGCAGGAGAGGTATGAAATGTATTACTACCACCACCAGTGGCAGAAATTGTAGTTCCTGAAATTGATATACCAGTACCTGCAGTGTATGTAGTATTGGTGTCTGTGTCAGTCCAAGGAACATTGACATACATCTTACCACTAGATAACTCGACAGGGTAATTTTTCCCAGTCTCAGTATATCCAATCTTTACCAATCCTGCAGTACTTGAAGTTGCGGTAGAATAGGTGGTGTTGTCGTTAGACCAAGGTATATTGACAACTAATTGATCAGCAGAATTATGTTGTACTGCATAGGTTCTTGATGCTGTGCTTGTAACACTATTTGCACCTGTGTTTTGCTGTGTATTACTACCTAATTTACTTAAGCCAAGACTGGAGGAACTAGCGGAACTATAGGTTGTATTGCCCCAAGGAACATTAACAACTGCTTGGTTCGCACTATTTAATTGTATTCCGTAGGTTCTGCTTGCGGTAGTTGTAACACTATTTGCGGCTACAGTTTGGTCAGTGTTACTAAATAGCTCAATACCGCCACGTGCTGTATCAGTGGCAAGAGGGAGGCTGTAGTTATTTGCACCAGTTGAGATGCCTGAAAGCTTTGTCGTGTTGGTTCCGACTTCTCCAATAACCTCATTTACTTTAGCCCGAAGGTTTTCAAAGTTGGTATCGACATCATCATGTGACATCGGAACCCCTGAGCTGTTAGCCCGTAGCTTGATGCCACTACCGGTTGAATTTAAATTTGTACTGCCGTCGTTTGCTAATGTCTGTGCCATGTTACAATAATATTAGTGTTACAATTAAATTAGGTGCTAGATCCAAATAGGTCAAGCATCCATGTTAGTTTATAAGAGTCCAGGTATGAGCTTGGAGTTGTTATTGGTTGAATTGATTTTTGCATTTGAGTTAAGAGCATCATCAATCTGAGGTTTAATGTTGGCGACCAATGCTCCTGTATCCAATGTCAGCGGCTTGTCGCCATCCACGGCATACAGAACAGATGCTCCATCTTTCCTAAATATTCTACCACCCGATATATTTACTGCTACTGTTCCGATATTTTGAATTTTAATATCCGCAATAGCTTGGTCGATTTGGTAGTTACTACCATCAATAGCGCGTACTACATTAAACCATTTATCCACTCCGTCTGCCGTGGTCTGTTGATACACGATATATGCATAGATTTCTTGTACGCTTGCACCTCCATCCGATTCACTAAGGTCTACCCCCATGGGAGTGTTTGTGAAGTCTGCCGTCCATGCACTAATCGAACTGCCATCTATTGCGTTGGTATTATAAATAGTATCCGCTTGCTGGTCTATGGAGAAGTTGAGTCCGGCGGTTGTGGCAACGCCTGTTGTCACCAGGGGAATCATAGCTTCAGCACCAACTACACATGTAACGCGAAGTCTTACTACATCTCCCACTGCAATCTCAGCTGAGGTGTATGTTCCGTCTGTATCTACTAATTCTCCAGCGGTGCCTGAAAGTTTTGTAGTAATAACCTCAGTATCTTTAGTTACATTGTATAACTGCAATCGTGATGTTGCTTCTATGTTTTTAATTTCCCAAGGAAGCACGGTGGTTGATCCAAATGCACCAATGACTTCCGCTCCATTAGATAGTGCGGTGCTTCCTGAAGTAGCAATATTCCCCACGAAAGTAGTTGCCTTAATGGTTAATGTATTACCACTAATCGCAAATACTGAAGATGCTGAAGCATCCACAACTACATCGTAAGAGCCCGCATTAATGGAGTTACCTTCACGGGATAAAATAGTTGATGTCTCACCTGCGTAGTTATCTACCAAATATGCTTTTGCTTTGTTGTAGAATTTCTGTGGTGTATCTATTTCGGAGTAGGCATCCGTGGTTGCCCTTGTGTCGGTGATTGTAAGGTCATCAAAGAGGAGCCAGTCAAACGACAAGGTTTGTGTTCCTAGTAATGACCTTGCACTAGTTCCTAGCATCTTATCGTAGGCGCAAAAATTGAAATTGAAAATATCTTCAACGGTATTTCCCTCTCCTCTTCTATCTACTTTGTAAAATCCACCGAAATAATCCGTATCCCAATCGGAGTATGATGCTCCCCTATTTAACGTATTATCTTTCCATGCAGTTGCGAAGGTATCAATGTCGTAAGGTCCACCATATATCTGAAGAGCAGCGCGCTCATTTGTAGCATACTCTTTGACTTGTGTGCCTGTAAGAATTGAAAATTCAGATATTGCGCCACTAGAATCTGAGGTGTTTAGGTATTCATTAACATTCAGGTTGTTGTATTCCAACGCTGTAGCCAGCGTCCCTGCACCAACAGTATGGTTAATAGTTCCAACAACATCGCTACCATCAAAATCTTGCAAACTAAATGAATTGGTATCAATGACTGTGATTTTCTTTCTGCCATTTACTACATCCGCTCCGCTTACACCTGACGCATTTGGAAAACTAAATATTGCTACACAATCACCCGTGGAAAATCCATGATTAGCAAATGTCACTACAGCAGGTGTTGCAGCAGATATACTTACAGAATGAGAATGGGAAGAACCACTTTTATTTCTTAGTGCTGTGTGTTTTGCATATTGAGAAGGATTGTCCTTCACATGCACCTTAACATCCTGCAATGGATTATTACTAGCATCCGTAATATTTATGGCTACATTTTTGTATGTTTCCGTAACATTGTTTTGGCCTCCACTTCCTGTAGTATTTCTCCACATAGACCTAAAGCTTGACCCAGCAGATGGATTATATGCTTTAACAAGCGTGTGTCCATGCCCCCCGCCTGAAGCATCGCCGAAATCATACCCATTTACATTCTCACTAGTATCTACGTTATAGAGGGGAAGTTCATAAGTATCCCCATAAGTCCTGAAGAATGATGCGTTTACAAGTTTAAACTCTTTTGTGTATAAGCTATTAAAATTTCCGATAGACATATTAACAAGTTCAACATTTGTTATATATCCTGTCGCCATTCCGCGTGCCTCTGGACTCCAACCAGCTATTGGGTTTACAAGCTTTAAATCTGTCCATTCCACGTGCGAGCCAAAACTCCAAGGTCGACTTATTACTATTGTTCCACCATTAGCTGCGAACTTGGTTCTAGAGCCACCACTCATGCCATAACCACTTGGATGCCAATTATTGTTAGATTGACCCGTGATGTAAATACCTACGCCGCGAGCTGTTCTTGTCTTTCCATAAGCCGAATATATTCCACCAAATTCAAAACCAGCATAGCTTTTAACTCTAGCGCCACTAGTGGTTAATGTGTCTCCTTCATCTTTGTAATCCAATGTAATCTCCCTGGTGTCAGCGGAGATACCCTTGATGAGATGAGGTAAATTATTGAACTTCCTTTTTGCGTTTGCAGATTCACCAGATACACTTTGGAAGAAGATACTCTGCCCTAATTCGTAAGTTGTATCACTAGTAAAAGTAGCAACCGCATAACCTTCAGAATTGTATGAGATTGTAAATCCATATTTCCACCCAGTAATTTCGGTTGAATTTATTGAAAATACAGTTCCACTACCATTCACATTTTGGTCGTGTTGGAAAATTGCGACTTCTGACTCTGGGTCTATTTTAAGTCCACCTTTTACTGAGAGTCTATTGACGCCAAAGTCATAATAAGTCATACCTTCGTCAGTGGTTATGGTTACGCCACTATTACCTGATAAACCAGACAAATCTGAATCACTACCTGTTTGTGTTATAAGGCCATTACTTGGTTCTGAAAAACTCATGCGTAATCCTTTGTGATTGATGAGACATTACCATCTCCATCGTATGCTATAGTCTGTGTGAGGGTGGTAACATCTGAGCCGTCTTTGACTACAATCTGAGTGAGATTACCGCTCGTGTAAGTAAATGTCTTGGTTTCTAAAAGTGTACCACCTTGGGCTGTGTACTTGGACTGACCAGAAAGCACACCATTTGTAAATGCGTTTGTGGTATATGAGTCTGCTGTGTCGCCTGGCTCGGCAAGCACAACGATATTACTACCACTCCGACCATATATTTTTCGGTCAGCGTAGTTGATTGCTATCTCAAACTCAGCAAGGTCGTTAGTACCGGGGGCATCGCCCCCAGTACTTGACCTCTTTGGAAGAATTTTAGCCAAACTTAGTAAGTTCCGCCGTCAACGGATTGAGTTGCTAGGTCGAGAGTTGCAGTTGAGGAGAATCCAACAACAAAGCCAGCGTCAGTTGAACCAGTAACAGTAAGGTCATTACCAGCTTCTGCGGTCACGCCTGAGTTGGTGTTATCAATCTTGTCCCAACCTGTGCCATTGTAGACAATTGAGTCATCAACATTAACGAAGAAAGCGGCAGTATCAGCTGCGCCCATCTTTTTTACAAACCCTGCAGTGGTAATCTTATAGTAATCACCATTTTTAGGAGCGGCAGCTAATTCAGTAGCGGAACTAGAAGTCGCAGTAGATGCCTGTGCATTACCTGCAACTGTGCCTTTGTAAGAAAAAGCAGACGTTAATGCGGTAGTAATCTTTGTGTCAACTGCAGCATCATCAATGAATTTGATTGCGGCTGAGCCATCACCAACAAACAATTCCTTGTCTGCAGTGTTACAGGAGATTTCTCCGAGCGTTGTAGGTGCGGAACCACCAGTGGTTTCCTTCCGTTTAATTTTAATAGTAGCCATTGTATTGTGTGTTAGTTGTGTTTAGGAGAATACGCCTCCATCGATTTCTGTTTCTAAGGCAGTTACCCTGTCGGTTGTTGTAGTTAAGGTATCACCAAGGTAATTTAATGCATCTTCTGTTGAGTGAATATGCGGGGGAAAGATAAGACCAGTGTTTGTCCAGTTAGTAGTCTCCATATTCTGGACATAGGGCAAGGCACTCCATCGACTTACACCATCTCCGATCTTAAATTTATTCACCGAAATATCTATACAAGGTTCTGCCGACATAAGGATCGGATCAGAGGTAGCCCATTCAGCCGTAGTTCCCTTGCGGAAACTTATCCTAGCAGTTACATGTCTACTTGGTTGTGGCATTATGTTACAATAAGTTTAGTGTTACAAACTTTCAAGCCGTTTCTTGAGTACTTGGTTATCAATTTCTAGGCTCTGGATCTTATCTGTTAATCGCTCAAGGTTCTCCCGTGTCTCGATCCACCAATCTTTTAGTTCATTAGGCACAGTATCTTCCTCAGGGAACCTAACTTCGGTATCCTGGGCAAAAGTTCTGACTACTGGATCACTCATCCTTGATTGTATGTTTGAGTGGCTGACCTGCTATCTATTCCACTAACCTCAAATGTTCTGCCAACTATCTTTATGGGATTATTTATAACAACCGGGGTTTCGGTTTCAAAGAACTCCTCTTGCGCATCAATGTAACCATCTTCCGCAAACACTTGATCTGAATACTCTAATTCTGTAGTAACTATTATTTCATCCCTTATATATGGAGCCCGTACATACATTGGTATTACATTTTCATCCACCAAGTTATTTAGCTCTACATAGTCAATATTCTTACCATCGACTACCTCCATCGTTTCAATTTGCTCGGTTCCTTGAGGTGCGGAGCTTGTACTTATCTTAACCCTTAGTGGGGTTGTTCCGTACTTACTGGATAGCTCAAGCTGATAAGACCTCACCTCCTTGTCTGAAAAGGAATCACCAAAATCAATTAGTCCACTTTTAAGCTTAGATTCATAACCAAAGCCTAGTCTGTTGTATACTCTATAGGGTTCCCGCTCGCCAACCGCTGGTGGACCGTATCCATACCTTACCAAGACTCCTCCATAATTATAGTCCTCCCTGTATTGGGTACCAGGATAAATAAACTCACCATCATTAGCTTGATGGATGCCCATAATGAACCAAGCTTCCTCCGGTCCTACCCTATTGTGCTTTGGTCTCCTAATGTATGAAGATGCCGTAAAAGATGCATCTATAGTTGAAAGCGTGTTACTTATGTAGTCATAAGCAATTGTTCCCCACGCTAATTTTGGCTGAGGCTGGGATGTTACATTTAACCCCCAGTACTCCTGATCGCCCGTTATATCTTTATCATCAGCATAGACTCCAAAGCCTGATGCATATTCAAAATTTGAGTCTGAATAAATAACTTCACCCGCTTGATCCACAAACTCACCCTTGCCATTCTTAAGTAATCCAAGAGGGCAATCAATAAAAATCTCACGAGTTATTGGATTATCTACCGCATAAATATACTCAGATAATTCCGGTGGAACAGATTGCCAAAACGGTGGTCCAATCTCAAACATACTAATCGGTTTAGGCTCAGTAGATGATCTAGTAATCGAATAAATACCACTATTCCCCATGAATATATGTTGCTTGCCATCAACATCAATAATCGTGTGCCTAAAGTCAGCTACCCTGCCACCCTTGTACCTAGGTTCAATCGCAAAGGGAACTTCTTGACTGTTAGTTCTTGAGACGAAAAAGAACCCAGAATCTCGGTAAACAACCAACTTATCCGCAAGCTCCTTCATTTTTAATATCCTCGACCCATCTTGAGAAAATTCCCTAAAGGCAGCGGGTGACCTTAATTGCTCGGCATAAGGGCGAAGGACGACCGTGTAATTACCAACAGCAAATGGAAGTGCAGTTTCAGGGTTTTGTAACACTAAGTCATCTTGATTGCTATCCACCAGTAGGTAGTCACTAGAAAGATTAAAGTATTCATACTCCTGGTCATCTATAGTTCCGTATAACCCGTCCGCCCCATATTCTATTGCGTAAAACGCAGTAGGGTCTTGAGGGTCTTTTGCGTATGCATCATCGGTTGCCGAGCTATTACTTCCTTGGCTAAGAAATATTCCACTTACTAATAAGGAGTTTGTTTTTTCATCCACTGACTTAATTGTCGGGACAGGCTCTACCATATTTAAGGTATAAGCCTCATCTCCCTGAAAAACACCTTGATTATAAAACTGATACATACTTGCTGGCGTACCAATCTTGTAATTGTAATTAAAGGTAAATTGATACTGACCACCTTGCTTGACAGTTAAAGTACCAGGCAAACCACCTGACTCCATGACTACCGAGTTTCCTGCAATAATGCCTGAGTTAAATAACTTCGGCTCCCCTTCTGCGGAATAAACCATTCGGTACTGATACCTTTGCGTCTTTACTACACCAGACTGAAATAAAATGTTATCCTCAAGTGAACCATACGGATCA
>Ga0070747_1001688_pt1 | contig 10701 bp, 14 predicted proteins | sample VirMetDEL_Mar_31_FD_77321 | JGI IMG/M metagenome (GOLD analysis project Ga0070747, IMG submission 77321) | Aqueous microbial communities from the Delaware River and Bay under freshwater to marine salinity gradient to study organic matter... | ecosystem: Environmental > Aquatic > Marine > Coastal...
ACATATACTTTAGATCATAACGACTTAGATATATTCACTAATAGAAATGTAGGGGTATCTCAAGAATTAGCTGAAGAGTTATGTGAATACCTTAAAAAGAATAAAGAGGTTGTTTTAATAGTTGAAAAGATGTATAATATGAGCTGGAAGGGTAGAGAGTTTTGGTTAGATGGAGTTAATTATGCTCCTAACGCAAATGATTTTAATGAAGATAAGTTAAAAAAGTATTTGAATAGATAATGATAGAATTTAATAGAAGAGAAACTATGGCAAAAGAAAGCAAGAAAGTTGATAGTGTTGAGGGGTTTTTAAAAAAGTTAAAAATAAATGGGGATATTAAGTGGACTTTAAATCAAAACACATCAACCGAAAAAGAAATAAATTTAAAAGACTTACTAACAGAATACGCAACCCAACAGAAAGAAAGCGTTGTGAGTGATGAAGAGATAAGATTATTAAAACAATTTGCAGAATATTACAACAGCTTACACTATGAAGTAATAGATGATGAGTTTATTAACTCTTTCATAAAACTAACAACTAAAGAAGATTAGATACTATAGTAGATATTATATATAATTTTACATACAAATAGTTATTATAATAGATAAAAAAAGAACGATGGAAGTAAGTAAAATAGAAAGCAGAATACTAAGGAATACATTTACTATATTATTTATAGTTAATACAGTTTGCTATGTAGGTATAATAGCGTTTTTAATAGGTTACAGTTTAATTAAATAGATATGACAGATAAAATGAAACATAGATTTACAACTTATATAGTATTCGTTGTAATGTGGTTGATAGCAATCTTTAATACAGATGGATATATGGATAGTAGTCAAGACCTATTTATGATACTATACCTAGTAGGCTTAGTCTGGTTATGGTTAAGAGAAGCAGGATTTTTAAGATTTAAGAAATGATACTAATTATAACACTACTATTCATCTATGCATCTGCTTATATAGATTATGAGCATTTAAGAGATAACGATTACATAGAGAGTCATAGAAGTAGATTAGCTCTAAGGACTTTATTTATATTATCTGTAGCACAAGGAGACTTCTTTATTATGGGAGGTATGGCATTACTATTTATGGCTTTATTTGATGCTGTATTAAATAAGCTAACTAAGATGGATCTATTATATTTAGGAAGTACGGCATTATGGGATATATTCTTTAAAAAGCATAAGTTATTATACATAGTCGTTAAGGTAGTTTCATTATTTGGAGGTGTTTACTTGTTATTGATGTAATGACTGAATTAGAAGAGGCTACATTATACTATACAATAATAGAAACTACTAATAATTTGCCAGTAGATAATAGATTAAAGTATGTAGAATTAGTTAATAAGATTACAGGTAGCAGTGTAGCTAGAAGGACTTGTAATAATAGCCTTAAAAAAGCACATAGTTATTTTAGCACATACCTTTATAAAAATCAAGAATTATGAAAAAGTATACAAAAGTATTTAATGAAAAGCCTAATGATATGGATATAGCAAGAGAAATAAAGTTAGCTGAAATACATTGTAAAGGGCATTATGAAAAACACTTTGTAGACACCGATAATGTGAAATACTTATTAGATATTAGAATTAAGACAAAAATAAGTAAGTAAAAATTTGTATATTTGTATTTGAATAATCAAGATTAAATCAAGATGAGCGAACACGGAGGTAAGAGAGAAGGGGCAGGTAGGAAGGCTATAGCAGACGAAGATAAGGCGAAAGAATTAATACATAAATCATTAAAACTTATCTATAAAAAAGATGGGGATGATGAAAACACCGTATTATTTTTGAAAGAATTTGCATTAACGCCTAGAGGACAACAATTCATAGCAGAGCATATAATAGGAAAGCCTAAAGATAAGATAGAGCATAACATTGATAGTTTAAATATACCTATTCTTAAGTGGGCTAATGATAAAGAATAATTATGATAGTTATATTTTTAATGGTGTTTGTATCTATATTTTTAGTAAGTTTTATAAAACCTTTTCTAAAGGCTTGGAATAAAGGAGATAACTATTGATAATAGCGAATCCTAAATATAAAGAATTATACTTAACCGATAAGAGGTATATTCTAGTGTGTAGCGTTATGAAAGTCCATTAATTTTAACTATATTTGTGTTATGGAAATATGGAAAAAAATACCTTTGTATTCTAAATATGAAGCATCAAGCTATGGCCGACTTAAAACCTTTAACTGGAAAAACACAGGCCAAACTAAAATTATGAAGCCTGCTTATGATGGGAGCGGCTATTTAAGAACGGTGTTAATTAATGATGCAGGAGGATATAACACCGTAAAAGTACATAGGATAGTGGCCATGACATTTCACGGGCTACCTTTTGAAGGTTTTGAGGTTAACCATAAGAACGCTATAAAAGATGATAACTCGGCCGATAATTTAGAATGGGTTACAAGACAAGAAAATCTAGCTCACTCTAAGACCAATAATTTACAAAGAGTTTTAAAAGGAGAAGAAATAGGTAATAGTAAGCTTACAGTAGATAAGGTTTTAGAAATACGAGACAAGTTTATACCTAGAAAATATAGCAGGGTTAGGCTGGCCAAAGAATACAATGTGTCTGAGGCCACAATAAAAGATGTTCTTTATAGAAGAAGCTGGAAGCATATATGATAAAACTTAATCCTATATTTAAGGAACTTTATACTACTGATAAAAGATACATACTAATAACAGGAGGCAGAGGTAGTTCTAAGTCATTCTCTGTATCTACGTTTATTAATCTGTTAACTTACGAGCCTAATCATAGAGCGTTATTCACACGTTATACTATGAGTTCAGCAGGACTTAGTATTATACCTGAATTTATAGAGAAGATTGAACTGCTAGAAGTAGCTAATGACTTTGAAGTAACAAGAGATGCAATAGTAAATAAGCGTACTAAGTCTGACATTATATTTAAAGGTATTAAGACTAGCTCAGGTAATCAAACTGCTAATCTTAAATCATTACAAGGGGTGTCAACTTGGATATTAGATGAGGCAGAAGAGCTAGAAGATGAAACAACCTTTGATAAGATTGATTTATCTATAAGAAAAAAAGACGTTAACAATAGGGTAATTCTAGTAATGAATCCAGCTACTAAAGAGCATTGGATATGGAAGAGATTCTTTGAAGGGCACACTAAGCAAATAGAGATAGACGGAGTAAGCGTTCCTATTAGTACACATCCTGACTTATGCCATATACACACTACTTACTTAGATAATATAGATAACTTATCAGACAGTTATTTAAAACAGATACAAAGTATTAAGGATATAAACCCTTTTAAGTATAGGCACGTTGTATTAGGTGGATGGCTAGACAAAGCTGAGGGGGTTATATTTGATAATTGGAAAGAGGGTGTATTTGATGAATCACTACCTTTTATCTTTGGTGCTGATTTTGGCTATGTAACTGATCCAAGTACATTGGTAAAAGTCGCTGTTAAAGACAATAAACTTTATCTAAAAGAATGTATGTATTTACAAGGCTTATCTACTCAACAAATAGCAGATGAATACAGTAATCACGTTGCTAAGAATGAATTGATAGTAGGAGATAATGCAGAGCCTAGACTAATTAATGAGCTATGGGATTTAGGCTATAATATACAACCCTGCACAAAAGGTAAGGATAGTATTAGATTAGGCTTAGCTAATATGCAAGAGTATGAGATAATAGTTGATCCTGAAAGCCATAATTTAAAGAAGGAATTGAATAATTATGCTTGGCACGATAAGAAGAGTAATACACCTATTGACACTTATAATCATTGCTTTGTAGGTGATACTAAAATACTAACTAATAAAGGTGTAAAAAATATATGTGATATAAATAGAGGCGATTATGTAGCCAATTCTTTTGGGTATAACAAGGTTTTAAGAAAGTGGGAAAATGGTATTAAAAAAACAATCGAATACACGATGCAATTCGATATGTTTTCACTATCTTTGTGTAGTACTAAAAATCATAAAATTAAAACTACTAAAGGATGGAAGGCAATAAACAATTTAAAACCGAACGACACGATATACCTACACAAGAATTTAACGGGAAAACATACTATTTATATGAAGGGGAAAAATACTTCTCAAAAGGAAATAAAAGACTGCATCGTATCGTATGGGAGTATAATAAAGGGGTTATTAAAAAAGGCTATCATATACATCACGTTGACGGGGATACTTTCAATAATAAAATTGAAAATCTTAATCTTGTTAATGAAAAACTACACTCTAAATTTGAAGGTAAAAAGAGATTTAAAAACAATCCTGACTTTGCGAAAGATTTCCAATCAAAAGGAATTGAAGCAGCTAAGAAATGGCATAAGTCAGATGAAGGAAGGGAGTGGCATAAAGAACATGGTAAAAACACTTGGATTAATAGGGAGTATAAAACTCTTGTATGCTCACAATGTGGGAACAATTATAAAACTCGTCATTCAGGAATATCAAAGTACTGCCATAATAACTGCAAAGCTAAAGCACTTAGAAAAAGGAGAAGAGAAGAAAAACAAAGTATATGATTTATATGTAGAAAACAATCACGAATACATAGCTAATGGAGTAGTAGTACATAACTGTATTGATGCTGCTAGATATGCCTTTACAGATTTAACAGAGAATAATAATTTCTTTGTAGCATAGAAAATAATTATTATATTTGTACTTGCTGAAGATAAACAGAGAACGACTAAGGCATCAACCACTCTCAATCATTGCTAAGAATGATGTTGTTTATTGTAAGGTGTTGAATGAGCCTCTCGCATAGGCAGACTATTGAAAGACATAGCTAAACACTCCACTTAGAAATGGACAAGTAATTAAAGGCTGTTATTAATTTAGCAGTCTTTTTTTTGTTTATATATTAATTAGTTGTAAATTTGCGTATTACAGTGTATGAAGTGGTACACAACCTTTATTTATGACTATAAAAAACTTTCTCAAGTTAAAGGCTGCAAATATGTTAGGATTCACTAACGTAAATGACAACCCATATTATAATACATATCAAGTATCAGGCGGTTTTAGATTTCAAGACTATAACGCTACTAACGTAATCAAAGATGGGTACGCTAAAAATGCAGACCTTTATTCTATTGTACGTAAAATAAGTACATCAGCTTCTACAGTTCCATTAAAGCTATACGATATAAAAGCAGATGGAGAAAAGGAACTAATAGAAGATGGCGAGTTATACAACCTATTACAACAGCCTAACAGATTACAAACATTTACAGAGTTCTTAGATGAGTCTATGATATACTTATTGCTTAGTGGTAATAACTATATTAACGGTTATAAGTCTTTAGGTATGGGCGATGTGTTTAGAGAGCTTAATAACTTAGCTTCTCAGTTTGTAACCATTGAATCAGGAGGAATAGAAAATCCTATTAAATCATATTTATATCAAGATACTCGGAACATTACATTTGATGCGGACGATGTAATGCAAGTTAAATACCCTAATCCTAAAGGGGATGGAGCAGACAGGCTTTATGGCCTTAGTCCTTTAGAGGCTGGAAGTATGGCTTTACAGTCTAGCACAAATATATACGATGCTAAAGGTAATATAATAACTAATCAGGGGGCTAGTGGTATTCTATCAGACCAATCAGAACGCTCAATGAGACCCGAAGATGCTTATAAATTACAAGAAGCATGGGATAAGAAACAAAAAGCTAAGGGAGGTTTTGGTAAGACGTTAGTGTCTAGTGCTAATTTAGCATACTTGCAAATGGGTATGAGTTCATCTGATTTACAATTAATTGAAAATGGTGTAATAGATTTAAGGTCTTTATGTAATATATATGCTGTACCGTCTCAATTATTTAATGATGTAGCAGGTACTACTTTTAATAATATGGATGCAGCTAAAAAGTCTCTATATACTGAAGCTGTATTACCTAATCTTAATCTATGGCTACAATCTTTTAATAATTGGTTTATTGCAGACTGGAGCAAACACGATAATAAAAATTATTGTTTAGAAGCCGATATATCTAGTATAGAGGTGTTACAATCTAACCAAAAAGAAGAAGCTGATAAGGATAAGGTAAATATGGAAGGCGTTAATATAGTGTTAAATATGCCTATAGGAAATGAGGCAAAAATTCAAATACTTAAAGAGACTTACGATGTATCTTCAGAATTAGCTAACATTCTTTTAGTCGAAAGTGCTGTAGGTGTAGGCGGTGGAGAATCAAGCAACCTAGAAAGCACACCCGAAGCAGTAGATCAAAACGCAATAGCACAAGCAAATCTAAGAGGCTCTGTAGGTGGGGTGCAAGGAATCTTATCTATACAGCAAAGTGTAGCGAGTGGTATAACGTCAGTAAATAGCGCTGTAACTACTATGATAGAAATATATGGATTTGATAATGCTACAGCGAGAAGTATATTGGGTGTATAAAATTATAACAGATGTCAATTAAAAATAAATTAAATACTGCATACGGTGTTAAGGCTTCAGGTCTTACTATAGATGATGTAGATGAAGCTAACAGAATGGTTAAGTTTTATATATCTGCATTTGATGTTAAAGATAGTGATGGAGATGTATTGCGTAAAGGAGCGTTTTCAAAGTCATTACAAGAAAGAGGTGTAGATTCTACAGGTAATAGAAAGATAGCACATTTAAGGCATCACGATTGGACTAAACAAATAGGCGTATTTACAGAATTAAAAGAGGATAACTTTGGCTTATATGCTGTAAGTAAATTAGGTAGAAGTGATGACGGTAATAATGCTTTATTAGATTATCAAGATGGTATAATTAAAGAGCATTCTATAGGATTTAATTACATCAAAGGCAAGATAGACAAGAAAGAAGATAGCCAGTTTGGAGAATACTACGATGTAAAAGAAGTGAGACTTATGGAAGGTAGTGCTGTTACATTTGGAGCTAACGAATTTACACCAACTTTAGAGGCTAACAAGAGCCTGATAGATAGTGATTATCTATTGAATCTTAATAACGATATGAATACCTTAATCAAGGCTTTGAAAAATGGCAAAGGAACTGATGAAAGGTTAGAGAATATCGAATTTAAACTTAAACAAATTCAACAAAAATATAATTCACTCATAGAATTAAAGTCGTTTGATAAGGATGCTTTATTAGGAGAGTCGAAACCAACAAAAGAGGAAGTTCAAAAAGCCTTGAAAGATTCGAAAGATGAGCAAATTAAACAATTTTTATTAAACATAAAGTAATTAATAATGGGTAAAACTTATAACGAGTTTCTTATTGAAAAAGGATTTTCAGAAGGAATAAACGATGAGGCTTATAAGTCATTAGGAGCAGAAGAAATAGCTGGTAACTTCAATGAATATAATGCTGAAAAACAAAAGTCTTTAGAGGCTGCTATTGAAGCAAAAGCTACTAAAGAAGATATAGCTGAGATGGCTGCTAAAATGCAGAAGGAACAACTAGAGCAAACTAAGAGCTTAAACGCTGTACTAGTTGAGCATGGTATAGTTCTTAAAAAACTATCTAACGGTGGAGCAGATGGTGAAAAAGAAGAGTCTCTTTTAGATATGTTGAAAGCTAATAAAGAAAGCTTATCTAAACTTAAATCTTCTTCTAATGCTGCTGACAATGTTAAGCTTACAGTTAAGGCTGTAGGAGATATGTCTATAGCTGGTAACGTAACAGGAGCTATACCTCAGGCAATGAGATTGAGCGGTGTTAACGATGTGCCATCAAGAAGAGTAAGACTATTAGATGTAGTTTCTACTGGAGCTATTTCTTCTAATTTAGTTGAATGGGTTTACCAATCAGGTAAAGAGGGTACTGCTGGTCAAACTGCTGAAGCTGCTGCTAAGAATCAAATTGATTTTGATTTAGTTGTAGGATCTCAAAAAGTTGAAAAGACTACTGCTTACATTACTGTAACTGATGAGATGCTTGATGATGTTGAGCAAATGAATACAATGATTAACGCTGAATTAACTCAAGAGTTATTAAAAGCTGTTGAATTACAAGTGTATTCTGGAAGTGGTGTTTCACCTCAAATGAATGGTATTCTTACTACTGCTAGTGCTTTTACTCCTGGTTCTTTTGCAACAGGAGGAACTAACGAAGTAACTAACCCTAACGCAGTAGATGTATTAGGTGTAGCTGTTAATCAAATTGAGTTAGCTCAAGAAGGTTCTGCTATGGCAAACTATATCTTTATGCACCCTTCAGATGTTACTAATTTGAAAATGCAAAAAGTATCTTCTACTGACAAACGTTATATCGAAAGATTAGCTATGATTGGTGGTAATCTTTCATTAGATGGTATTCCAATTATACCTACTACTTTAGTAACTATTGATAAGTATTTGATAGGAGATTTCACTAAGTCTTTTGTTTTAACTAAGCAAGGAGTAACTATTGAGATTGGTTTAAATGCTGATAACTTTGTTAAGAACTTCAAGACTGTTAGAGCAGAGTGGAGAGGTGTAACATTCGTTAAGAATAATGATAGAAGTGCATTTGTTACTGGAGATTTCAGTACAGATATCGCTGCTATTGCCGCACCCTAATAATACCACTAACAACTTATTACTAGAAAATAGTGATAGTTTCTTGTCTGAAAGTGGGGATGAGTTAATAATAGAATAAGAAAAGGGTTGCTATTAATTTAGTAGCCCTTTCTTTTTATTGGTTTTTATAACAAAACTATACTATATTTTTTGTATATTTGCGTAAATAAAACGTATGAAGATATACGTTACCTTTAATTATGGCAAAACAAAGCAAATCAAAAACTTCTAATAAGGAATTAAAACCTGTTATAGAAGTAAAAGAAGAAATAGCAAAACCTTTTCCTACAGATGATATAGTTAAAATCATTTTTAACGGGCAAGAGTATTCTAAAAGTAATCAAGTAGCTAGAGTATTAGTTGAAAACGGTAAAGCAAAACTAGCATAATAAGTGGCTAGTAGTATAGATATATCAAGTTATACTATACCTGTAGAAATATCTACAAGTAATGACACTTTTATAGCTGTACAGGTTAGCTCTGACTCTGCATTAGATGCTGATGTAACAGTAAGTTTACAACACGCTACAGATAACCAATTAATAGATATAGCTGATACTTCTACTCTATTAGCTTCAGGAGAAAATACTGTATTAATAGAAACATTTGATTTTACGCTACAAACATTATACTTAAAAGTAGATGTAGGTAGTGCTACAGTAGGAACATTAAGTATATCCACAAGTACTAAAAAAAAAGTAGATAGCGGAGAAGTAGACGCTACTATTACAGGAGATGTAAATATAGTAAATGGAGTACAAAGCTCATTAAATACTACTACTACATTACTAACTGCTGCAAGTACTTATACTGGTACATTTGAGCAAAACGATTACCCTGAAGTATTAATACAAGCTAATACAGACCAAAACGGTACACTATATGTAGACTTTAGCCCTGACGGTGTAAACGTAGATACTACTTTAACATTCTTTTATAATACTGAGCGTATTAATCCCCCTCACGTATTTGTAAAAGCGAATAGATATGTACGTGTTAGGTTTGAAAATACAAGTACATCAGACCAAACTTACCTAAGATTATATACATATTATGGTAGTTACAAGGATTTAACAGCTCCTATAAATGGTACTTTATCAGAGAATTTTGACGCTGTAGTAGTAAGACCTACAGACTTCCATTATGAAGTAGCTATGTCTAAAAGACAAGGTAACGCTACTGTTAATAAATTTGGATATAATCCTGATATAGATACATCTGGAGGAGATGAGATTATAGCTTCTTTTGGTGGTGCTTTAGATGTAAACTTTTCTATAATGACTACAGCTGATACTATAGATTTTGTATCTACTTCTGCTAGTGATACTAGTGCTGGTGTTGGGGCTCAATCATTGATAGTTACAGGTATAGATGAAAACTACTTAAGTGTTACAGAAATACTAACTATGAACGGCACTACAGCCGTAACGACTGTTAATAATTACTTAGGTTTAAATAGAGTAGTAGTTTATAATTCAGGCACTAGCAGAACTAACGTAGGTACTATTACGGGTACAGATACGGGAGCTAGTTTTGGCACTCAAGCAGAGATACCTATAGGTAATTCAGTAACTCAACAATGTATATATCATACACAAATAAACCACAGCCTTTTAGCGGACTGGGTTTTTTTAAATGGTTTGAAAATATCAGGGGGTAGTTCTCCTAGATTAAGGTTTAAAGCCTTTTCATATTCTAGAGTTACTAATACTATATATCAAGTTTTTAGGCACGATCAAGATACAGCTGTAGAAAACACATTAACTATGAATCCGTCTCAACCTTTTTTGATAGGAGGTAGAGAAGTTTTATTTTTTACGTGTTCAACTACTTCAAATAACACAGAAGTAGACGCTCGTTTTAGTGGTATAGAACAAAGAGTAAGTTAATATGATAAATAAAATTTTTAACCATAGTACAGTAGAATTGTTAAGTATTAATTTATTAAACATAGGGTTTATAAGTGCTGAATTATTAATGAAAGGGATACCTGCAATAATGAGTGTATTAGTAGTTATTTCAATAATAGCCTTGAATGTAATGAAGTTTTACAAAGAATATAAAAGTAAATAATGATAACTCAATTAGTAACATATTTAGATATGATAGGTTTTAAAAGCCTATCCGTTTCTAACG
>Ga0070747_1001689_pt1 | contig 10701 bp, 11 predicted proteins | sample VirMetDEL_Mar_31_FD_77321 | JGI IMG/M metagenome (GOLD analysis project Ga0070747, IMG submission 77321) | Aqueous microbial communities from the Delaware River and Bay under freshwater to marine salinity gradient to study organic matter... | ecosystem: Environmental > Aquatic > Marine > Coastal...
GAATAGCTGTCGGGATAAACTGACCGGCAACGTTCGCCATACCAAGTAACCAGGTATCTAAATCCGTTGCGCCCTCACCTAATGCAATATCACCGTTTTCGTCATTGGTAAAAATGCTCTTGCTCATGGCATCCTGGCCACCTTGCGACATTTGTTGGTACTGGTCATCAGCCAGGCCGTAAAACGACTTAGCCATGCTCGATGCGCCAAAGAAATCAAAAATACCACCCAGGCCAGAAGCCGCACCCGCTTGAACGCTATCTACCACATCGCCAAAGCGACCTTGTTCTTGTGTTGGTGCTGTTTTGGCTGCGCCTGTGGCGTACTTGCTTGGGTCGAAATCGATTAGAGACATTTAAAAACTCCAAAAAAAAGCCCGTCACATGGACGGGCAAACATTGCCTTGGGAGAAACTAGTAAGTGGGTAACGCTGCTGCACCGTAAGCAGATTGAATACCGCTTTGCTTTAACTGTTCTTGGCGCTTTATTTGTTCAGGACTGAGCAAGCCAACTGGCTTATTGGTTTGTCCTCGGTCATTTAGCAGGTATTCAAGTGCTGCATCTTTGCCTGTTAACTGGTTGTAGTTCGCATCTGTCGCTGCAGGCTTTTGCTCACCGCCGCCACGGATCTTATTAACAAAGCTGCTAATGTCAGGCATTTGTGTTGTTGGCTCTGCGGTGATGGCTGCTGGCGCTGTTGGGGCTGGCGCTTCTTGCTTGCTTGGTAGGTAGGTGGAGAACCCGTATTTATTTACTAGGCTTTCATCCAGGCCTGAACGCTGCACTAATTGTGCTGCGCTAGTTGTGTACATGCTGCGTAGTTCAGCCATTGCCGCCCGATAACCCTCTTGGTCCGTTACCATCTTGGACATTGGGTCAACAAACATTTCCTTGATCTGCGCTTCTTTATCAGCACGGATCTTATCTAGTCGCTCAATACCTGACGATAACGCATTAACAGCGTCACGTTCACCCGCGCGCGCGTTAGCATCAGTTTGACTTCGAGTAGCCGCTTCATAGCGTTTAGTCGTGTCTTGGTAGCGCTCGTCATCCTTGGCCTGCCCGTCTTTATAGCGCTGATCTTCCTTTTCAACACGAGCATTGTATCGAGAATCTTCAATGGCCCAACGCTTTTCCATGCTAGCCTGGCGCATACGTTCGCGTTCTTCATCGCTCAGCATTTGCGAGTAAGCATTCATGTTTCTGCCAACGGCTTGACCAGCTTCAACTAAGCCTTTACCTAAACCGGCTAATAGTGACATTAGGAACCCCCAATACGAGATAGTAAGCCTTGTGCCTGGTTAGGCGCTTGCTGCGGCTGCTGCTTTGTTGGCTTCTTGATAATGCCGAGTTCTTCACCCTCTTGTTCAGCTTGTTCAACTGAAAGCTTTAGCTCGTTAGGGTCAAGCTCGCCCATGCTTTCCTTGGCTGACAAGTAATTGGTGTAGGCTTTGCTCAATGTTCTATCAATGAAGTCGTCGTTTATTTCATCTTCTGATAGTGCACCTGCGTCAACGGCTGATTGGGTTAGTTCCATGAAGATCTCTTGTGCCAAAATCAGCTTAATGTCATCACTAAACTGCATTTTCTTTGACACGATTAGCAGAACGGTAGCAATTGCGCCGCCGATGCCATCAGCCACATTTTCAGTTTGCAGCACCAGTTTAGCAATTTCATCACCGGTTTTACCCTCGCCATGGATAACTTGCAGTGACAAATCTAACGCTTGCGATAATTCCGCTTCGTCCTGTGCTGTCAGTTCTTCGCCGCCCTGGTCCGGTTGCGGTTGTTTTAATTCTTCGTCCATTGCTTAGCCCACCGTTTTAGCTAGTTGATCTAGGGTTGTCGGCTGGCTAACTTGCGAGCCATAAGGAGTGACACTAGACATAGGTGCTAACTGTATTTTGTTAAGCAATCCACCGACATTGAGCGGTTCGCCCTCGCCCTCACCATCAACACCCCAATAAGTCATACGCTTGCGCGCTTCTTCTTCGGCCTTTTCTGCAGCTTTGCCTTGCATTACATTACCAATGACTGACGTACCAGCCTGGATCCCTGCACTGTAAAGTAAACCCTCTGCTGCGGTCATGCCTCCCGCTGCGGTTGCGCCTGCTGCGGTTGCGCCTGCTGCGGTTGCTGCCGCTGGCGCTGCTGCAGTTGTGACACCGGCCATAGAACCCGCACCCGCCGCACCAAGCTCTGCAGCACCTAAGCCTGCTGCTTCTGATAGTGCGACGCCATTACCCGCGCCCCAAACACCGCCGCCAATTTCTGCCGCTGTAGTGGCTGCTGTCCCTGCAGTAGTCGCTGCGGTACCCGCTGTCGTTGCTGCTGTAGTCGCGCCCGTTGTGGCTGCAGAAGTAGCCGCAGAAGTAGCTGCTGTTGCTCCAGCTGCCGTTGCGCCTGCCGCTGCACCTGTCCAACCTCCGGCAATAGAAGAACCTGCTGCTGCAAAGTTACCACTGGCAATCGCTGAACCTGCACCAGTGACACCGCCCCATGCTGAACTCATACCGGCCGCTGCCGTGCCTCCCGATCCCATCGAGATCAGTGCTGCACCTCCAAAATAGATAAGCACTGCGGCTGCAACCACTTTAAATACTGGGCTAGACTCAATCTTTTCACGGATCTTCTTGGTTTTTTCGTGGACCCACTTAAATACAGGATCAACCGTTCCCGCCAGTTTGTGCGCAAAATTACGCACTTTTTTAAACGCTTTGCCAACTGCACTCATATCTATACCCCGTCACCAATAATCTTCACAAACAAACCACCGGCTTGTTCAAGCCCATGGCGCTGATATAACTCGCCTAGCCGCCCGTTAAGGTCCATACCAGAACTAATACCCAACATAATGCTTTTTACTTTTGGGAATGATTTAGCCCAACGAATAAAACGCCTTAACAACCAAACCGCTTGATCCGCATGTTCAGGCTCTACGCAAAACACTAAGTCAGTTGCATAGCAATCACGACTAAAGAAGTGTTCCTCTTGCATACCTAAGATAAAACCAACAACGTTACCGTCAATCTCTGCAACGAATGCACACATACTGCGATCTGATATGCAACGCCTTGCTGTATAACTGGCCTTGAAATCATCAATCTCGACCGGATAGCTCGGTGAATTGCTAAGCGTGTTGCGACCTATCACAAGCATTGCCGCTAAGTCATTATGTGTTGCCGCTCTAATCATGAAATAACACTCTACGGTTGCTGATTAGGGTAAGGGTTGTATGGGCTTTGGCCTTTGGCGTCAGTGCTACCGCCGTTATTTGTGCTGGTCCCGCCACTTGCACCAACGCTTGTGCCTGGTGCGGTTGTTGATGTGTATGGGATTTGCGGCACATTAGGGTTACTAATGCCTGTCGCTGGATCTGTATTTGTACCCGTTGCCGTTCCTGGTACCGGCGCAGGGATGGCACCATACAAAATACCAAGCATATTGGTCTGCATGTTGAGCGAGTTCATAATCTCACTTACTGCTGCTGATTGCTGTTCTTTGGTCATGCTTGGGTTGTTCATCGCTAAACCAATGGCATTAAGCGCGGCGTTCGTCGCATCACCAATAGAATTACCGTATTGAGTTTGCATGTCATGGCTTAATTCCATCTTGCGCAACTCAAACTGTGAATCTATCTGCGCGGTAAGTTCTTGCCAACGCTGGTCGTTCTGCAGGTTATTAAGCTCAACCTGGTACTTGTTTAGAATGGCGTCGCGCTCAGTCTGGATGCTGGCGGTTTTTTCCATTTGAACAAGTTGTAACTCTTGCTGCTTATCCAACGTGCCAAGCTGCTGCTTGTATTGGAGATCTGCAAGCTGCGTTTGGAATTGGCGATCTGCAACTTTCTCGTCACTCTGCCATTCCATCTGATTGTTTTGGACCTGGTTGTTAATATCAGCTTGCTTATCAGACATAGACGCATCATGTTCGCGCGTTAAATTCGATTGGTCGCTAGTGAAGTTGTTATTCCATCCTAGCGTTTGCGCCTGGTTGTAGGTTGTCGCGTCTTGCTGTGCGATAGGTAACGCCTTATCAATCATCGATGATAATGCAGCCTCGTTACCGATAGAACTTGATTGTAGGCCGCGAGCAGCACTATAAGCCTGGGCGCTAGCGATCGCCTTTTTCATTATGTCGCTGTTAGGGTCCAGCAAACCAGTAAGTTGATTTTGTACCAGTGACTTATCGTTAGGGTCATAAGAATAATTACTATCACCTTGCACACCGGTGTAACCATCACTGACGTAATCATTACCTTGAAAGTCAACACCCGCTACCGGCTGAGTTGGTACCATGTATTGAGCGTTAGGGTTGCCAGGGTTACTAGGGTTGCCACCTGGCGGCACAGTCGCGCTATTCTCATTGCCGTTCGTGACAGTGCCAGGCTTAGGCGGCATTTGACCAGGTTGCGGTTGTGATACTTGCTGCGGCGCTTTAGCTTGTGCATCAGTTGTGCCGCTACTGGTTCCGTTGCTTGTGCCATTAAAACCAAAGCCAGGCTGATCCGCATTGCCATTATACGTCGCTTGCTGCCCTGCATACTGATTATTCAAGCCATCCTTGCTATTGGTCGTTTTACTTAACAAACCTAGCTGCGCATCACTGCCAGTTGCACTAACAGGGTAAACCGTCTTGTTGGTAGATTTCTGCGGCGCAGGCAAAGGCGTATCCAAAGCAGCGCTTTGAACAGGGGTAATTTGTTGCATGGTAAATAAACTCCTAATTAGAGTTTGAAAGTTGTCAGTTAAGTGATTTGTGCGAGGAGTGAAGCAAGAAAAGGTAAAACGCCTACTATGTAGAAATAATAAACGTTTTAAGGCAAATTGCAATATCTGTTACGTGGGCTGGAATATCCAGTTATCACGACGGTAATTATTGCGTATACGCGCGTTGTATAACTTTACCGTTCTGTCAGCATTGTATACTGGCAAATATTCACCACCAATCACGCTATTATCATCAGCAGGGCAGTAAATCTCACGCCCCATAGATGATGCCCTCATTTCTCGCATAATGCCTCTAAAGCTTGTTTTAGGGGCTATGCTGCCATCACCACCAAAAGTAAGCACATAGGCCGTTTCGAGACTCTTACCTATTGCGTAGGTTAAATTGTCCAGTTCTGCAGTGTTAGCGCCATCAATCGATTCAAACGAAATAGCAAGCAAACCATCAGCCATTACAAAGGTCCAACTTCCAGGCTGCAATTTTACCGGCATTGGCAATACAGACTTATAGCCGCCAACAATTAACGTCAGTACGTCGTGATTAGCGCCGCCAACGGTTGCAAGTAACTGCGCGCCATAACGTCCCTGGCTAGAACCTTGCTCAACAAAGTGAGTCGCAAAGCACTGGCTAAATATCGCAATATCAGGCTTGTCGAGTTCAACTTCATCAATGATAAAGCTAACGGTTAAATCGTCTTTAGTGTCGAACCAGAAGTTATGTTCAATAGAAATACGGCTGCCGTAGCCGGTCAACCTGTATTTCCAGTAACCTGTTTGTGGTACCACGATTGGCGGGATAGGATCTGGCGGCTTGTAACCTGTGTCTTTGTAGCGGTAAACAACTTGCATTCGGTAATCTTCTGACATATCAGCCTGGGTTATTTTGTCTATGAATATACCTTCATCTGGCGCTTGATATTCTACTGCATAGCGATCTCTTTGCTGTCTATAATAAATAGCAGCACCTTTTAGATAAAACAGAATAGCGTCAGAATCAGGGTTAGATACATTATACCTAATATCAAATGTCGCAAATGGGCTGCTACCGGCACCAAATGAGCTAATTACTGTTTGCGATATTGATGAATCAAACCACCACAATTTAAGCTCATTGCTTTTACAATAAAAAACCAGCGGATTGCCCAGTTGGTCAAAAGTTGCAGACATACTATCAACGTCGCCAGAATTAAATAGGCTTACCGCAGGCTCAAAGTACCCATCATTATTGTATTTGGCTGCGTAAACTACACCAGATACAACCTCAAATATCCAAAAAGCAGTGTTGAGTACGCCTAAGCTTGCAAATAAACTGTTTGGCCCTAATGTGATAAAGAATTTGTTTACTGATGAATAAATAGGCTTGTTTAACCCGTAGGTGGCTTCAGGGAACTTATCCTTATTTTCAGACCATCCAGTAACAGGGATCATGTTTAGCCTCTTGTGTAATCAACTTCAATTTTAAAAGTAAGAATGTCTGCTGCTGTTTTATTAAAAGGCGTGTCAAACTCTATAACGCCGTTAGTCACACTTGGAAGTATGTAGTTATATTGGCTAGAAAAAACCAAATATTTTATGTTATTCAAATTCCCTTGGTTTGTTGGCACTACCCACTCAATTGAACGCCTTAATACTCCCGCTGACGGATTAGATATCGCTGCTCCTGATTTAGCCGTGAAATACCCGGATGCTGGAGTGTAATCTCCTGTAACAGTGTAATCGCTTGGGTTTATATTCACTGTCGCACCAACGCCTAAAAAACCAGGGAGTACATAAATCAGATTGTTTTGGTTCGCGTAACCTAACCCGCTATAAGGTGATGGGCATGAACTTGCTATAGACGAAAGAGTAGGTTTAAACGTGTACCCAATATTTACACCCTTAACATTCACAGTGCCGGAATCGATAACAGATAAGTCCCTTTCCATCGTCAATGTGTAAGCAACGTGCAATTCATCTGCCGCCGTTACTGTTACAGTAGTAGGATTTCCACCAGAGTCTTTTATTAGCGCCTTAGTTACCATTGATGTTGTTGAGCTACTTTCACCCAAACCAATCTCTGACAAGTTACCAACAACCGCCCCAAGAGCCCATTTGAAACCAAGCGTTTGAGATGTGCGCAATATTGATCCGTCTTGTTCGTAAGTAGCTTCTTCAAGTTCTGCGTCAGTGGTTGCTGTTTGCGCTAGCGGGTTACTCAGTGATGTGTCGGTATACTGTGGAGTGGCAGAGCCTGTTCCGACATGTAGTGTAAACGAGCTAACCGTTGACTGAAAATAGCTATTTAATAATATGTTTTCTTGCGGTGGAAGTGCTTGCACTTTAACACCGTCGCGAACAAGGAATATCTCAAAAGATCCTTTTAAACTCGCACTTTGTTTTATCATTTGCATACTCTCTTATGTTATAGAAAAGCTACTAAGTGTTGCTATTGCATTGGATTTTTCAGGCTCAACCTGAGAAGATGTTATTTTTACTGTGACAACACTAAAGGTAGATAACCGACAAAAAGCGTTGGAGCTCTCAGCATCATCGCTATCTATTTCTATTTCATAGCTCGGTGTTTCGAGGCTGAACGTTGATAATGCGCTGAACACCCCTGTTTTTTCACTCTCTACAACAGACCTTGTTATTACGATACTTCTAAGCTCGAAGCCAGCAAGTGAAGCGCTAGCCCTGGATGGGCCATCATTGTAATTAAAATCCCTCATGTTCTTTAAAATAGAACTTAACTGCGTCGTTTCACTTTCTGATTGTGGAACGCTATACAAGGTACTCCTCAAAACCCCTGTAACCCAATACTCAACCTTTCGCCTTGTCGAGCCAGCTATGACAGCAAGTAACGTTTGCGCTTGTGAGGCCATAGTTACCCCGTTACATCAACGTCGCTAACATAAACATCACCCATCAACAGCCAGTGCGTGTTACTGATAGCCAATAGCGCGATAGTTGAATGCTTGCCATAGGCGCGCAATAAGCCTGGGCTATCAATCGTAATGCCTAGGTTTTCATCAGGCACTAGCCATAACTCTGCATCTGAGTTGTTAGTAAAATAAACCATTGAGCCAGGTATCGCGGTTAAATCACCGTCAACCGTGCGCAAGCCACTGCCAACCGAGACAATGATTTTACTTTCTGCATCCGTTGGGTTATCAGGCATGACATAGCTCATGGTGAAGAACTGTCCATGATTATCAGCGTTAATTGCCAGTGCATTTGCCGTTTCATCAACAATGGTAATGTCGTTCTGTGCCTGGCCAATCAAGATGTTCTTATCTAGCAGATCAACATCGCCGTCCTTGTTAATGTAAATCAGCTTGTTCGCGTAATCCTGTTCAGCGATTTCTGTATTGCCGGTGAAGTTTTCCGGTAGCTTAATCACAAAGCCGTTAATCTTAGCGGTGATCTCTTGCAGGTTTGCCGAGATCCCGCCCATCTTCGTATTCATTGGCTGCGCGCGAATGGTTGTTCGCATTACAAATGGTGAGTTGTCTTGCCAGTGCGTTAATGCTGTCATTGATTAACCTTATCGTCTGCGGCTGAGCGGTTTTGAATGGAGAAATAGCGTTGAGATAATGTGCGGCGGCATCTTGCTTGATGTGTTACTGAGGTAAAGCGCTATTGTGCGACTCACGCCAGCAATGTACATATCGGCCCAACTGATAGAGCTACCGCCCCAAACAGCATCATCCCATTCGGATAGATCCCACTTAGAGCCTGCACCAATTAACAGTTCGTCATCTGGCATATCTGGGTCCATATAGTCCAGGTATGCGATGGCGTTCAGTAATACTTCGGTCACGCTGTCACATTCAACAACGAGTTTATGCCATTTCTTTTTCGTTTCAGGACTGTCAAAGCTCATGAAGCCGGTGAGCAAATAGCTTTCGTATTCCAAGCCATCAAAGCTAAAGCCTTTGTCCAGGTGATACACGTAGCCATCACTTGAGCCTGCATAAACTGACTCAATACCGCTTTCGTTTTCTGAGGTATACGCGCACACAATTGGCACACCATAGTTAACCTGGCTAAATTGAGGCGCGCCGTTTGCGTCGAACGTTGAAAATAGCGCCGAACCATCTTCAAAGAATAAGCGGTATTGGTTTTTAGTCTTAACCGTAGCGCTACACACTTCGCGGCCAGCGTACTGGTCAATAAGCGGTTGCACCTTTTGGCTAATAGCTGATTGAGCAAAGTCACCAAACTGCTGAACACGGCTTAACATTGTCAAGCCTCGGTCATCCAGGAACATTAGTTCACTCAGGTTTTGCGCGGTCCGTTTACGCATACCCACTTTAGTGCTTAGGCTTTTTAGCTGAAAGTCGGCGCTACTTGTACCGTACAGCATGTAAGTGCGGTTCTTACAACCAATCACACACGTACTATCGGCCTGCACTTGCATTTCGGTTATGTCATCAGATACCGCAATTTCGCCGCCGCCCTCGACAGGACTAAACGACGTTGGATCGCCTATCTTACTAAACACAAATGAGCCGCCGCCATACGACAACAGCAATACCTGTGACGGTAATATCTCTAGGTTTGTCGGCGCATCGGGTGTAATAGGACCAATAATTTGCGTGTAAGTCGTGCCGTCAAATCTGAAAGCCGGATTTTTACCATCAACACCGATAACTTCAAGTGTTGCCGTGCTGCCGGTAAAGTTTGCGGGTTTGACAATAAGCTGACCATCAGGCAATAACGCTGGTGTAGTAACCAACTGCCAGCCAGCACCGCTCGAACGATAGAGGTTGGCAGCATTGCCGCTAACATCGTTTCGCATTGCATAGACAATTCCCGCGAACGTGAACACGCCCAGGACCTTGCCGCTTCCTGGTACTTGTAATATAGCTGCTCGTCTGGCTTCAACTTCCACATCGAGCGCCGCCAATGCTGCTTCATCTGTCTCGAATGGGTAGCCAGGCAGATCCACGATGCGCGTATCTGCTGGTGAAAGTTGACCATCATATCGCTCAAAACCAGTAACACGCTGATAGCGACCAATAGTATTGATTTCATAATTGACTAGCTCCTTACATTCCCCAGGGCTCAGCTTTGAATCGGCATCAGCCAGGTTCAAGCCGCCTCTGAGGTCAATTTGCGCGGGAGTAAATGACATTAGATTAACCCTCTAATATCGAACCCCATGATGGGTAGTTGCGAGTTACAGAGATCTGTTAGTCGCGTTTCGTAGCGCGCGCTTGCCATTTGATAGAGTTGCATATCTTCTTCAAACGTCGCGTAATACATCAATGCTTTCTGCACAATACAGTCATGGTATTTAGCAGGAATAAGGCTTACATCGCTGTCATTACTTAGCGCGGTGGGCTCGGTGTAGTAATTCACTTTTATCGCCATATCCGATTCAGGTACGGGGTAAAGGTAAATGTTACCGGTTGGGTCAACTGATAAGATGCGAGGCCAGCCAAGATCCTGATTGCGTTGGTCAAAGTCGCCTAGCCAATCTTGCCAAGGCACACTAATGACCTGCTCGTTATCGACGAACACGCTATCAATCACATTTAGGTTAGTGATGTTAAGTGCTGCACCACTGTAAACCTGCTGACCAGCCGTTAGAGTTGCGTTTGCTCGACGCCATAGAAACTGCCATTCATTCTTTAGCGCCTGAATGTCCATATCTGCATCAATTACCCACGACACAAGTTTGGCCAATACACCGCTTTGGCCGCTGGTTGTCGTTGGGCCCTTGCCAGAGATACCCGACTGTTCATGCACTCGCTTACACAACTCTAAAAAAGTCATCTTACACCGCCTTATTCAAAGTGCTTTTCAACAACCTGGAACGGCCAGCGCTTCGACTTGGTTTCTTTCAGTGACTTCATTTTTGTTGCGGGGTCTGTCACTGTGGTGTATTTGGTTTCGATAGCGTTTTGCAGTACATCGTATACGCCTGCAGGCACCTTGGCTTCAACGCCTTTCATTACCTGGTGCATCACGCCATTAACGCCAACTTGCA